>ERZ1032895.109-NODE-109-length-21640-cov-5.219690_pt1 | contig 21640 bp, 16 predicted proteins | sample MGYA00516687_ERZ1032895 | MGnify/ENA primary metagenome ERZ1032895 (study PRJEB33719, sample SAMN04261600) | wastewater metagenome | biome: rural village; feature: latrine urine exit; material: soil | place: El Salvador | collected 2013-01-14 ... | reverse complement strand
TGACTGACTTGGTACGCGTTGAAAAGTCGATGTCTTTGATCTTCACGCTCAAGCCATTGGCGGCTAAACCCTCAGAACGCACGCGCCGTGAGCATTCGTAAGAAAGATCGAGCAAATACTTTTCCAGTCGGTATGCGTCGGTAATGTCGTCATCAAACGTATGTTCAACGGATATTGACTTCGCTTCGTGTCGAGGTTCAACTGGTCTCGGATCGTCACCTTGCGCTAATTGAACGATCTGCGGACCGATGGTCCCCAGCCACCGCATCATACGCACCGGATCTTGCGCGGCGAGCTCCCCTACTGTGTGAATGTCGGCGTTATTGAGCCGTTCCAACAACTTCGGACCCACGCCCCAGATCACACTGACCGGTAAAGGCTCGAGATATTCACGAGTTCGATGCGCGGGCACCACCCCGATACCGTCAGGTTTCGACCGATCGGATAAAATTTTGGCCAGTGATTTGGTGGCAGCCACACCGATCGTGGATGATAGGTCGGTTGCTTCACGGATTCGCTCTTTAATGAGATTCGCTATTTGGACAGGACTTCCCAGACGTCGACGGGCGCCTTCGACATTCATAAACGCTTCGTCAATAGATAACTGTTCGACCATTGGAGTGACCTGATGGAGAACTTCCATCACTCGCTGCGACGCGCGCGTGTATTTCTCCCTGGTCGGCTCAATTACTATCAAACGCGGATAACGCGCAAGAGCATGGGCCATTGGCATGGCGGATCGGATGCCAAATTGCCGAGCCTCATATGAAGCTGAGGTGACAACTGATCTGGGCGACCTGCCACCTACGACAGCGGGACGACCCCGAAACTGCGGGTGATCCAAGAGTTCTACGGACAAGAAGAAGGCGTCCATATCGACATGCAATATCGTTGAATCCCAGGACTCATCAACGCACTGCTGGCCGGACACTGAGTTTTGACCCGCTGAGACCATATGCTTAGTCTACGCTGCGCGACCGGTAGGGTTGAGATGAACAACATCTTGCTGACATGTTCAGCAGACAGGAGACTCAACACCGTGACGACACTGGACGCTGCTTGGTTTCGGACGAAGGTTCAAGATCGAATGCAGGAATTACTCGCCGAGTATCGTGACCGCGCTAGTCATATCGCAGTCTCTGCAGAGCCGCTGGTTACCTCCATTGCACGGCTAGTTGAAGGTGGCAAGCGCCTCAGGGCGTTACTAGCCTGGTGGGGTTGGCAGGGCGCGGGCGGCGCAGCCGACGATCCCCGCATCATTGAGGCAGGTGTTGCACTCGAATTGTTTCAAGCTGCCGCTTTAATCCACGACGACGTCTTGGATCGTTCCGACACCCGGCGGGGCCAACTTTCAGTCCATAAGAACTTCGAGAAGTTACACCAGGATGAACAATGGGCCCAGGACGGCGCACACTTTGGTGTATCTGCGGCCATTTTGGCTGGAGACCTGGCCCTTGGATTGAGCGAAGAGGTCTTCTCGACCACCGCCGATGCCACTGCGTTCGCAACCCCGGCCCGTGAAGCTTTCCATGCGATGCGTTTTGAAGTGATGACCGGACAGTATTTGGATATCCTGGCTGAGGCTCATATCCCAACAGATCCGTCAGTCGCTCTGGAACAGGCCCGGACTGTCCTGCAATATAAATCAGCCCATTATTCCGCTGTCTGGCCTTTCGAGCTCGGCGGCATTCTTGCTGGCGCCGACGAAACAACCCTGAAAACCTATCGTGACTTCTCTACTCCGCTCGGCATGGCATTTCAGCTCGATGACGACCTGTTAGGAGTGTTTGGCGACCCAGCCCTGACGGGTAAACCTGCTGGCGATGACCTCATTGAAGGCAAGCGCACCGAATTGGTCGCTCATGCGCTCAAAAATCTGGAACCCGAAGAAGCTCAAATGCTCAACAGTTTTCTGAAGGCGCCACAAGCCAGCGAACACTCCGTTGATGCAATGCAACGTCTCATCGAATCTTCTGGTGCTCGGGCGATCGTTGAAGCCGAAGTGCAACGTCTTGGCCAAGAGACCTACCAAGCGCTCAAAGAGCTGCCAACATCACCAGAGGTACAATCTGGTCTCAAGCAGCTCGTTTCCGGCTTACTGCATCGCCAGCACTAGTTGCTACCAGGCTAATGCCTGAGCCCGTCGACGAATCTCGGTTTTCTTGCCAGCATGGAGCGCGTCGATAGGACGTCCTGGTAAGGAATCATCGTCAGTAAACAACCATCGGATGATTTCCACGTCACTAAATCCAGCGTCAGCCAGGACCATGATCGTGCCACGAAGCGGTTTCAGAATACCTGTCTCAGTAAAAAACGCTGCGGGGACGTATCGGACGTTGGCTTCACCCCGACGAACGTCAACGAGCTGTTTTTCCTTAATCATTCTGTGAACTCGAGTCACAATTACATCAAGGTGTTCTGCGACATCTGGCAGCGTTAGCCACTCGCCAACGAGTGCTTCAAGATCTTGGTTTTCCTTCACGTCTCAACTTTACCGCAGTTTTCCACCGTTTCTGGACCTGAAGCGTATTCAACAACAGCAATTCCGTCATTTACTGACGATCAAACCTCTTCTCTTAGCATTTGTCCCTTCAGTCATGTATATTCACTCATGTAACATTTTCATCACGTACACCTCGACGCTATTTTTGTCACACAGTGCACAAGAACTTCCCCTGGCTCGGGTGCCTGACGCAAAGAGGATACGTTATCCATGACTGACCGTACTTCTGGGGCTTCTCGGTTTTACAAATCAGCTGTTGCGACATCGGCTCTGCCGTTACTTGCCTTAGGCTCCGCCACTGCGGCCCCCGCGCCGGTAGCCGATGCACCCAGTACGGCCTTAAGTCCTAAGCCTGCAACAGCTGCTAACCTGACAGCAGCACAACAACAGCTCGAATCAGCCCTGATCCCAGCAGATCAGGTCGCTGTGGCGTTGCCAGCGCGTTTTACCCAGGAACACTTCCAAGCAGCTAAGTCCTCCCCGACCACCTATAAGGTGAAATCGGGAGAGACCTTGGGGCACATCGCGCTGAAACACAAGGTCTCGCTTTCTAATTTGCTGAAGTGGAATGACCTCAAAGCCTCATCGACGATTTATCCCGGTGACGTATTGAATCTGGGACCGACAAGTGCCAGCAGCTCGGCTCCGCGCAACGCTTCTTCGACATCGTCATCCAGCAAGGGCTCTTATAAAGTCAAAGCCGGCGATACCTTGTCGGCCATCGCGGTGCGCAATGGCATCAGCCTGTCGACGCTCTTGAATGCCAATGGTCTGTCGATGTCCTCGGTAATCTATCCAGGACAATCATTGAAGCTGTCGGGCTCCTCGTCATCCCCAGCAGCTTCGACGAGCTCGAAGTCCTCCTCGTCGAGCGGCGGCACATACAAGGTGAAATCTGGCGACACCCTGTCTGGCATTGCTGCCAAGAACAATGTCAGCCTGTCAACCTTGTTGAAGGCCAACGGCTTGTCTCAGTCTTCGATTATTTATCCCGGTCAGCAGTTGAAACTTTCGGGCAGTGCTTCGAGTTCTTCATCGAAGTCGACGTCTGGCACAAGCTCTTCGTCAGGCGCCGCAGCGTCGTCCTACACGGTGAAAGCCGGTGACACGCTATCGGGTATTGCAGCCCGGAATGGCGTCAGCCTGTCTACAATCCTGAAAGCCAATGGATTGTCGTTGTCGTCGACGATCTTCCCGGGGCAGACCATTAAACTTTCAGGCACTGGATCAAGCTCATCCTCCGCATCGACGAAACGGGCTTCGAGCTCTTCGAATGCCTCGAGCTATACCGTCAAAGCCGGGGACACACTATCCGGCATTGCCGCCCGCAACGGCGTGAGCCTGTCGACGGTCCTGAAAGCCAACGGACTCAGCAGCAACTCCATTATTTTCCCGGGCCAGAAACTGAAACTCTCTGGCACTGCCGCTTCCTCAAGCAGCTCCGGCTCATCATCCAGTAGTTCGGGTGGTTCCACGAAGAGTGCTGGCACCTATACCGTGAAATCCGGAGACACCCTATCGGGGATTGCGTCGCGCAACGGGGTGAGCTTATCGACGTTGCTACAAGCGAATAGTTTGTCGAGGACGTCGATCATTTACCCGGGTCAGAGACTGAAGCTGTCTGGTAGCGGGGGTTCAAGTTCAATCTCGACGGCGTCGTCAGGTAATAACGACCAACTGGTTGGTAACACCTTCTTGCACTACACCTATCCGGATCACGTTGTAGCCAATGCGAATGCTAATAAGCGAGCACTGTTGGCGGCTCCGATGCCGTCACGGGATACCGTTCGCCAGATGGTTCGGAACACTGCCGCCTCGATGGGTGTAGATCCTCGTCTCGCCCTGGCACACGCTCAAGTGGAATCTGGGTTCGATCCGGCCGCAGTTTCCCCTGCAAATGCCATCGGGACGATGCAGGTCATCCCAAGCTCCGGTGAGTGGGCATCGCAGCTGGTTGGCCGCAAACTCAACCTACTAGATCCACAGGACAACATCACCGCGGGCGTGGCGATTATCCGTCACCTGCAGCGTAACAACCCCGGTGATATCGGCATCGCTGGTTACTACCAGGGTGAAGGCGGCGTCCGGAAATACGGTATGTATCCCGACACCAAGGACTATGTCGCCAAGGTCAAAAACACCATGAGCAGATTCTAATGAAACTCTTCTGATAGGAAACGGATACCCGGTCAGCATTGCTGGCCGGGTATTCTATGTGTTGTGAATACCCCAGCAGGACCCTCGCTCGTCGGCATCACTGTCGATAACCGCTATGCCATTACGCAGCGGTTAGCACACGGTGGTATGGCCACCGTCTATCGCGCCATGGACACCCGTCTGGACCGCGAAGTAGCGTTGAAGATCCTGCGTCCCAACATGGCTGAAGACCCAGCTGTCATCGAAAAATTCGAGGCTGAAGCCAAGAACACGGCAAAAATCAACCACCCGCACGTCGTCAATGTCTATGACCAAGGTGTCGGGACTGCAGGAGATGGCACGGTCGCGTTCCTGGCGATGGAATTCATCGAAGGCCATACCCTGCGCGAAGTCATGCGTGCCGCCGGTCGGATGACGGTCGAAGAAACCTGGAATATTGCCGTTCCCATTATTCGCGGGGTGGCCGCAGCGCACCAGGTGGGGTTGGTGCACCGTGATATCAAACCTGAAAACGTGCTGGTCTCCAATGACGGCGACATCAAAGTCGCAGATTTCGGTCTGGCCCGCGCCGCGTCCAATCACACCGGTACGGGGATGGCACTGATGGGCACCGTGTCCTATATGTCACCCGAGTTGGTCACGGGTGAACAGGCCGATGAGCGCTCCGATGTTTATGCCTTGGGTATCGTGATTTTTGAAATGCTCACTGGGCAACGACCCTTTAGCGGCGAGTCTGCCGTAGCCATTGCGGTCCAGCACACCAACTCGCGTGTCCCCGCACCATCAACGTTCGTTCCGGGTATCAGTGCTGCGGTTGACGATATCGTATTGCACATGACGGAACCCTCACCCGAAGACCGTCCGGCAGACGCCACCGAAGTACTGATTTTGATCCAGCACCTTTTGGAAAATCCCGAAGCTGCCGAAGAACTGGCCGGCCAGGACAACACGGACGATGCGACCCAGGTATTCAATGAAGCGGCGACCGGTACGTTTGGTATTCAAGAGCACGCCGATGACGCTGTTGGTGGCATGGAGCCGCCCCCACCCCCACAACCTAACGTCACGGTGCTCCCACCTTCGGTCACGGCAGAAGCGTCCCCGATGGGGGTCATTGATCACTATCAGCGTCCAGTGGTCGCACACCAATCAGCCGCAACTCCGCAGGTACGAGACTTTAGCAATAAAAAGCAGCATGAACCGGTTCGTGCATTCGCTCCGATCCAGACCTCACGGGCTGCAATCATCACACTGTTAATCATTATGGCTGCAGCTGCCACAGTCCTGTTAGGAAACTGGGCTGGCGCTGCGCTGATGAGCTGGATCTTTGGCTAACACCCGCGGACCGCTCTAGCCCAAACGTGGCCGCGGTTCTTTGATGCTGGAAGAAACGGACAGCCGCAGGAGCGAATCCTGCGGCTGTTTGCGGTACACCGTCTAAGTATCGAATCTATTTCGTGCTGTCTTTGGCCAACGACTCGGCAACCAAGAACGCGAGTTCAAGCGACTGCTGGTGATTCAACCGGGGGTCAACGAGCGTTTCGTAGCGTTCATCAAATGCTGATTCATCAACGGCCACTGAACCGCCTAAACACTCAGCCACGTCATCGCCAGTGAGTTCAATATGCAGACCACCCGGATGCGTGCCAGTGGCATTGGCTACTTCAAAAAATCCTCGAACCTCATTCATGATGTCTTCGAGGTGACGCGTCTTGTAACCGTTGGCAGCGGTAATCGTGTTGCCGTGCATGGGGTCGGTAATCCACAGTGGGGTCGCACCTTCTGCTTTGACACCTGCCATGATGCCTGGCAGCTGCTCGCGAATCTTATTAGCTCCCATGCGCACAATGAACGTCAGACGGCCCGGTTCACGGGCGGGATCCAGCTTGTCAATGAGTTCCATCGCTTGTTCGACCGTGGTGGTAGGGCCCAGTTTTACGCCGATGGGATTCCGGATGCGGGACAGGTAATCGACATGTGCACCATCGACCTGGCGGGTGCGTTCACCGATCCACACAAAGTGTGACGACGTGATGTAAGGTAGACCGGTTCGTGAGTCGATACGGGTCAGTGCACGTTCGTACTCGAGTAGCAGCGCTTCGTGAGCAGAGAAGAACTCCACGGTGCGCAAAGCGTCAAAGTCGGCACCTGCGGCTTCCATAAAGCGCACAGCGCGATCGATTTCGGCTGCTAATTCGTCAAACCGAGCATAGGCCGGATTCGACATAAAGCCTTTATTCCAAGAATGCACGGTCCGAAGGTCTGCGAACCCGCCCGTCGTGAAAGCACGAATGAGGTTCAGCGTCGAGGCCGACGTGTGGTAGGCCTGAACCATGCGACGCGGATCGTGTCGGCGAGACTCTTCGGTGAAATCAAAGCCGTTGACAATTTCACCGCGGAAAGACGGTAGCTCCACGCCATCACGAACTTCGCTATTTGAAGAACGTGGCTTGGCAAATTGGCCTGCCATGCGACCCATCTTGACCACGGGCATCGATGCACCATAGGTCAAGACCGCGGCCATTTGCAGGATGGTACGGATGCGTGCAGAAATTTTATTCGCTGTTGCTCCCGCAAAGGTTTCTGCACAGTCCCCACCTTGCAGCACGAAAGCCTTACCAGCGGCCGCTGCTGCAAGACGTTCGCGCAGCACGTCGACTTCTCCAGCAAATACCAGCGGGGGGACGTTTGATAGCTCACTGAGGCTATCTTCTAAGACTTGTTGGTCATACCACTGCGGGGCCTGCCGGACATCGAGCTCCCGCCATTCATCCAGGCCAGGATAATCAGCGGCACCCTGTGAATGGGTGGTGCCAAACGGCTCTACAGCCAGATTTTTTTCCGCAGTGTCAAACATCATGGAGACAAGCATACGACCCGCCATACACGTGAGGTAGTTCATGACGCTAAGAGCCCAAAATAGGCAGTTTCCGGGCTGAATGTTCACGTCGAAATCACGAGCTATTCATCATTCAGCACCCACCACTATGCTGGGGTTGATGAACATGAAGCGCTCTTTAAAAATCCTGGACCCCCACCCTGGCGGTGTGCTGGCTGAAGCTAACGTGCGCTGGGGTGTCGTTTTGGTTCATGGATTTACCGCAAGTCCGGGCTCAGTACTGCCCTGGGGTCAGGCTTTAGCTGCGGCTGGTGCGACAGTTTTTGTCCCCACGCTTCCCGGACATGACACCACTGTCAGCGATCTCGCTCAGACCGATGCTGGCCAGTGGCGGCGGCAAATACAGCTGACTTTGGATCATATAAGCCTTCAAGGCTTTGACCGTCTGGCGGTGGCAGGCTTATCTCTCGGCGGCACCTTGGCGCTCGACGCTACAGCTCATCGCGCCGTTGACGCCACCTTCGTGGTCAACCCTGCGTTGAGCCTGAAACCCTTAGACCAGCTCGGGGTAGCGCTTTCTCCGTTATTCCAACGCCTCATCCCCACCATCGGACCACTGGCCGGGGATATCAAAAAAGGTGGTGTCGTTGAAGTCGCCTATGACCGCACTCCCGTCCCAGCAGTCGCAGAGCTAGCAAAGCTGATTCGGACGGTACGCGGCCGGCTAACTCAAATCAGCTCACCGGTCACGTTGTACTGGTCCTCTGATGATCACATCGTTCCGGCAACCTCTGCAGAGATTTTACGACGACACCTCCATCCGAAGCTTCTGAAGACTGTCACATTAGACAACAGTTATCATGTCGCGACATTGGACAATGATGCAGCAAAGATCCATCGAAATAGCATCAACACGCTCCTGAGCCTTTCTGGAGGTACTCATGGCGCCTGACAATGACTCCGATAAGGAATGGGAGGACATCGTTCGCCGCCTCGGGGGTAGCGGGGATGAAGCAATGGCTGAGCCCACAGCCGATCCTCGCACGCCCCATCCTTCAGCCATGCAAGGACCACGTGACTACACCGTAGCTGAAGAAATCGTCGAGGACTTTCGACCACCAGAACCTCCACCGATAGCCACGGGCAACCCACGGATCCTATTGTCCTGGAGCGGAGTAATCGGGTCGGTGATGATCTGGCTTCTGGCGGCTCTCCTCGGAAGGGCTCTTTCCTGGTGGTTGGCGAGCCTCACCATCGTGGCTTTTCTTGCCGGGGCCCTGAGTCTTTTCTTCCTTCTTCCCCGCACCCGAGAACACCGCGACCAAGACGACGACGGGGACTATGCTGACGGCGCCAAACTGTAATGCCTCATGACCGCCAGATTTCTCAATTCGTGGCGTCTCGTCATTCGCATTACCGGCCAGTAGAATGTGATTCACATCGCACACTCTTGCTGTATTGAGGAGCACACCTTGAAAGAGATCATCATCCCCCCGGTCGCGGAAGCCCCGCACGATTCAAACGCCACCGACCTTGTCGAAAACCAATACCAACAAGACCCTGACCACGCGTTATTTGCACGGCAGTTACAACCCGGTCAGTGGACCGATGTTTCGGCTCGTGAATTTCGCGAAGACGCCAAGACCATCGCTCGCGCACTCGCATCAGTTGGAATCGAACCCGGTGACTCGGTTGCCATCATGAGTCCGACTCGATACGAATGGACTTTGGTCGACCTAGCCATCATGTACGCAGGTGCGGTCACGGTACCTATCTATGAGACCTCCTCCCCTTCGCAGATTGCCTGGATCGTGGAAGACTCTCAAGTCAAGGCCGCTATAGTCGAAAGGTCCGAACACGCTCGAAGTGTCCAAACAGCGCTGCAGCGCGAAGCACTACCTGAGCTCAAAGGCATTTGGACGATGGAAGACGGCATGGATGACCTGCGAGCGCTGGCAGCCGATGGACCTGACGTCGAAGAAATGGAACGTCGCCGTTCCCAAGCAAACCTCGATGACGTAGCCACGATCGTTTACACCTCAGGCACAACTGGACGTCCGAAGGGGTGCATGATCACTCACGGCAACCTCGTCAATCTGTCGCTCAACGTTTTGCATTCGGAAATGCAAGAAGTACTAACCCGAGATAGCTCGACGATCCTGTTCATCCCGTTGGCGCATATTTTCGCGCGTTTCATTTCCTTTCAGACCCTAGCTGCGGGTTCCAAGGTGGGTCATACCCCAGACGTCAAGCAACTGGTCCCGGACCTGAAATCCTTCCAGCCAGATTTTCTGCTGGCCGTACCGCGAGTCTTTGAGAAAGTCTATAACTCAGCATTGCTGAACGCTCAAGAGGGAGGCAAAGGAAAAATCTTTGAACGCGGAGCCGAAATTGCCGTCGAATACTCCAAGGCCAAGGAGGCCGGCCAGATCGGTACCGGCTTGCGCCTCAAGCACTGGGTCTTTGACAAGCTATTGTACTCTAAAATTAGGGCTGCCATGGGGGGCAATGTTAAAGACGCCATTTCCGGCGGTGGGCCATTGGGTGCTTACCTGAGTCACTTTTTCCGTGGCGTGGGCATCAATATTAAAGAAGGCTACGGTCTGACCGAGACCACCGCGCCAGTCACCGTAAACCGTCCGGGCAAAACCCGGGTCGGCACCGTAGGTCTGCCTGCTCCAGGGTGTGGTATTCGCATCGCAGACGATGGCGAGATCCTGGCCAGCGGCGTCTGCCTATTCAAGGGGTATCTCAATCTGCCGGACAAAACCGCAGAAGAACTCGTAGACGGCTGGTTTCACACAGGAGACGTTGGCCATCTCGACGACGATGGATATCTGACAATTACCGGCCGGAAGAAAGAAATCCTCGTCACCGCCAGCGGAAAGAATGTGGCTCCTGCCCAACTCGAAGATCAGATCCGCGCCGACGGGCTGGTCTCTCAGGTTATGGTGATCGGTGACAACCAAAAATTTGTCGCCGCACTGGTCACGCTTGATGAAGAAACAGCACCGTCCTGGCTCAAACAGCGCGGCCTCGATCCAGCAATGTCGGTGACTGAGATGGCGACTCATCCGAGCGTTCGGGAACACGTGCAAGAGCTGATCGATAAAGCTAATGAGTCCGTCTCGCGAGCCGAATCAATCCGCGAATTTCGTATAGCTGACCGGGACTTCACAATTGAGGCCGGACAGATGACCCCGTCGATGAAGATTCGGCGCGAAACCATTCTGCAGGATTACCAACACCTCGTGGACGATATCTACCAAACGGCAGCCAAATAAACACCAGTTCAACCACAACACCGCGCCGGTGAGAACCTTAAGGTTCAACCCGGCGCGGTGTTGTATGTACGAGGTTTAGAGATGACCCGAATCTGGAACGTCTAAGCCCAATAACGCGTTTTCTACCACTTCAGCCATGGCTGGGTGTATCCAGTACTGGCCGCGGGCCAACTGATGTGCGGTGATCCCAAATGATATCGCAGTCAACAGGGGTTGGATCAGGTTGGTTGCTTCCTGGCCCATAATGTGGGCTCCTAAAATATGGCCGGTGGATTTTTCAGCAACGACCTTCACGAAGCCGTCGACATCCTCCATCGCCCACCCGTATGCGGTATCACCATAAGACTGAACTTTTACGGTGATCGCCTCCGCACCGTACTGGCTCCGCGCCTGGTCTTCGGTCAGTCCCGCGCTCGCGATTTGGGGTCGGGTGAAAACTCCCGCGGGAATGACCGGTAGCGTGTCAGGTTTCATCCGTTCCGGGTTTTCCATGTTGTGTGAGACGATACGTTGTTCATGGTTGGCCACGTGCTTGAGCATCTGCGGGTTCGCGACATCACCAAGAGCCCAGACACCATCCAGCGGTTTGCCGTCTGATAGGACACGCAAATATTCATCACGTGCGATAAAACCATCGTCAACGTCGATCCCTGCTGCACACAAGTTGAGCCGATCGGTGTTCGGGACACGTCCGGTGGCCAAGAGCACGACGTCGCCGATGAAGTAATCTACGACGTCGTCAGGATCATGTCCCGTAGCGCTGAGGTTGACTCGCAGCCTGCCGTCCTGGCGTTCAATTGAGTGCAGGGTACGGTTGAGCGCAACCTGCCAGGCTTCTTTGGCGACCCGGGTGAACTCATCGGAGATGGTGTTGTCATGATCCGACAACAGTTGCCCGGAGCGGTTGATGTGAATGACCTCGGAACCAAGCCCTGAAAAGACAGCTGCGAATTCGGACCCGATGTATTTACCACCGACGATAATGATGCGCTTTGGGAGAGCTTTGAGTCGCATCACGGTGTCTGAGGTATGTACCCCTGGAAGGTTGACGCCTGGTACATCTGGCAGGCTCGGCCGGGATCCGGCTGCGACAACGATGCGGTCGGCCTCCAGGACTCGCCCGCTGGAGGTCGTAAGCTGTTTGGGGCCGGTGAAGTGGACTTCTTCGGTAATCAGCGTCGTGTGGTCTAGCTGTACGTCGCGGTAGTGCTTTCCGGCTTCTGAGATGGCATCGATGCGGTTGAAGATCCGGTCGCGAATTTCCGGCCAATGTGTCGCAGTAACGTCCAAATCCACGCCGAGGCGTCCGGCATCGCGGGCTGTGGCAGTCAGCTGAGCAGGATAGGCAAACATTTTGGTGGGGATACACCCCACATTCAAGCACGTCCCGCCAAATACGCCGGAGTCGATGATGGCGACTTTTTTATTATCCCAATACGGGGTGATAACAGAATTACCGGATCCGGAACCAATAATGGCCAGATCGTATTGTTCGATGCTCATGCCATTAGTGTAATGGTTCCGAATCCGGTCATGACTTCCTGGTTCAACCTAGCGTCATGCTGGGTCAACAACCAAAATGAGGTCGTTTCCTTCCACCGGGGTTGGATTCTTCAACACCACACGCGACACCGTTCCGGCGACCGGCGCTGTGATCCCGGCTTCCATCTTCATGGCCTCGATCGTGGCAATGGTGTCTCCGGCTTCCACTGTGGCGCCTTCATCGACGATGACTGTGACGGTGCCAGAGAACGGTGCCGGGACGTGTCCGGTATTCGAGGTATCAGCCTTTTCGGCTTCATGTACGTTGGATTTCACCGAACGGTCACGGACCTCAACCTGGCGCTGTTGGCCATTGAGGGTAACCATCACGGTGCGCATACCTTTTTCGTCTGCCTCAGACACGGCCTGCAGCATCGTCAGCAGACGCACACCTTTACCCAGCGAGATTACATGCTCGTGGCCTTCAACCATGCCGTAGAGGAAGTCGCGGGTGTGCAAGACCGAGGTGTCACCGTAAAGCCGCACGTGTTCTTCGTATTCACTGGTGGGTCCAGGGAAAAGCAGACGGTTGAGCGTACGACGACGGGTTTCACCCGGTTCGGCCAGTTTGGCCTCGTCGTCTTTCGAGATATCTTCGACTTCGATACCCGCGGTGTCGCGCCCCTCTAGGGCTTTGGTGCGGAATGGTTCTGGCCAGCCACCGGGAGGATCCCCCAGCTGTCCGGATAAGAACGCAATGACCGAATCTGGAATATCGTAATTGCGTGGATTTTCTTCGAAATCGGCTGGGTCGGCATTCGCTGACACCAGTGCCAGGGCAAGGTCACCAACGACTTTCGACGACGGGGTGACCTTGACGATATCGCCCAGGATATCGTTGGCTGCGGCATACATGTTTTCGATCGATTCGAACCGCTCCCCCAGGCCCAAGGCGATGGCCTGTTGGCGCAGGTTCGAAAGCTGGCCACCAGGGATTTCGTGGGCGTAAACGCGGCCCGTAGGTGACGGCAGTCCCGACTCAAACGGCGCGTAAATTTCACGCACCGATTCCCAGTACGGTTCTAGTCCGGCAACATGCTCCAGGCAGAGGCCCGTCTCACGCTCAGTGTTATCGGTAGCTGCAACCAGTGCAGACATCGAGACCTGCGAGGTAGTGCCCGCCAACGCTGCAACTGCAGTGTCGACGGCGTCCACACCGGCCTTAGATGCTGCTAATAATGTTGCCAGCTGACCCCCCGCGGTGTCGTGCGTGTGCAGATGCACGGGCAGGTCAAAGTTCTGACGCAAAGCAGTAACCAGCTTGCTTGCCGCCGCTGGTCGCAATAGTCCGGCCATGTCTTTGATTGCCAAAATGTGTGCACCAGCATCGACCATGCGCTCGGCCAGGTTCAGGTAGTAGTCCAGCGTGTAGAGCTTCTCATTCGGGTCCAAGAGGTTGCCGGTATAGCACAGTGCCGCTTCAGCCACCGAAGAGGTGTTTTCCCGAACAGCGGTAATGGCTGGAATGATCTGGCTGACGTCGTTGAGTGCATCGAAGATCCGGAAAATATCAACACCGGTTTGGGCAGCTTCCTCGACGAATGCTTCGGTAACACGCTGTGGGTAGGGCGTGTAGCCTACCGTGTTCCGACCACGTAGCAGCATCTGCAGTGGAATGTTTGGCATTTCCTCGCGCAACCGAGCCAAACGGTCCCAGGGATCTTCTGATAAGAAGCGCAGCGCTACGTCGTAGGTTGCTCCACCCCAGACCTCAGCCGACAACAGCTGCGGCAGCAAATGCGAAACCGCCGGTGCTGCGGCGAGCATGTCGCGGGTGCGAATGCGGGTAGCCAACAACGACTGGTGGGCATCTCGGAAGGTCGTATCCGTGACTGCGAGACCTTCGTGATTTCGTAGTGCGTGGGCAAAACCCTCGGGCCCTTTCTTGACCAGGATGTCCCGCCACCCGCTCGGCGGGGTTTCTTGTGACGGACCATCGAATGGGCTGCGATCTGGTTCATCGGACTTATCACCCGGGAAGTGCGGCAGCTTCCGCCGCGGATCCATGCCTTCGATGCGGGGACCGTAGGGCTGATTGACCGTTACATCGGCTAAGTATGCCAGCGCACGAGAACCACGGTCTTTAGACCGGTTGACCTGCGTCAGGTAGGGGTTTTTGTCAATAAAGTCGGTGGCGACATCCCCATCGATGAATTGTTGGTTGTCAAAGACATTCATCAAAAACGGAATGTTGGTGGCTACCCCACGAACACGGAATTCAGCTAAGGCGCGGCGCGCACGTTGAATCGCCGTTTGGAAGTCACGACCACGCGCCGACATTTTAACCAGCATCGAGTCGAAGTGCGGTGAGATCTCGGCACCGGTGTAGATGGTCCCGCCATCGAGACGGATGCCCGAACCGCCCGCGGAGCGGTAAGCCGTAATTTTACCGGTGTCGGGACGGAAGTCGTTTGCAGGATCTTCGGTGGTAATACGGCACTGAATTGCAGCACCACGGATCTGCAGGTCTTCTTGACGAATACCGAGGTCCTCTAAAGAAGCTCCAGCAGCAATGCGAAGCTGCGAGGCCACCAGGTCAACGTCGGTAATCTCTTCGGTGATGGTGTGTTCCACCTGGATACGCGGGTTCATTTCAATGAACACGTGCTGCCCGGCGCGTTCGCCTTCGGTATCGACGAGAAATTCTACGGTCCCGGCGTTCTGGTAATTCATCGCTTTGGCGAATTTAACCGCATCGTCATAGAGACGCTGGCGCAGTTCGTCGTCGATGTTTGAAGCCGGAGCAATTTCGATGACCTTCTGGTGACGACGCTGCATTGAGCAGTCACGTTCAAAAAGGTGGACGACATTCCCATAGTTGTCCGCAAGGATTTGCACTTCGATGTGACGCGGGCGCAATACGGCCTGTTCTAAAAATGCTGTGGGATCCCCGAAAGCGGTTTCTGCCTCGTGCATCGCGCTGGTGAGCGCGTCTGGAAGTTCTTTGGCTGTCTCGACACGACGCATGCCGCGGCCGCCGCCTCCAGCTACCGCTTTAACGAATAACGGAAAACCGATGGTATCGGCTTGGGCGATAAGCTCCTCAGCGTCTGCGGAAGGTTCCGTTGACTTCAGAGTCGGCACACCAGCCCGCTCGGCTGCGCGCAGCGAGGCGACCTTATTTCCGGTTTGTTCCAAAACCTCGGCAGGTGGACCAACAAAGGTCAGACCGTTTTCTTTGGCTTTGCGTGACAGCTCAGCATTCTCGGCCAGGAAACCGTAGCCCGGATAAATGGCGTCTGCGCCCGATTCCAATGCCACTTTGATAATACTGTCAACATCTAGGTAGGCCCGTACCGGATGACCTTCTTCACCGATCCGATAGGCTTCATCGGCCTTTTGCCGGTGGATAGAGTTGCGATCTTCGTACGGAAAGACGGCGACAGTCTTAGCGTTGAGTTCGTGACATGCGCGGAAGGCGCGCACAGCGATCTCGCCACGGTTAGCGACCAATACCTTTTTGAACATTGGGTCACCACCGTTCGTGTGGGCCGAGTGGTCTTGAGTTTCAGCCAAGGTTCCTCCATGGTGGGTTGGTGCTGTCACGAGTAAGGACAGACGCTCAGGTAGGTTCAAAGATACCGGTCCTGTATACATTGAACATATGTGATACTACCCACGTTCTTGCTCATTGCAAACAATATGTACTTGTAAGAGCCAGTCCCAGAAGTTCTCGCGTGGCTTGCTAGAATGTGGTAGCGACCAAAATGTCTATTTCACAAATAAGGTGCAATCGTAGTGCAGGTTATCTCTATTTCCAGCCTCAAGGGCGGCGTTGGCAAGACTTCCATAACCCTTGGTTTGGCATCTGCGGCTTGGGCAGCTGGCATCTCGACCTTAATTATCGACCTTGACCCGCACGCTGATACGACCACCGGCTTAGGCATCAAACACGATGATGCGAGTACCGAAATCGGCACCATGTTACGAAAGCCGAAACAGTTTCGCTTGCATGAGCATGCCGTAACCTCCGGGTGGATGGAAACGAATCAGCCCAATGGCACAGAAGCAGGCGTGCTCGATGTTATTCGGGGTTCCGCTCAAACGTCATTATTTGAAAAAGTGACAACCCGGCGCCGCGAGATTAACCGCCTTGTCACGTTGTTAGATAACACGACGGGCTATGACTTGGTGCTGATCGACTGTCCTCCCGCGCTCAACGGGGTCACGCGGATGGCGTGGGCGGCGTCGACTGATGTCCTCCTGGTGGCGGAACCTAGCTTATTTTCTGTTGCAGGTACAGAACGTACCTTCCGTGCTTTAGACCTGTTCCAGCGGGAGTACGCTCCGAAACTCAAAAATACCGCCGTCGTAGTGAACCGCGTTCGGGCAGCCTCGACCGAGCATAAGTATCGACTGGCAGAGATGCGTCGCATGTTCGGCAAGAGGATGTTACACGTTCAGGTACCTGAGACCTCAAATTGGCAGCAGATCCAGGGGGCCGCTTGGCCAGTGCATGCCTGGCCAGGTGACACCGCTGCAACGGCTGCGCGCACCTTTGACCAATTGCTTCAGGAACTTCATCAGCCGAAAGTCCCTTCACGTAGAGCCCTTCAGACCTAGCTTTCCGGCAATTCTTCGAAGCGCTACTTGAGAGCCAGAAACCCGGTTATGTATACATAACCGGGTTTTTAGTAGGAAACGTTTTTGCGATTATAGGGTGTTAGGAGGCGGTTTTTCGTCGTCTGGCTCGACGAAAAGCGAGTTCGTCGCCAGGAAAATCAGAGTCGGTGTGACCATCGGCCAAACGCTCGGCGGGCAGTCCTGCTAGTGTGCCCTCGACTTCACGCCACACGCGTCCGACAGCGATGCCATAGACCCCTTGACCACCCTGGACAAGATCAATGACTTCATCAGCGGAGGTGCACTCATACACAGAGGCCCCATCAGACATTAACGTGATCTGGGCAAGATCACCGACACCACGTTCGCGCAGGTGTTCGACTGCTACACGGATTTGTTGCAGCGAGACCCCGGTGTCGAGGAGGCGTTTGACAACTTTGAGCACCAGCACGTCGCGGAATGAATACAGGCGCTGGGTTCCAGAACCTTCAGCGCCACGGAGCGACGGTACAACTAAACCGGTGCGTGCCCAATAATCTAACTGGCGGTACGTAATACCGGCTGCTTTGGACGCGGTCGGACCGCGGTAACCGCGATCATTATCTAGCCACGGCGCATCGTCGTTAAACAACACACCCTGGTTACCAGAGTCCAGACTCTGGCGATGCCCTGAATCACTCGGGTGAGACACTAGGGTTTCCTCCTGCTGTTCTGTTCCACGCGGGGAAGTTTTCGTAAGAACATCACGTGGAACCGACATGATCTGCGGTTATTCGTTAATGGTCTCACATTGTGCAGTGGAACGTATAGTCTCCCACATTGTGCAGTGGAACGTATAGTCTCCCACGCTATTCTGAGAATCAGCCCTGGTCAAAGACCAGAGAGGAAAATGCTAGTCGTGTCGGAACTATTTTTCTGTGTCCGCGGCGTCGTCCCCAGGGTTGTCGCCTGGTTCCTCGTCATCGGCATTTTCCGTTGGGGTCTCGGCCTGGCCTTCGCCGGGTGTTTCTTCTGGAGCAAGAAAGTCTTCGGGATTGAGATCTTTAAGAAACTCGCGGAATTCGTCCACACTTTCCTCAGTAATTTCGGGTGCAATCTCCGGTTGTTCGATATTGAGCTCCGCTGCAATATCGCCCTCGGTCAGGTCGATGCCCGCAGTGTCTAAGACGGTTTCGGTTGCATATACCGGCACATCCGCAAATAACGCTGCGGCTACCGCATCCGATGCGCGGGAGTCCACCGTGGTGCCAGAAGTGAGCATGAGTTCAGCATAGAAAACTTCTTCATCAACTTTGGAAATACGTACGGCTTGGAGTGGGTCGCCTGCCTGCCGAAGAGCATCTACTAGCAACTGGTGAGTGGTGGGGCGAGGCGTATCGATGCCTTGTTGAGCCAAACCGATGGCGGTCCCTTCGGAGGGACCGATCCATAAACGGAGCAACCGCTGACTTTGTTGATGCAAGAGCAGCAAGATTGGCTGGTTACCAGGCAGCACGATCCTGATTTCAAGGACCTTCAATACAATGTCGGCCATGGTGAAGCTCCTTTTCGTTGTGGTGACCAACGCTAGCTGCGGCTAGTCGTCCATATCTGCAATTTCAGCACTCACAACCCCGGCATGCAAGCTCAAGCAAGCCTGAGTGATTTCTCGAGCGGCCTCTATGGCACGCTCTTTAGAAGCACCGCCATCATGCTGTCCCAGCCCTGAAGTGGCCTGTTGGACCATTCCTAGTTCACGGTCGGCCGCGATACGAAATGGTCGCAGGTGTCGAGGTTCAAAGCCGAACTCTGCCAGAGTTGCCGCTGCACGTGCCACTTTAAGGCTGTAATCGTTATATCGCCCAGTCTCATCCGGCCAGATCAAACGATAGGCTTCAAGGGTTTTCATCAACTCATCAGACGCGCCGCACATCCCTTGGAGCTCAGCACGAGTCATAGGCCGAATATGGCCACTGATTTCCTGGGCAAGTTGTTGAGATACCGACCGTGGTTCAAGGCGCAGCCCGCCGGGCAGTGACTCTGGCCGCTTACCGGCATCGATAGCATCGAGATAGTCTTTGATGACTTTCAATGGTAAAAACTGGTCACGCTGCAATGCCAGAATAAACCGTAACCGGTCCACATCGGCCTGCGTGTATTTACGGTATCCGGCGGCAGTGCGTGCTGGAGTAATTAATCCGCGTTCCTCTAAGAAGCGCACTTTCGAAGCCCGGACTTCCGGGAACTCTGAATGAATGTGCTCTAATACTTCGCCGATACTCATCAGCCCCTGGGAACGGGTTGAAGTCGCGGACGAAGCTCTTTGCGGTTTGGGGGAAGCGGCCAATATCTTGAAACCTTTTCAACAACGTAGGACCAGATACAACTCGTCGCCGGCAGCACACCGGCGACTCGAGCATTTAGCGGCTACTTATTGGGTTGCTGAGTTCCGGCATAATAAGACAACCGGAATTTTCCGATCTGTAACTCCATGCCGGTTCGTAGCAACAGGGAATCAACACGGTCGTTATTAATATACGTGCCGTTGAGCGATCCGGTGTCTACCACGCGGAAACCGTCGCCGTCCCTTTCAAAGACCGCGTGCTGACGCGACACGGTCACATCGTCTAGGAAGATGTCGGCATCAGGATGACGTCCAACAGTTACTTTGTCCTGATCAAGCAGGAAGCGGGCTCCACGGTTTGGTCCTTCATGCGCAACCAGTAGTGCGGACCCTACCGGCAAGGCTTCTACAGCCGAGCGTTCCGCGACGTCGAGCGGCAGATTTCTTAACGGTTCAAGCTTGGGCAACCCAACGGTTGTCGGTTCCACGTCAGAGTGGTCTTCTGAGTTACCAGGAACGGGATTATTTTTTGTCATGCTTGAACGCTCCTTGTTGTACACATCTATAGCTGGCGGCCCGGTCCTACATGCCACCCTGGCCAACCTAAGTTTAGCCGATCGATTTAGCTAATTCACCGGTTGAAGCTAGGGAAACTTAGCCTGTCATCTGGGTTTTTCGAGAAGCTATGCTCACAGTAAAACCTCAGACCTCTCGGAGCCTTATACGGCCCCATCATGCTGAACTTCGTCAAGCGTGCGCCGTGAGGCGTGCTGACAAGAATAAAACATCCTTGGTTTAATAATAAACCAAGGATGATCTCGTCGGGCTGACAGGATTTGAACCTGCGACCCCATGACCCCCAGTCATGTGCGCTACCAAGCTGCGCCACAGCCCGATGGGCCGTTGCCGACCCAAACGTGAACTCTAGCGGAGGAAATATGCCCGGGTCCAACTGGATCCCTGGTTCCTGGGATCCCTCAGCTGGCGGCTTTTTGCACCAGCACGACTATGTCTTCCAGTTCAGCGTGTTCGCCGTGATGCGAGGAGGCAGGCCGGTGCCTGGTTTCAGCAATCTTGACCGCCCACGAATCGTCCAGGTCGAGCATCTTGAGCTCTTCTTCCAGCGTCGGCATCTGTTGATCGGGGTTGGTGGACCACGGCGGCATGCCGCCATGCGAAGTGATCAGCAGGTGCCCCTGCGGCGCCACGGCGGCCATCGCTTGGCGCAGGATCTGGGCCCGGGGTAGCTCTGCCCGGGAGTGCAGGAAACTGGCGGTGATGAGATCGAACTCGCCCTCGGGGGTGAACGTCGCCAAGTCGGAGGCGACGAACCGGACGCTTTCTGCATCTAGACCGAGCTTCTGGGCAGCCTGTCGGCTCCGCTCAACCGCTGTTTGGGAAATGTCCACGCCGGTGGCCTGCCAGCCCTGTTGCGCCAGCCAGATGACGTCGGCCCCTTCACCGGAGCCAAGGTCAAGCGACCTTCCCGGGGTCAGGGTCGCGGCGACATCGGCCAGCACCCCGTTCACCTTGCCCGACCAGACCTGCTCGGATGAGTTGTAACGGTCCTCCCAGTGCGAGTGGGGATCCTGGGCCTCGTCTGCATGCGGATCCGAGGACGCATGTGAGTGTTGATTCATGGCCCCATCCTGCCTTGTTCCATTGTTGTTCAACCCTGGCTGGTCATGGACAGGATCCAGGTGGCGGTGTGGAAGGTGACGGGGCAGGCGGCGAACGAGACCAGTCCCGCGATCAGCAGCGCGGCCAGGACCAGCCAGAACACCGCTACCTGCGATCCTTGCGTTTCTCCCGGGCCCGGACCTCGATGTGCACCGGCGAACCTCGGAAGCCGAAGTCCTCCCGGAGGCGACGCTCGATGAACCGCACGTAACCCGCATCCAGCTGGCCGCTGGTGAACAGCACAAACTTCGGGGGACAGTTCTGCGCCTGGGTTCCGAACAGCACCCGGGGCTGCTTGCCGCCACGCAGCGGATGGGGATGCGCGTCCGCGAGTCTCCCCAGGAATGCGTTGAGTTTTCCGGTGGAGATGCGAGTCTCCCAGCCCTCGGCGGCCTCCTGCAGCGCCGCGCTGATCCGGTCGACGTTTCGCCCGGTGGTGGCCGAGATGTTGACCCGCGGCGCCCACGTGAACGACACCAACTCGCGTTCGATCTCCCGTTCCAGGTAGTAGCGACGTTCCTCGTCGGTGAGATCCCACTTGTTGAACGCCACCACCAGCGCGCGGCCGGTTGACTCCACGTTGCCGAGGATTCGCAGATCCTGATCCGTCAGGGTCTGGGAGGCATCCAGCACCGCGACGCAGACCTCGGCGCGCTCGATAGCGGTCTGGGTGCGCAACGACGCGTAATACTCGTGCCCAGATGCTTCCTTGACCCGGCGCCTGATACCGGCGGTGTCGATGAGGTTGT
>ERZ1032895.108-NODE-108-length-21943-cov-5.994289_pt1 | contig 21943 bp, 20 predicted proteins | sample MGYA00516687_ERZ1032895 | MGnify/ENA primary metagenome ERZ1032895 (study PRJEB33719, sample SAMN04261600) | wastewater metagenome | biome: rural village; feature: latrine urine exit; material: soil | place: El Salvador | collected 2013-01-14 ... | reverse complement strand
ACTCGAGTTGATATCACGCCCGATCAGAACCGGGTTTTTACTCACCGTTGGTGTCGGGCTGGCGCTGGCCGTTTATCTGTTGGTGTCGTCCAACGTCCAACTGTTGGTGTGGATTCTGGCGGCATTTTTCATTACGTTGGGGCTGGATCCGATCGTCACGAAAATCCAGTCCTGGGGTGCGCCCCGTGGCGTCGGGGTCGCTGCTGCGGTGATCATCCTCTTGGGGATCGTCACGGTCTTTATTTCCACGCTGATCCCGGTAATCGTGGAACAGACCACTGAATTTGTCCAAATCTTGCCCACGGTGGTCTCAGATTTTATTGCCTCAGATTTCTTCCGGGCCATTGATGATGAGTTCGACGTCGCCACGGTGATCACCACCGAGGTCAATAAGTTTGTCTCAGACACCACCAATATCACCGCGCTGCTCGGCGGGATTCTGGGTTTTGGTACCGCGGTGGTCAATGTTGGGTTCTCGGTGCTGATCGTCGTCGTCTTGACCTTATATTTCCTGGCCTCACTGCCCACCATCAAGCAGTGGCTGTACCGCCTGGCTCCGCGGTCGCGCCGTGAACGACTCGAATATCTTTCCGAAAAGATCACCGGTTCGGTGGGCCACTATATTGTTGGCCAAACCATTGTGGCCACGCTCAATGGGATTGTCGCATTTATTGCCGTGTCCATTGCAGGGTTGCAATACGCTACCCTGTTAGCCCTGGTGGCCGGGTTCATGGCGTTTATCCCATTGGTTGGGGCGGTGACCGGCGGTATCATCATCACGGCACTGGCACTGTTTGCCGGGTGGCAATCAGCCCTAATTTTCGCGATCATCTATTTCCTCTACCTCCAGGTTGAGGCGTATCTGATCTCTCCGCGCATCATGCAACGTGCCGTGGCCATCCCCGGGGCGCTGGCTGTGATCGGCGTGATTGCCGGTGGGTCACTGTTGGGCGTGCTGGGGGCACTGTTGGCTATTCCTGTGGTCGCCGGAATTTTAGTGCTGGTGCGCGAAGTATATGTGCCGTACCAGGACCTGCGCTAGAACCGCATATCCTGACGACGATTATTCCAGCAGGCCGTATGCCAATGCCTACGCATTTGGCCGGCGTCCTCATCACCCATCAACCAATCTGACCGCCAGGTCACCACGTGGGTTTGGCCCTGCGGGATGGGCCGGTAGCATCCCGGACACGTGTAAATTTTCACGGCCCGCCAGGCCGGGACTTGGCGGACGTGCCAGCCGCCGTCAAATGATTGTTCGTGGGTGTAATTGGTGTCGAACATGGCCCGGTTGAGGTCTCCGACAGGACGGGTTCTTTTGCCGCGTTTGGGGTGCTGATCACGACGGCGCTGTTTTTTGCGAGCCATGACCCCTATTGTCACATACTCGCCGAGCCACCCGACTGCACTACGAAACACCAAATACCCAGTAGACTAAGGCCCGTTATGCGACTTGTCATTGCTGAATGTTCTGTCACTTATGCTGGCCGGCTCAACGCCTACCTGCCCCCCGCCAAACGGCTGATCATGTTCAAGGCCGACGGCGCCGTGTTGATTCACTCCGATGGTGGTTCCTATAAACCCTTGAACTGGATGACGCCGCCCGCCCGGGTGATCGTCTCGCATCCAACCGAAGACCAACAGCAAGAAGGTATCGAAGCGATCTGGACGGTGCAGTCGCAGAAATCCGATGACCGCTTAATCATCAGTATCTACTGTATTGAGCACGATTCCAGCCACGAGCTCGGCGTCGACCCCGGATTAGTCAAAGACGGTGTCGAAGCCGACCTGCAACGCTTATTGGCCGAGCAAATACATCTGCTGGGCTCGGGCTATCAACTTATCCGGCGCGAGTATATGACGGCCATTGGACCGGTCGACATTCTGGCCAAGAACGCCACCGGTGAGACCGTGGCCGTTGAGCTCAAACGCCGCGGGGATATCGACGGTGTCGAACAACTCTCGCGCTATGTTGAGCTCCTCAACCGGGATCCACTGCTGGCACCCGTGCACGGAGTATTCGCCGCCCAGCAAATTAAGCCTCAGGCGCGCGTCCTCGCCGAAGATCGCGGTTTCAGTACCGTCACCCTGGATTACGATGCCATGCGAGGCGTCGATGATGTTGACTCCCGCCTCTTCTGAGTGCACCCAGACGTTCAACGACCGCCACATCCATGGCCTGGCCGGGGTCGATTTTGCCACCTCCGATGACCTGGCCATCCGTGCCGTGCTGCGCCTACTGGCTTCCCGGCGCACCACACAGGTCACCGCCTCGATACCAACGGTCGAGTTGGCCGTGCTCCCGGAGATCCTAACTCGGCTACGATCAGTTCATGCCGACGGGCTTGTAGATGGCGTGCATCTAGAAGGCCCATTTCTGGCACCTGAGTTCGCCGGCGCGCATCCCCGCGCTGCCGTCCTGATCCCCAACCAAGAGCGCGGTCAGCGCTTTTTGGCGACCGTACTCGACTCCCAGGACGCCGACCAGTTGATCACCATGATGACACTGGCTCCCGAACTCCCGGGGTTTGACGCGATCGTTGAGCAACTCGTCGCAGCCGGTATTGCACCGGCGTTGGGTCACACCTGTGCCACCTATCACCAGATGCGCCACGGCATAGCACAGGTCACCGCCTTGACGGGCCAACCGGTGACCATTACTCATCTGTATAACGCGATGCGCGGTTTTCACCACCGCGACCCGGGGCCTATCCTGGCGGTCATGGAAGCAGCAACTCGTGGTGAGGTCATCGTCGAGTTCATCGCAGACGGCCTCCACGTGGATCTCGAGGTGATTCGGTGGTGGTTTGACCAATGGCCAGACACAATCCGGTTGGTGTCGGATGCCTCGGCGGCTACCCTGCCCTCCGGGGTGCAGCCGCTGACTGCGCAGCAACCCAGGTTGGGACATATTGCACTGCAGTACCCTGAAGCCGCAGGCCCGAGACTTGCTGGGCGTGCCACGTTGGCATCGGGTGGCAAGGACCTACTGGTAATCCACGATGACCTCGTGGCGGCAGGATTGGATCACGACCTGATATGTGCTGCGATGCAGCGCTAACCGTGATCACCGCGGGCACTGCGTGAAGCCGTGAGTTAAAATAATCGGCCGACAGAGCCATCCACGTACTCTGTCGACCGATCATTTGATGAAGTTAGAAATACCGACGACGCTGTCGCCGTTGTGGCGGCTCTCGCCAATGTCCGATACCGACTGCGGGACCGGATTCGTACCACGTGGTGAGCTCAGAAACGTGCGCCTGAGCTGCACTGAGCTTGAGGTGTTCACCTGTTTCCACATCGTCCAACCGCACCCAGGCACGGAGGCGGGTGCGACGCGGAAACCGAGTGACATCGAGCGCGTGACGTGGCACGCTGGCAAACGGGCGGGGCCAGATCGAATACACGGAGAAGATTTCCACCGAGTATTCGTTATATGACACCACCACGGGTTTGCCGGGTTTCTCGTCGTTGTGTTTGCTGACCAGGCGTGCTTTGAAGGAACCGGGTGTTCGGAGCAGCATAAATAATCGCCAGGCGATAATTACTGCCGTTACGAACGCTATGACCGCGATTCCGATGAGCGCCCAGGCCAGCCACGACGGCATCTTACGCTGACAGCTCCGCTTGTGTTGCTGCGATGGTCACCCGGTTCGAGTCCACCGAGAAGAACCCGCCGTTGGCTTGCGCAACCACGGCTTCACCGTCTGCTGCTTCCACCACGACTTCGCCATCACCCAATACCGCGAGCATCGGGGCGTGACCGGGAAGAATCCCGATCTCACCGTCAATCGTGCGGGCGGACACAGAGCGGGCTTGCCCGGACCACACGAAGTGGTCTTCGGCAACGATTTCGACGTCCAGGAGGTTATCGGCCATGAGTTAGCCTTCCTTCTGGATTTTCGCCCATTCGCGCTCAACATCATCCAGGCCACCAACGTTGTAGAAGGCCTGTTCAGCGATGTGGTCTAGGTCGCCGTCGGCGATAGCCTTGAAGCCTTCGATGGTGTCCTTGATTGGAACGGTCGAGCCTTCGACACCGGTGAACTGCTTTGCAGTGTAGGTGTTCTGCGACAGGAACTGTTCGATCTTGCGTGCACGGCCGACAACAACGCGGTCTTCTTCAGACAGTTCGTCAACACCGAGAATCGCGATGATGTCTTGCAGTTCTTTGTTCTTCTGCAGAATCTGCTTGACGCGAGTCGCAACGTCGTAGTGTTCCTGACCGACATATTGTGGGTCGAGCAGACGTGAGGTCGAAGCCAGTGGGTCAACCGCTGGGTACAGACCACGCGATGCGAGGTCACGAGTCAAGTTGGTCGTGGCGTCCAGGTGCGCGAACACGTTGGCCGGAGCAGGGTCAGTGTAGTCGTCGGCAGGGACGTAGACGGCTTGCATCGAGGTAATCGAGTGACCGCGGGTCGAGGTAATGCGTTCCTGCAGGATACCCATTTCGTCAGCCAGGTTTGGCTGGTAACCCACAGCGGAAGGCATACGGCCCAGCAGGGTCGAAACTTCCATACCGGCCTGGGAGAAACGGAAAATGTTGTCAATGAACAACAACACGTCTTGCTTCTGGACGTCACGGAAGTACTCGGCCATGGTCAGACCGGTCAGCGCGACGCGCAGGCGCGTGCCTGGTGGCTCGTCCATCTGACCGAACACCAAGGCGGTGTCTTTCAGCACGTCGGCTTCGTCCATTTCGACCCAGAGGTCGTTACCTTCACGAGTACGCTCACCAACACCGGCGAATACCGAGGTACCACCGAAGTTACGTGCAACACGGGTAATCATTTCCTGAATCAGAACGGTTTTACCAACACCGGCACCACCGAACAGACCAATCTTTCCACCCTGAATGTAGGGGGTCAGCAGGTCGATGACCTTGATACCGGTCTCCATCATCTGGGTGGAGGCTTCTAAGTCAGCAAAGTTTGGTGGCTGGCGGTGAATTGGCCAGCGTTCCTGAACATCAAGGTCAGCGATGTCAACGTCGAGCGAGTCGCCCAGCGCGTTGAAGATGTGGCCTTTGACGACGTCGCCCACGGGCACCGAGATCGGCTGGCCGGTGTCGATGACTTCCTGCCCACGGACCAAGCCGTCGGTTGCCTGCATCGCGATAGCGCGAACCAGGTTTTCACCCAGGTGCTGAGCAACTTCGAACGTAATCGTGGAGGTTTGACCACCGAGGGTCAGCTGTACTTTCAGAGCATTGTAGATCTCCGGCATGGCGTCCGCTGGGAATTCAGCGTCGATGACCGGACCGGTAATGCGGGCAATGCGGCCCACGGCGCCGGTTTTCGCGCCGCTACCGGATTCATTCATAGTGGCAGTCATGTAACTCACTTCTATGTGGATGTTGAATATGGGTCAGTGAGGCTGTGGTGTCAGCCCGTTTAGGACTCTGCTAGTGCGTCTGCACCAGCGATGAGTTCGGTGAGCTCCTGAGTAATGGAAGCCTGACGGGCGTTGTTCATCAGCAAAGTGTATTCACGGATGAGATCTTCGGCGTTATCTCCGGCTGCACTCATAGCTCGTTGACGGTTGGCCAGTTCTGATGCGGCGGCCTGCAACATGGACGAGAAGATTCTCGACTCAATGTATTTGGGCAGCAAAGCATCCAAGACTTCTTCCGGGGCGGGTTCGTAGTCATAGAGTGGGAACAGTTCCGACTCATCGATGACTTCTTCTTCCACAACTTCCAGTGGCAGCAGACGAACGACCGTTGGGTCTTGTCGCACCATGCTCTTGAACTCGGTGTAGACGAGATGAATCTCGTCGACGCCACCGTCTTCGTAGTCGGTCAAGAAGGCATCGACGAGCGTTTCGCCGACGTCTTTTGCGACGTCAAATTCCGGGTTATCGGTCGAACCGGTCCAGAATTTCTTATACGAACGGTTACGGAAGTCAAAGTACGCCTGAGCCTTGCGTCCGATCAGGTACAGATCGGCGGATTTACCTTCTTCGGAAAGGCGTTCGATCAAGGACTCTGCGTGGCGCAGGATGTTTGCGGAGTATGCTCCGGCCAGGCCGCGGTCGCTCGACATGATGAGCACGGCAGCGCGTCGTGGATTTTCGGGTTCCGACGTCAGAACGTGTTCGATGTCTTGCTGCGAAGCCACGGCCGAAACGGCGCGTGTAATCGCATTGGCATAGGGCATCGAAGCTGCCACACGCTGGCGTGCCTTACCGATTCGCGAGGTAGCGATCAGTTCCATCGCATTGAAGATCTTTTTCATCGACGTCGTCGAGTTGATCTTATTGCGAAAGACCCGAATATCGGATGCTGACATGCTTTTCCTTTCTGTGACCTATAGCAGGTGCCGGGTTTCCCCGGCACCAAGTGCTAGGGTCGATCAGCGTTTCTGGCGGACGATGCGTTCTTGTTCGACGGCGTCTTCGTCAATGGCATCGAACTCTTCGTTGCCTGGCTGGACGGCGTCGCCACCCTGGGCAAGGAAGGACTTCTTGAAGCTGGTGACTTCTTGTTCCAAGACCGCGATGGTGTCATCGTTCAAGCGACCGGTTTCGGCAATGTCTGCCAGCGCGATGTCATTGAGACGCAGGTGCTGCAGGAATTCCGATTCGAAACGCAGGACGTCAGAGACTGGAACGTCATCCATGTGTCCCTGAGAACCAGCCCAGATCGAAACAACCTGGTCTTCAACTGGGTACGGGGTGTACTGCGGCTGCTTGAGCAGTTCCATCAGACGTGCACCACGGTCCAGCTGACGACGAGTTGAAGCATCGAGGTCGGATGCGAACATCGCGAAAGCTTCCATGTCACGGTACTGTGCAAGATCAATACGCAGGGTACCGGAGACGGATTTCAGCGCCTTGGTTTGGGCGGCACCACCAACGCGCGATACCGAGATACCGACGTCAACCGCTGGACGCTGGTTGGCGTTGAACAGGTCAGACTGCAAGAAGATCTGACCGTCGGTGATCGAGATAACGTTGGTTGGAATGTATGCCGAGACGTCGTTGGCTTTGGTCTCTACGATTGGCAGACCGGTCATCGACCCGGCACCCAATTCGTCAGAGAGTTTTGCACAACGTTCCAGCAGCCGTGAGTGGAGGTAGAACACGTCACCTGGGTAGGCTTCACGGCCTGGAGGACGACGCAGCAACAGCGACACGGCGCGGTAGGCTTCAGCCTGCTTGGACAGGTCGTCGAAGATGATCAGCACGTGTTTGCCACCGTACATCCAGTGCTGACCAATGGCTGACCCGGCATATGGTGCCAGGTATTTGAAGCCTGCTGGGTCAGATGCTGGTGACGCAACGATGGTGGTGTATTCCAGTGCGCCTTCACGTTCCAGCGTGGCACGCACCGATGCGATCGTGGAAGCCTTCTGGCCAACAGCTACGTAGATACAACGTACCTGTTTGCTCGGATCCCCCGACTCCCAGTTGGCTCGCTGGTTGAGAATCGCATCGACACCGATTGCGGTTTTACCGGTCTGGCGGTCACCAATGATCAGCTGACGCTGGCCACGACCGATAGGAATCATCGCGTCGATGGCTTTCATACCGGTCTGAAGTGGTTCGTGTACCGACTTACGCTGGGTCACACCTGGTGCCTGGAGTTCCAGTGCGCGGCGTCCTTCGTCCTCGATTGGACCAAGGTTGTCGATGGGTTCACCCAGTGGGTTCACGACGCGACCCATGAAGGCATCGCCGACCGGTACCGACAAGACGTCGCCGGTGCGGTAAACTTTCATACCTTCTTGAATACCCTGGAAGTCACCCAACACTACGACACCAATTTCACGTGGGTCGAGGTTCTGAGCCAGTCCAGTGATGCCGTTGTCAAAACGAAGCAGCTCGTTCGACATAACGGAAGGAAGACCTTCCACACGGGCAATACCGTCAGCTGCGCTCGTGACGTAGCCAACTTCGACACGTTCGGTGTCGGCCGGTTCGTACGACTCCGCAAACTCGTTTAGGGCATCACGGACGTCGTCAGCGTTGATGGTCAAATCGGCCATCTGCAGTCCCTGCTCTCTTTGAATGCCGCATCATGGTGATGATGTGGCCTAGTTGTATATGTTTCGAGTGCCGGTTTCAGCCGGCCAGTTTAGTGTTCAGATCGTTCAGTCGTGAAGCGACCGAGGAGTCAATGACTTCGTCACCAACTTGGATCCGGATTCCGCCGATCAGCTGCGGGTCAGTGTGAACGTTCAGCTGCAACTGACGACCAAATGTGGCCGACAGTGAGGTCGCTAAACGATCTACCTGAGCTTGCTGGAGTGGACGGGCCACCGTCACATCGGCGATCCACTGACGTTGTTGCTGTGCGCTCAGATCAGCAAAACGACGAACAAGTTCAACAGGTTTCGCTCCCCGCGGGTGCTCCACTGCCTGACGGACCAACAGTTTTGCTGGGGCCAGGGCATCGGCTGACATCAGATTGTCAGCCAGGTCGCCTCGGGAGGATACCGGCGCTTGCTGATCGGTCAGTGCCCGCTGCAGCTCGTGGCTGGCTTCAACCACACGGTTGAATTCCAACAGTTGCTGCGTCAGGGTCTGCAGACCTGCAAGACCGCCCTGTTCGGCGCTGTAGATGGCGGTGATAGCTGCCATCTCTTCGAGGGCGTCACCGAATTCACGTTCGGTGGTCCAGCGTGCGCCGGCAAGACTTTGCAATACCGTCACAGCAGGTGCTGAGACTTGGGTGGCAAAAATCCTGCGAATGAGTTCTTGACGTCGGTTGGCTTCAACCGTTGGGTCGGTAATCGAGCGGCGCAGTGCACCGTTTTCGTCGATCACTTTCAAAGCCGCAAACAGTTCGGCGCCGAGTTCGACTCCCCCGGCTGAAAGGGTCGCTTTCAGCTCGGTGTGCAGTTGTGCCAATGAATCACGCGATGCTTGTGACATTACTCAGTTGCACCTGCACTCGTGGTTGAGGCCTGTTCTTTCTCCAGGTCTGCCAGGAAGCGGTCGACAACGCGCTGCGAACGAGCGTCGTCTTCAAGTGCTTCTCCAACAATCTTGGAAGCCAGTGAGGTTGCCAGGGTGCCGACTTCGGTGCGCAGTGCTGCAACAGCCTGCTGGCGTTCGGCAGCAATCTGAACGGAAGCTTGTTCAGAGATGCGCGACGCTTCGGCGGAAGCGTTCTGACGGGCCTCTGCAACAATCTGTGCCGCTTCGGTACGAGCCTGCTCTCGAATTTGGCTGGCTTCGGTACGGGCTTCTTGCAGGAGCTGTTCGTAGTTGTTCTTTAACTGGGCAGCTTCTGCTTGTGCAGCCTGAGCGCGCTCAAGTCCACCTTCGATCGCATCCCGACGTTCGACGTAGGATTTCTCCATTGCCGGAACGACGAATTTGATGACGATGAACAAGAGGACCAGGAAGCCAACCGACGTGACCACGATTTCCCAAATATTTGGGATCAGCGGGTTCGCTTGTTCCTGTTCCGCGGCGGCCGCCATGATCGTCATGCTATTGATCATTTCAAACCATCCTTAAGTGTTCATTACTGACATATATGGTCGGATGCTTACCGACCGTGGATGGTGCCTAGGCTCCAATAACGAAAGCGAAGACCAGACCAAGAATCGCAAGAGCTTCTGCCAGCGCGAAGCCAAGCAGCGCGATTGGCTGCAGCTGCGACTGGGATTCTGGCTGACGTGCAACACCGTTGATGTATGCAGCGAAGATCAGACCCACACCAATAGCGGAGCCAATTGCGGCCAGACCGTAACCGATCATGTTCAATGAACCATGCAGTTCCATTGTGTTCCTTTCAAGATGCCTAACAGGCAGGTTGTGGAGGGTTCCCGGCGGGGATCCGATGGGTACCGGTACCAGGAAGTAATTTCACGGTGTGTATCTCACCGTTGCGATTCATAGGTTCGAATCGGCAAATCTTTAGAGCAAATATTGAGTTGTGTGTGTCGCGTCAATCGTTACGCTGCGACCGGCATCGGCTTATCCAGAATTGGCTCTGCTTGGGCCGCGATAGCCCCTTGGATGTACAGCGCGGTCAGCAAGGTAAAGACGAAGGCCTGCAGGACCATGATCAGCAGCTCGAGGAAGTACAGAGCAACGGAGCCGATGATCACACCAATGCCCAAGCCTGCGTTCAAAATACTGTCGGTTTGCGTGATCAGGTATTCGGCACCGGAACCAGCCAGCATCACGATCATGTGCCCGGCCAACATGGTAGCCATCAAACGCAGCGAGTGCGTCAGGGGGCGAACGATGAAGTTCGAGATAATTTCCAGCGGAACCAGCAGTGGCAGGATCCAGCCGGGGACGCCTTCGGGCACGACAGCCAGTTTGAAGTATTTGATGCCGTGATGACGCAGTCCAACACCAATCCAGATGATGTACATGATGATGGCGATGGCATAGGCTGCGCCGGCGTGCGAGAACGATGGCAGCTGCAGGATCGGGATGGCGCCAAATAAGTTGTTGAAGAGTACAAAGAAGAATGTTGCAAACAGCAGTGGGACCCACTGGCGGAAGTGCTTTTCTCCAAGAATGTCGCGACCGATGCCGTTACGAACGAATGCATAGCCGGACTCGGCGATCCACTGGAGACGCCCTGGAACCAGGGAAGGTTTGCGCATTGCGATGCCGAATAGCGCCCAGATCAAAATGATCGACAGAATGATCATGAGCATCTGTTTACCGAAACCGGTGCCGTACTCAGCCATCCACGGAATCATGTCTGGTAAGTGCGCATCATCGATCGTGGGCGGCACGTATCCCTGCGTGGGGAGATAACTTAGTACGAGTGGAAGCACGCAAATCCTCTCTTAAGAATCCCACGGGAAGGTTGAGGTATTCGAACCTGGTTCGGGGATGTTGCCGGAGTGTTGTTGAAGGCAGTTGCGATGTTCAACGCGTTTTTGCCCTTGGATAGTCTAGCAAAAACCCTAACCCGTGTCGCATTGAGTCGTTTATTCCAGACCTCGCCGCTGGTCCAATCTACCGAATCAAGTTAGACCTTCGTCACGCTATTTCTACGCTGTGTCGAATAAATACAGTGAAACAGCTTGTCAGATAGCCATTTAGTGTATCTCATAGGCGAAAATTCAGGCGTTTTTGTTGTCTTTATCACATTGACGCCGAGGCTTAGGAATAGATCAGGCGTCGGGTATTGAGAAAAACCATAACCTCTGCAGTCTGCCAGATCACGATGGCTATCAAGGCTCCAATCGCAGCGCCGACCGTATGCAACCACTCGGGTGTGGGGACCACGGCCAGCAAAATGCCAAGAATGACAATCTTGGCGACAAAGGCGCCCATCGCCAATGGGATGGCCAGGTTACGACGTCGCTGCCACACGATGGCTATCAGCAGAATACTCAGGGCGGATAAGACCCAAACGATGATCCCGGCGACCAGCGCTGACAGACCGGCGTCACTATTTTCCAGCAACAAAAACGCTAGAGCCGTCACGACGATCCCAATCCAGGTTGGCCAGGAGGCGTGCAGCAGAATCCCCCACCAGCCGTGTTTATTGACGGGTTTCTTTGCCATAGGTTTCACCTTGTTCTGCCGATGGGTTCAGCGCTCGTTCGGCAGCTCGTGCTGCGCGCAGCTTATTGAGTCGTCGATAATAGGCTCGACGTGCCATCCAAGGGCGAAGTGTCAGCACAACGAGCAGTGCTAAAGCCACGATGGTTGCCGTAATGACGATCGTGGCCGGGAAATAGGTTAGCGAGACGGCACCGTATCCCACGACAAATGTCCACAGATATAACAGCAGCACAGCTTGTCGGTGGGTGTATCCGCCGTCGACCAGCTTGTGATGGATGTGGCCACGGTCGGCACTAAATGGCGAGGACCGACGCGCGGTCCGGCGCAATACCGCCATGAAGAGATCTAGCAGCGGAAGAATCATGACGGCCAGCGGCAACAAAATCGGCATATAAGCCGGGATATTGCGGAACCGGAAGCCTTCTAGCGCTCCCAGGTCGGCCGTGACCGCAACAGCTGCGGTGGCCATCAACAGGCCGATGAGTTGTGCGCCGACCTCGCCCATAAAGATGCGAGCCGGATGGAAGTTGAAGGGCAAAAAACCCAGACACGCTCCGATGAGCAGTGCGGTCAGCAGAGTCGCCAAGTTGGAATAATCGTAGGCGTTGATGGTCCTGGTGAGGATATAGCTGTAGATGAAAAATGCTGAACCACCGATAATGGCCACACCGGCCGCGAGCCCGTCGAGCCCATCGATAAAGTTAAACGCGTTAATCGTCAGCACAATGACGAAGATGGTGATGACGATTTGCGCGAGCTCATTGTCGACGTGGATCCACCCGACCGGCATGGCTTCCACGCGAATCCCGGCCGCAGCAACAATACCCGCGGCTAAGACTTGTCCGGCGAATTTGATGATCCAATGGAGATCCCACAAGTCGTCTGCCACCCCCATAATCAGGGTGACCAAGATGGCGAGCAGAATACCGACGATCGGTGCCTGATAGATCCCGGATAAAAACGGAATGAGTGAGGCGGTCCCGAGCACGATGATCACGGCCAGGGCCATGGCCGCTCCCCCGAGCTTCGGGATGGGTTCACGATGCATATCGCGTTTCCGGGTGGGCGTATAGACGCGCCCGCGAACGCCTAACATGCGTGCCATCGGGGTCAGTGCGAAGCTGATCAGCGCGGTGATGGCCACGATGGCAAGGTAGACCTTCATGAGGACGAAGAATCCTCCGCCGTCGATGCTTCCGTAGCCCCTGATGCGGGCGGTTCGGGGTCGTTGAGATCTAAGACGTCGGGCACAATCTGTCGTAGTTGTTCGATACTGATGGCACCCGAGCGAAGGACGCGGTGCGGGATCACGGTGCAATCTACGATGGTGGAGGCTTGTTGGGCGCCACGGTCGCCGTCGTGAATATAGACGGACACGGAGGCACCCAGGGCTTCTTGGGCGGCGTGGGCCGTCGTAGCCGCAGGCTGGCCGTGCCGGTTGGCCGATGACACCGCTAACGGGCCGGTGTTTTGCAGGATCTGTTGGGCAAGCTCATCTGCCGGTTGGCGCAGGGCGACGGTACCGTGGGTTTCGCCGAGATCCCAGGACAGCGAAGGCTGGGCGTTGAAGATCAGGGTCAGAGCGCCCGGCCAGAAGGCTTCTGCCAGCTGCCGTCCGGTAGCGGGGATGTCGACGGCTAGGGCATCAAGTACCTGCATGTTGCCGATTAACACCGGTGGCGGAGACTGCCGGGAGCGCCCCTTGGCGGCCAAGAGCACGGCCACGGCCTGTGGACTGAACGCATCAGCACCGACACCATAGACCGTGTCGGTGGGCAACACGATGAGTTCGCGTTGGCCAATGGCTTGGCTCGCCGCGGCGATTGCGGCGGTGCGTTGATCGGATTGTTGGGCGTCGAACAGCTGAGTCACGATAGTTATTGTGCCAGGGTTGAAGGTGGATTCGGTGAGGGTTTCGCCGACGGTGTGCGAATCGCGGCAACAAAACGCTGCGCACCGGTGAGATCTTTTACAGTATGGACCTGGTCCCACGCCGCGCTGGCCGTAAGTGCCGCCACGAGCTGCTCGGCGTGCGTGTGATCATGTTCCATCATGAAAAACCCGCCCGGAGCCAACCAGTCGGCGGCTTGGTCGGCGATACGCAATGGGATAGCGGTGCCATCTGCTGACCCGCCATACAGGGCACGGTGCGGGTCATGTTCGGCTTCGAGTTGTGTAACCGGCGTCGTCATCGGAATATACGGTGGATTGGAAACGACGGCATCAAATGCTCCGCGCAACGCTGCAAGCTCTGGCGCTACCTCGATGAGGCTGCGGTGATCGGTGGCATCTGCGCACAATACGGTGACCTTGTGTTGGGCGGTGTTGGTTCGGGCGAGCTCGGCGGCTTCGGGCGAGATGTCGACGGCCCACACCTCGGCTGGGATGTTGCGCTGGTCCAGCTGGTCAGCAACGGCTGCCGCGATAGCTCCCGTACCGGTGCACAAGTCCAGAATCTTCAGCGGGCCCGGTTGTACGGACAAGCGCTGCACTGTGGTTTCGACGAGCACTTCAGTTTCGACCCGCGGGATAAACACCCCGGGAGCTACCTTCAGATCCAGGCCGTAAAACCCGGTGGTTCCAAGCAGGTATTGCAACGGTGTCCGGGTTGCCCTAGCGTTGGCGACTTCGGTGATCTTGGCGACGTCACCGGGGTCAAGCCGCTCCCCGAGCGCCTGCAGGACGCCGAGTCTACCGCGTGAAATTCCTAGCACGTGGGCGACGATCATGGCGGCTTCGGCTTGTGGTGAGTCGATTCCCGCCTGGCTCAACTGATCCTGAACCAGGCGGAGGATCTCATTGACCTGCGTCATGAGGCTTTCGAGTTCTCACCCAGGGCGGCAAGACGTTCGGCCTCATCCATTTCGATCAGCGACTGAATCACGGCATCCAGGTCGCCTTCTAACACACGGTCCAAATTATTGGCTTTATAGCCGGTCCGGTGCTCGGCCACGCGGTTCTCGGGGAAGTTGTAGGTACGGATGCGTTCGGAACGGTCCATGGTTCGTACTTGCGAAGCGCGGGTTTCAGCGGCTTCGGCATCGAGTTGTTCTTGTTGCCACGCCAGCAACCGGGAGCGCAGCACGCGCATGGCGGCTTCCCGGTTTTGGATCTGCGACTTCTCATTTTGCATCGCGACCACAATGCCGGTGGGCAAGTGGGTAATACGCACCGCGGAGTCGGTAGTGTTGACGTGCTGACCACCTGGACCGGAGGAACGATACACATCGATCTTCAGGTCGGATTGGTTGATCGCAATCTCTTCGGGTTCATCGACTTCCGGGAAGACCAGCACGCCGGCAGCCGAAGTATGGATCCGGCCCTGGGATTCGGTCACGGGCACGCGCTGCACGCGGTGGACGCCGCCTTCGAATTTCAGGTGGGCGAACACGCCTTCAGCCGGATCGTTGCTATTCGACGAGATACCGATGTGCACATCTTTATAGCCGCCCAGATCGGATTCGGTGGCCGAAATGATTTCGGTTTTCCACCCCTTGTTCTCTGCATAACGCAAGTACATCCGAGCCAGGTCAGATGCAAACAGTGCGGCTTCTTCGCCGCCTTCGCCCCCTTTGATTTCTAGGATGACGTTGCGTGCATCGTCCGGGTCACGCGGGATCAGCAGCCGGTGGAGCAGTTCGCTGGCGTCTTCATAGCTGGCTTCCAGCCCGGGAATCTCGGCGGCAAAGTCCTCGTCTTCTTCGGCAAGTTCTCTGGCGTCTGCTAAGTCTTGGCCGAGCTGTTGCCACCGTTTGTGGGCTTTGACGATCTTTTCGAGTTCGGCAAAGCGACGGCCAACTTTGCGGGCCATGGCTTGATCAGCGTGAACTGCCGGGTCGCCCATTTTTTGGGTCAGTTCGGCATGTTCTTCTAGCAGGTTATCGATGGAGTCAAACGTACTCATGTGTTCACCTTAGTCGTAGGAGTCTTAGGAGGAAATCAAAAAAACCATCGCGCAACCAAGGATTGCGCGATGGTTTTTTGTCAGCAAGCTAAGACTCTGATTGACCTCGAAGGGTGGTCTTGGAGACCAACATCAGAAATTCCGCGTTGGTTTCGGTTTCTTTGAGCTTGGAAGTCAGCAATTCCAGGGCCTGCTGGGTTTCCAGCCCGGACAGCACGCGGCGCAGACGCCACATGATACCGATTTCTTCCTTAGTCAACAGGTTCTCTTCACGACGGGTGCCCGACGCGTTGATGTCGATGGCCGGGAAGATACGACGTTCGGATAGTTCGCGAGACAGGCGCAATTCCATGTTGCCGGTACCCTTGAATTCTTCGAAGATCACTTCATCCATGCGGGAACCGGTTTCGACCAGGGCGGTGGCCAGAATGGTCAGCGAACCGCCACCTTCGATGTTGCGTGCCGCACCAAAGAATTTCTTGGGTGGGTATAGTGCTGCGGAATCGACACCACCGGACAGGATGCGTCCGGAGGCCGGGGTCGCCAGGTTGTAGGCGCGACCCAGGCGAGTCATCGAGTCCAGCAGAACGACCACGTCGTGGCCGAGTTCGACCATGCGCTTGGCGCGTTCAATCGACAGTTCAGCAACCGTGGTGTGGTCTTCGGCTGGACGGTCGAAGGTCGAGGCGATGACTTCACCGCGCACGGAGCGCTGCATGTCGGTGACTTCTTCGGGCCGTTCATCCACCAGCACCATCATGAGTTTGACCTCGGGGTTGTTGGTGGTGATGGCATTGGCGATCGACTGCAGCATCATCGTCTTACCGGCTTTTGGTGGTGAAACGATCAGGCCGCGCTGGCCTTTACCAATCGGCGCGACCAGATCCACCAGGCGTGGGCCCATGTCTTTTGGATTGTTTTCCAGGCGCAGGCGTTCCTGCGGGTAGAGCGGGGTGAGCTTGTTGAATTCAACACGCTTGGGGTTCTCTACGGCTTCTTGTCCGTTGACCCAGTCAAGTTTGACCAGTGCGTTGAATTTCTGACGGTTGCCGCCGCCACCTCCACCGCCGCTGCGACGGTTGCGTCCGCCTCGCCCACCCCGGCCGCCGCGTCCGCCTTGTTGGTTGCCACCATCGTCGTCTTCGCCCGGGGCGCGAACCTGGCCGCGCACCGCGTCACCTTTGCGCAGGCCGTAGCGTTTGACCATGGCCATCGAAACGTACACGTCATTGGGGCCGGGCAAGTATCCGGAGGTCCGCACGAACGCGTAGTTGTCTAACACATCGAGAATGCCCGAAATCGGGATCAGCGTATCGTCTTCGGAAACTTCATGCTGCTGATCGTCATCGGCGTCTTGGTCCTGGTCTTGATCGCGACGACGGTCGCGTGACCGATTACGATCGCGCTGACGTTGACGGCGCTGATTGCGCTGGTCATCATCGCGACGACGGCGCGAACCGTCCTGCTTATCGTCCCCGGACTCCTCAGAGTCTTGGTCATCGGAAGCATCGTGATCCTCGCGGGATTCGCGACGTTGACGGTCCTGATCGCGACGCTGCTGGTTGCGAGTCCGTTGTCCGCGGTTCCGACCGGAGGACTCTTGCTCATCGGATTTCTCGTCGTCGTGCTGTGCGGTGTCGTCGGTCGTATCAGCAGACTCTTCACGAGCGGCTTGGTCTTCGCGCGCAGACTGCTGCCCACGGCCACCGCGGCGGCCACGACCAGACTGCTGATCGCGCTGTTTGGTGGATTCTTCAGCGGTGGCAGCCTCTTGTGCGACCTCGGGCTGGTCTTGTGCGTCCTGGTCCTTGGTCGACTCAGACTTGGCCCCGGAGTCAGCTTTGACTTGCTCGGCAGCCTCAGCGGTACCTGAAGCGTCGTCTTGTTTCGGAGTCTTCTTGGTGCGCTGGCTGGAGCGGCGCTGCTGGGGTTTTTCCTCGGCGGGCTTGGCCTCTTGGGCCGTTGCGCGTTCGGTGGTACCGCCGCGCTGATGATCGGTAATGACGTCGACCAGCTGCGCTTTGCGCATGCGGGAGGTGCCAGTGATGCCGAGTTGCGATGCTAAGTCACGCAGTTGGGTGAGTTTGAGGCTACCCAGGCCAGCAGTCCCATTTTCGGTTGGGGCCTGCATTGTGTCTTGTTCAGTCACGAAGGTTCCTTCCCCCTCGTCGGACGGGCGTAAGATACCCGCAGGTTTGATAACAAAGCTGACGCGACTGGGGTTACGTCACATTGTCTTGGAGTGATTGCAATATAGCGAACACCTCATGTTGCACAGCAGTGTCAACGAAGGTGTCTAGCGTGTTGGATAACCTGACATCTAGGATGATGGGCTATCAAAAACTCTCCGCAGAATTGCGGTAAAGACCAGGCCGATGACGATCGATTTAGAAAGGATCCAAACCGTAAATAGTTCTCGTTAGGGCCGGAATACTTCCATGGTAGCACCTTGAGTGGCCACAGGCAGAATCCGGACATCCCAGTGTTGCTCAGATTTCGCTGCACGCTGTGTCAGCTTGTCTGCAACGACGTCGGCCTCGGCGCGATCCTTGGCGAAAACACACAGCGTTGGCCCGGCTCCTGAGACGACCGCGGCATGGCCGTCTTCCCGCATTGATACGATGTGGCGCAGGGTTTCTGGCATTGAGGGTTGCCGGTATTTTTGGTGCAACCAGTCTTCGGTCGCGGCCAGCAGCAGTTCGGGGTTGGTCGTCATGGCCGGTGCCAATAACGCTGCGCGCGAAGCGTTGGCCACGGCCTCTGTGTGCGGCACGCTGGCCGGTAACAGCGTCCGTGCCGCAGCCGTGGACAGCGGCTTGGATGGGATCGCGACCACGGGGGTCACCTCGGGGTGTGGGAGCAGTTGTAAACTGCGATATCTATTGCCATGGTCATCGGGCTCATTCCACGAAAACGTCAGTCCCCCAAAGACCGCCGGGGCCACATTATCCGGGTGGCCTTCAGCCTCTGAAGCCCACTGCAACAGATCATCGTTGGCAATGTCACAGTCCTGGGGCAATAAAGCTTTGACCGCTAACGCTGCCGCAATGTGCGCCGCCGCAGAAGATCCCAGACCACGCGAATGTGGAATCCGGTTGGTTGCCTGCAGCTCCAGGCCGGGCAGGTGCCAACCCAGTTGATCTAAACGCATCCGAATCTGGGTAATAATCAGGTGCCGCGCATCGGTGGGCAGGTAGTTGTGCCCTTCGCCGTCGATCGTTGCACTGAACCCCGTTTCGGTAGTCCGGATCTGCAGTTCATCATAGAGTCCAACGGCGATCCCGGCGCTGTCAAAGCCGGGGCCCAGATTTGCCGACGTCGCCGGGACCTTAATGTTGGCAACGATGCCGACGGGGACCCGGTTGGCTGGTGGTGTGGTGGCCGGTGATGCCACGACTATTTACCTTCTACCCGCATGACGGACAGCACGTCATCGACGACGTCCAACGATCGGGTGGCCTCCAGCGTCTGCGCCAGCTGGGACTCTTTAGCCCGGTGGGTGACGAAGGACAACAGTGCGGTCTTGTGCTCTTCGGTTGAGTCCGCATCGGGGGTTTGGTTCATAGATTTGATCGACACGTTGTGTTCGGCGAACGTCCCGGCCACTTTGGCCAGCACACCCGGGGCGTCGGCAGCACGAACCACCATCATGTACCGGGTGGTCGTTTCACCGATTTGCAGAGCATCCAGTTCACGACGGGCCGTGTGGGTGCGTCCCGGACCGCCGCGCAATTTACGCTTTGCAATCGACATGACATCCCCCATAACGGCCGAAGCAGTCGGTGCGCCACCGGCTCCGGGACCATAGAACATCAATTCGCCAGCGTTTTCGGCTTCGACAAAGACGGCGTTGTAAGCACCGCGCACCGAGGCCAGCGGGTGTTCGCGGGGCAGCAGGGTCGGGTGGACGCGCAAGACCACGCCGGTCGGGTCCTCAAGTTGCTCGGCAATGGCCAACAGCTTGATGATGTACCCGGCATCGGCGGCAACCTTGTGGTCCAGGTCGGTGATTTCGGTGATGCCCTCGGTGTAGACCTGATCCAGCGTAAATGGTGCGTGGAAGGCCAGGTGTGCCAGGATCGCGGCCTTGGCGGCTGCGTCTTCGCCCCCGACGTCGGCGGTCGGGTCGGCTTCGGCGTACCCCAGGCGCTGGGCTTCAGCCAAGGCGTCATGGAAGGAGGCACCCGTGGTATCCATCTGGTCCAGGATGTAGTTCGTGGTGCCATTGACGATCCCCATAATGCGGGTGACCCGGTCGCCCGAGAGCGAGTCGCGCAGCGGCCGCAGGATCGGAATCGCACCGGCCACGGCGGCTTCGAAGGATAGTTGCACCCCGGCCTGGGCTGCGGCTTCGAAGAGTTCATTACCGTGCGTGGCCAGCAGGGCCTTATTGCCGGTGACGACGTTGGAGCCCTGGGCAATGGCCCGCAGGATCAGTTCGCGAGCCGGTTCAATCCCGCCCATCAGTTCAATGACGATATCGGCACCTTCGAGTACCTCGTCGACCTGATCAGAGTAGTACTCGGCTGGCAGCTGGTAGTCGCGAGTGGCCTGGGGGTTTCGGACAAAGATTTTTGTCAGCCGCAGTGTGGCGCCGATGCGCCCGGTGAGTGCGTCTGCATCCTCGGTGAGAATACGAGCAACCTGTGATCCGACGGTTCCACCACCCAACAGTGCGATGTTTAGGGTTGGGGTATCAGATGCAGTGGTCATGGTCCTCCGAGTAAACGTTGAATGTGGCTATGGCACCGTGTCGTCATTGTAGTCCAGTCGGATCCGACCGCTTACAAATCGACCTCACGGGCAAACAGATCATCATAGGTTTCGCGCCGAATGATCGGACGGGCCCGGCCGTCTTTGATGGCCACGATCGCCGGGCGCAGCAGCATGTTGTAATTGGAGCTCATCACGTGCCCGTAGGCACCGGTCGCTGGGACGACGAGCAGGTCGCCGTGGTCGGTATCTTCGGGCAGATAGACCGTGTTGACCACGATGTCGCCAGATTCGCAATGTTTGCCGACCACCCGCGAGAGCGCCGGCTCGGCCTGCGAAACCCGGTTGGCCAATACTGCGGTGTAATCGGCGTCGTACAGTACCGGGCGGGGATTATCCGACATCCCGCCGTCCACGGCTACGTAGCGTCGTGGATAGTGCTGGCCATCGTGTTGCACCCACACGGTTTTGGTCGTTCCTACGGTATAGATCGTCAGACCGGCTGGCCCGGCAATCGAACGGCCAGGCTCAATAGAAATCCGTGGACATGGGATACCCAAGCGGTCAACTTCTGCGGCCATGTGCGCGGCGAGATTCTGGGCGATCACGGCGGGCGCGACCGGGTGATCGGCTTGCGTATAGGCGATGCCGTATCCCCCACCGATATCAAGTTCAGCGATTGCGATATTTTCTGCGGCCAACACGGCGATGAATTCCAGCATGCGGGTCGCGGCGGTTTCAAAACCCGCCGAGTCAAAGATCTGGCTGCCGATATGGGAGTGCAGCCCCACCAGCTGGATGTGTTCAGCCTCGGAGGCAAAGTGTACGGCCTGGTAGGCCACTGACGTATCGTCCCCGGGCGCTGGCGTCATCGTCAGCCCGAATTTCTGATCCTCATGCGCCGTGGCGATGTGTTCGTGCGTGGAGGCATCAACCCCGGGGGTCAAACGCAGCATCACATTGGCCTGTTGACCCAGCTGGCCCGCCATGGTCTCCACGCGGTGCAACTCGGCCAGGGAGTCCACCACAATGCGCCCAATCCGATGATCGATCGCGGTGCGCAGCTCGTCGTCGGATTTATTATTGCCATGTAATCCGATGTGTGCCGGATCCGTGCCGGCGCGCAGGGCAATGACCATCTCGCCCCCCGACGCGGTGTCGATACGCAGACCTTCTTCTTTGACCCACTTGGCGATTTGCACGGTCAATAAGGCTTTGGAGGCGTAGAACACGTCGACACCGCCGCACAGTTCCCGGAAGGCTTGATTGAATGCCGCCACGTAGGCCCGAGCGCGATCCCGGAAATCGTTTTCGTCGATGACCCACAATGGGCTGCCGAATTCTTTGACGAGTTCGGTCACCCCGATGCCCTGGATCGTGACTTCACCAGCGTCCCGGGCAACACCGGAGGAGAAAATTTGCTCGTCGATCGCGGCAGTATCCTCGGGCAGGGTCAACCAGGCTGGGGCAAGCGGTGAGCACATTACATTTTCTCCGGTGCTGAAACACCCAGCAGACCCAAACCATTGGCCAGCACCTGGGTGGTGGCATCGTTGAGCCAGCGACGGGAATAATTGACAGTTTCTGGTGCGGGTTTGGTGCCGTCCTGCTCTGGTGCGGGCACAATCCGGCACGCGCCATACCACTGGTGATAGGCCGCGGCAATGGATTCTAGGTGCCGTGCCACACGGTGGGGTGCACGCCCTTTGGCGGCTGCACCGACCACCGAGGGGAACTGTGCCAGTTTCGACAGGAGTTCTTCCTCGGCCGGATGGTTTAGGCTCGCGGCGTCGAATTTTTCGACGTCGCGCACGAGGCCTTGAGCGTCTGCGG
>ERZ1032895.107-NODE-107-length-22095-cov-5.837568_pt1 | contig 22095 bp, 16 predicted proteins | sample MGYA00516687_ERZ1032895 | MGnify/ENA primary metagenome ERZ1032895 (study PRJEB33719, sample SAMN04261600) | wastewater metagenome | biome: rural village; feature: latrine urine exit; material: soil | place: El Salvador | collected 2013-01-14 ... | reverse complement strand
AGAATTTCACTGGGTCAGCCCCGCAGGCGCGGGGGTCGCGGACTATCACCGCCGGTTCGGATTCTCACCGACCCCGGAACACAGCAACTACTGTACACAATGTTCGTCACATTGGGGAGTGCTGAAGTCTTCTCTTCGTCATCTGCTGATATTTTCGATCAGAGCTGTGGTCTGACTCGGGATCAGTACTTTCGCCGGGTAGGGGCCCGTAGCCAATAGCTGCGAGGCCAAAGCCGCTGCGTCGTCGTGCCCAGTAGGTAGTGCCGGACCGGTGGCCACCACAGCATTGCCTGCCAGTCGCTGGTCGAGGGTTATTGCATCAGCAAGCGTCCATACGCCGTCTGCTCCGGCATGCACGGCAGCCCGGTGCAGGATGCGAACTTGATGACCAAAGAATTCGAGGCCCTCGTCGTCACCGATATTCACCAGCAATACGCCACGGTTGGTTAATCGTTGTAAGAGGTCTCGGTAGAAGGGCTCATCGCTCAAGTGCGTGGCGGTATCCCGGCCGGAGAAGATGTCGACGATGATGGCATCGAATTGGTGAGCTACTTGTGTGAGTTCGGCACGGGCATCCCCGGTGATCACATGCAGGTCGGTGCCGGGTGGCAGCGGTAGTTGTGCGGTGACGTACGTGACGAGTTCCGGGTCAAGTTCGATAACGGTCTGGCGTGAGCCCGGTCGGGTTGCTTGGACGTAGCGTGTCAGTGTCAGGGCTCCAGCGCCTAGATGCAGGATGTGAATGGGTTGCCCAGGCGGCCAGCACACGTCAAGAACATTGCCGATGCGGCGCAGATACTCGAATCTGAGCAGACTGGGATCGTTGAGGTCAACATGGGACTGGACTTCACCATTGATTTCTAACACCCAGCCGTCATCGAACTCGGCGGGGATGATTCGGGCACGCTGGGTAAAATTGCTCATGACGTCCCAGGGTAGCCTGAGATCAGGCCTCGCGGTTACCATGAGGACTGATCTTTTGATCGATCAAGCCGAAAGCCCCTGCCCGGGGCGCTGTGCTGGCGCCGTCGGGCAGAGGCTTCCGAAGATTTGACTGGTCGTGGGTGGTCTTAGACGCTGTAGTAGAGCTCGAATTCTTTTGGAGACACCATGGCTTCCATCGGCGCGATTTCAGTCTCGCGTTTCAACTGGATCCAAGTATCGATGATGTCTTGGGTGAACACGTCCCCGGCGAGGAGGAAGTCGTGATCTGCTTCGAGCGCGTCCATAGCTTCTGCTAGCGTGCGTGGCGCTTGCTGAATATTCGCGGCTTCTTCTGGGGGCAGCTCATAGAGGTCTTTGTCGATGGGTTCTGCCGGTTCGATTCGGTTACGAATCCCATCCAGCCCGGCCATCAGCTGAGCAGCAAATCCGAGATACGGGTTACCGGATGGATCTGGGGCCCGGAATTCCAGACGCTTGGCCTTCGGGTTGGATCCGGTCACCGGAATGCGGATAGCTGCTGAACGATTCCCTTGTGAGTACAGCATGTTGATCGGAGCTTCGTAGCCTTTGACCAAACGCTTATAGGAGTTCACCGTTGGGTTGGTAAAGGCAAGGACTGCCGAACCGTGTTTGAGGAGGCCTCCGATGTACCAGCGAGCGGTATCGGACAGGTTGGCATAGCCGCGCTCATCGTAGAACAGCGGTTCGCCGTCCATCCATAGCGACTGGTGACAGTGCATGCCGGAGCCGCCATCGCCAAAAATGGGTTTGGGCATGAAAGTAGCCGTCTTACCGGCTTCTTGTGCAGCACCTTTGACGATGTATTTGAAGAGTTGGACGTCATCGGCGGCTCGCACCAGGGTATTGAATTTGTAGTTAATCTCGCCCTGACCGCCGGCCCCGACCTCGTGGTGGGACCGTTCGACCTCGAGCCCAACCTGGCCCAAGAGTAACGAGATCTCGTCACGCAGATCGGCGTGCTTATCAACCGGAGGGATCGGGAAGTAGCCCTTCATGGCCCGGTTACGGTGCCCGAGGTTGCCACCTTCGATGTCCGTACCGTCGTTCCAGTAGGCCTCATCGGAATCGATCGTCACAAAGATCCGGTGGGGCTGATGCGCTTCGAATCGAACGCTGTCGAAAATATAGAATTCTGCTTCCGCAGCGAAGATAGCAGTGTCAGCAATGCCGGTGGCTGCGACGTAGTCTTCGGCGCGCTGGGCCACGGACCGGGGGTCACGTACGTATGCTTCTCCGGTGCGAGGCGACAGAATTGAAAACGACATGCACAGGGTCTTATATTTGCGGAAGGGATCCACGAATGCCGTTTCAACGTCAGGAATCAGCTGCAGATCGGAGTCGGCGATTCCGGCAAATCCAGGGATCGAAGAACCGTCAAAGAGTTGGCCTGTGGTGAAGAAGTCTTCGTCTACAGATTCTGCGGGCACGTTGAAGTGGTGTTGACCGCCGAGCAAATCGGTGAATCGAATGTCAACGAAGACCACCTCCTCGTCCCGAATATAAGATAAAACTTCTTCTGGCGAGGTGAACATTGTCACTCCATTCATTGCGTACAAGATGGCTCAAGCTTAACTGCTTTGAACTAGACAATGAAGTTCTCAACCCCACACAGCCCAGAATGCGGCCCAGAGCACACGGCAGTGCGTCGACCAATTCCACACCACCACGCGAAACCACTAAGCTGGAGCCGATGAGCAACGCACAATATTCTTCCAGAGAACCACGATGGGCCGGCGAGTTTTTGGGTCTGCCAGAAACCGGGCCCGCCTCGGCTGCTTCCTATCCGCGTCGGATCGGCGCGGTTTTTGTCGATTGGTTTATCGCATCCGGCATTGGAATGATGCTTGCCTCAGGTAATCAGTGGCTGATATTGGGCATTTTTGTCGTCTTGCACTTTGCCTTGCTGTGGCTCTTCGCGACCACGCTGGGCAAGCTATTGTTCCGCATTCAAGTTGTGCAAGTCGGAGGCGCCCCCATCAAGCTGTACCAGGCCGCCATTCGCGCGGTACTACTCGGATTAGTCGTCCCCGTGCTCATCATCGACCAAGATGGCCGGGGCTTACATGACAAACTGGCCGGCACCGTAGAGATCCAGATGTGAACTCCACAACACCGGCCAGCTATTAGCGCCTAGGGGTAGAAGATTAACGGCCCCGCATCGCTTTACGATCCGGACGCATACGGTAAGGATCAACGCCTTTAGGAATGCCGAGATTGTTTTTCGGTAGCGATGAAATACGCTGCTCAACGGCCCGCACTTCGTGGCGGTTCAGTGCTTTTTTCATGCGTTTAATCGTTGGTTTCACTTCGTGCAACTCGACCTCATTGGGGCCATTGCCGACTTGTAAAACACGAATCTCGACGTTTGGCAGAAAACGTTCCATGTGTTTGCGCTGCTTTTCCGCAAGTCTTTTTGCCCGGTGATATTCGCCATCAGCGACCAAAACAACGCCAGCTTTGCCGACTGCGCGGAACACGGTTTCTTGGGTTCGGGGATTGACCGCAATCGGTTCGTCCTCGATGACCCAGCCCCGACCTAGCTGCGACAGTGCGGCACCCGCAGCACCGGGACGTCCCTCAATTTGAGCAAACGCCGCCTTTTCAGCTTTCTTATTCATGATGATAATCGCAGCTAGCAGACCCAGCGGAATGAACATCAAAGTCCACAGCACTGGTGAACCTGTCAGCAGACCAATCACCAGGCCAACAACAAGGGCTGCGACGAATGCGCCGATCATCCACCAGACCACGGAGGGATCGTATTTGCGCGTCATCTTGAAGACATCGCCGATTTGTTTGAAGAAACCACGCTTCTTCGACTTAGCAGCCTTCTTGCGTTCCTTCGCTTCGGCTTTTTCAGTCTTGCGGCGGGCTTTTTGTTCCGCCTTGATGGTCTTTATATCCTTTTTTGGCGCTTTCGACGCGCCGGAAGATTTCTGTTCAGCCATGATAAACCTATTCTAGCCCTAACCCCTGTGGATAACTTAATCGTACCTATGCGCTTTCGGGCATGATAGAGCATACCTGTCCCAGGAGGTGAACCGTGAATGTGCCCATAGCTAACCCGACAAATGAGTTGTTTGGTAGGGTGTCGTCGCGGTTAGCTCCCACGCCTCTACAGGCACTGAAGCACTGGCAAGTAGTAAAACACTTGGGATCCGGGACGTCTGCGGAAGTTTGGCTACTGGAAGACGAAGCTCGTCGCTACCAGGTGGCTTGTAAGACCCCACGCCGGGGTCGAGGAACCGATGGCCTTTCGCAAGAAGCCAAGCTCGCAGCACAGCTGTCTCATGAAAATATCCTGAGACCGTTTGACGTCGGTGATGACTTCGAGCTCAGCTCCATGGAAGATGCAACTTTCTGGGAGTTTCTGGCGGGCGGCACCTTAACTGAACTCGTAGCGGCTACCGGGCGTCTGAGCCTTGCTCAAAGCGTCACCGTTATATTGCCCATGATTCAAGCGACGCAGTATTTACAGGCACGACAAATTGTTCACGGTGACATTTCGCCGCGCAACATTATGTTCGATCTCACGGGCCGGCCGGTGTTGATCGATTTCGGCGCGGTACGGGCTACAGCGCATCGCGATGCTCGTACCGGCACCCCGGGGTTTGTCGCACCGGAGGTGCTGCTGTCACCGGCTCAGCCTCATGGATTAGACGCACGCGCAGATATCTACGCTCTGGCTGCGGTTGCCTGGTTCTGTTTGTCCGGCACGGTCCCCGGCTCTGCGGAACAACGAGTCCCCCTTACCACGTTGCAGCCAGAGTTGGATCGTGACATTGTCGAGCTTCTGGAATCCGGGCTGAGCGCAGATCCCACGCTGCGCCCAGACCTAGAACACTTTCTTGCGACAGTTGCACAATGGGCAGAACCAGAAGCGGTGGACCTGTATGCCTCGGTGGGGGAAGATTATGGGCTAGTGCTACCGACACGACAGCCACAACACAATGCACCCCCACGGCGCTCTCTCCGACGTCGAAGCACAACCAGGGTTCGCCACCGTCGAGGCCCTCATCGCACCACACCTCGCAAGAAGAACAGCCACCAACGAGCGCGCCGCCTCAGCGTTGCACTTGGCGCCCTCCTGCTGGCTGGTGGTGTCGCCGCGACAGTCATTTATGACTCAGACCGCGCTCACGATGTTGCTGAATTTAAAGACGAAGCATCCCAGATACCTGATCAACATGGTTTTCAGGCAGTCATCGATACCTTGGCTAAAGCGCGCAGCGCTGCCTGGGAGATAGGAGATCCAGGCCAAGTCGGAGAATACGCAGCGGCTGATTCATCGGTATTTCGCGACGATGTCGAACTTCTGACTGTCTTGGCGGACAGTGGGCACCGTCTCGAGGGGATTCGGATGCGTGCAGTGGTTGATGATGTTAACCCCGCGGGGGAGCATGCGGTGTTGACCGTCACGTGGCAGATCGATGGTTATGTACAGCGCGACCAGTCAGGTAAATCGATTCGACAGACAGAGCCCAGCGAAGAAACTGTCGAGATAGAGATCGTGCATACTGCACCAGGTTGGCGTATAGCCGCCGTCCGGTAGCCATTGCACCGTCTGACATACAACAAATGCCGCAGAGAAAGTTCTCTGCGGCATTTGTGCGGGTGCTACAAGGTTAGAAGCGCCATAGCGTTGCGACCAGGGCTGCGATGACTGCAGTCCCGCCGGTAGCGTGGGCTAACCCGGTTGAGAGTTCTTCACCACGGTTGATCTTGCGACGTCCAAGGAGGGCGGTGATGAACACCATGATTCCTAGGATCAACTTGATCGTCAGCTTGATTCGCTGCGCTGGATCTTCGATGCCACCCATCTCGGCCAGACCGAATAGCACAACGCCTGAGATGAGCATAAAGATCGCGCCGTACCACTGGGACTTGGTTACCGTTGGGTTCTTGAAGTTCGCAAGCCAGCCTCCAACGATGGCTGCCATCGACAAGATGTGGATTGCGATGAAGATTGTCTGAACAATTTCCATAGAGTTAGTTAGATTCCTTTCAGAGGCCCAGTTGGCCGCCGAATTCACCGGCTTCTAGTCGGTTTTTCAGCTGAGTCATGAAGCGACCGGCATCGGCGCCGTCTACGATACGGTGATCGTAAGTCAGCGAGAGGTACATCATGTGGCGAATCGCGATGACATCGTTGCCCTCGGCATCTGACGTGACGACTGGGCGCTTGACGATGTTACCTGGACCCAGGATAGCAACCTGTGGCTGGTTGATGACCGGAGTATCGAACAGCGCACCGAAGGACCCGAGGTTGGTAATCGAGAAGGTACCACCGGATAGTTCATCTGGTTTGACCTTGTTGTCGCGAGTTCGCAACGCCAGATCCGAGATTGCATTGGCAACACCAGTCAGGTTCAGGTTACCTGCACCCTTGATGACTGGAACCAGGAGGCCGCGTTCGGTATCTACGGCGATGCCGATATCTTCGCGGTCGTGGTAGGTGATTTCTTTGCTCTCAGCGTTGTACTGAGCGTTGAGTGCAGGGTGGGCACGAAGCGCTTCGGTAGCAGCTTGCGTGATGAAGGCCAGGAAGGTCAGGTTGACGCCGTTTTCAGCTTTGAAACGTGCTTTGACCTGATTGCGCAGATTGACGATGCGGGTCATATCGATCTCGTGAACCTGGGTCAGCTGGGCTGAAGTATCCAAGGATTCGATCATGCGGTCTGCGATGACCTGACGAATACGGCTGGCCTTTTCGGTGGTGCCACGCTTGGATGGATCGATCGATGAGGCCGGATCCTTTGGAGCAGGACGCGAAGCAGCTGGAGCGGCGGTGGCCGGTGCTTCGGCTGCCGGAGCGGCTTGACGGGCTTCGTATTCTTTTGCAGCAGCCGCAGCCAGGACGTCTTGTTTGCGGATGCGACCACCAACACCGGTACCGGTTACTTCTGCCAGCTCAACACCCTGTTCACGGGCCAGACGACGGACCAGTGGCGTGACGTAGCCGTCGCCGCGTGGGGTCTCGTCCGGGGAAGTAGGCGTTTTTTCTGCTGCAGGAGCAGGCGCTGGGGTGGGTTCAGGAGCTGCTTCTGGCTCAGGAGCTGGCTCTTCTGCGGGTTCTTCGGCAGGTGCTTTTTCGGCGACGGCTTCTTCTTTGGCAGGTTCTGCCTCAGCCGGTGCCGATTTTGGCTCTGGCGCTGATTCAGCAGCACCACCGTCGGATGAACCCACGAGCGCAAGAACCTGACCAACTTCAACGTCTTCGTCCTCTTGGACTTTGATTTCTAAGACCGTGCCGGCGACCGGGGATGGGATTTCGGTGTCGACTTTATCGGTGGAGATCTCCACGATGGGTTCGTCGACCTCGATGGTGTCGCCTACTTCTTTGAGCCAACGGGTTACGGTACCTTCAGTGACCGATTCGCCCAGTTCTGGCAGAGTAATGGTTTCAGACATTCCGTCCGGTTTCCTCTCTATTCCTCTTCTAATGCTCACACGTTCGGTGTTTATGCGCTGGTGGTTGCCATGGTGGTGCAACCACCCGGTTGACTAGGCGTGCAACGGGAAGCCGTTGAGCATCATTGCTGCTTCACCCAGAGACTCGTTCTGAGTTGGGTGGGCATGGATGAAGTGGGCGACATCTTCTGGGTATGCTTCCCAGTTGACGATCAGCTGTGCTTCACCAATTTGTTCTGAAATGCGGTCGCCAATGCCGTGGACTCCAACAATTGGACCGTGTTTCTGACGAACCATCTTGATAATACCGCTGGTACCGATAATGGATGACTTCCCGTTTCCAGCCAGGTTGTATTCGACGGTTTCGACGTTATCTTTGCCAAATTCTTCTTGAGCTACCGGCTCGGTCATTCCTACCGAGATAATTTCTGGGGTCGTGAATGTAACGCCAGGGATGTTGCGGTCTTCGACCTTCAGCGGGTTGTTGCCCATGATCTCTTCGATAACGAAGATACCGTGCTGGTAGCCGCGGTGTGCCAGCTGTTTACCCTTGACGATGTCGCCGATCGCATAGATATTACCTACACCGGTGTGCAGACGATCGTTGACATCAACGTGGGCGCGATCCATGGGCACGCCGACGTCTTCATAGCCCATGTTTTCGGTGTTGGGTTTCCGGCCGGTGGCAACCAGGCAGATTTCTGCTTCAAATTCTTTGCCGTCGGCCAGCGTGACTTTAACGCCACTGTCAGTTTCTTCAACCTTTTCGAAGAAGACGCCGAGGTTGGATTTGATGCCAGCTTTGCGGAAGTTGCGTGTCAGCTGCTTGATGATCGCGGGATCTTCGTTGGGAACCAATGAATCGAGGCCTTCAATGATGGTTACATCGACGCCAAAGGAGTTCCATGCCGAAGCGAATTCGGAACCGATCACACCACCACCGAGGACGATGGCTGATTTCGGTGTGTAATCCAATTCGAGGGCTTCGGTGGAGGTCAGAATTTTATCGGATATCGTGAGTCCCATGGTGTTGGAAACAGAGCCCGAGGCCAAGATAATGTGCTTGCCGGTGTAGACCGTGCCATCAACGTCAATCTGGTTTTCTGACACGAGACGACCGTTGCCGGCGATAGTGGTCACCTTGCGCATTTTCAGCAGACCCTGGAGTCCTTTGAATTTTCCTTCAACGATCTTGTCCTTGTACTGCCGGACAGCAGCCATGTCAACTGAGTCGAAGGAAGCTTTGACCCCGAATTTTTCGGAGTCTTTTGCCGCGTTTGCGACCTCTGCGGCGTGTAAGTACGCCTTGGTTGGAATACAACCCCAGTGGAGGCAGGTGCCGCCAACCTTGTCTTTCTCAATAAGACCTACGGTTAGCCCGTGGTGTACGGCGCGTAGCGCCGCACCATAACCGGCGGATCCACCGCCGAGAATTAGTACGTCGAATTCTGTAGCGGTTTCAGTCACGATTGATGCTCCTCATCTGTGCGGAGGTTCGCCCCGCAGTCGTCCTCGTAAATGGTTTCCAACCACGCGTCCTTTGACTTAGAAATGCCTGGAGTTACCACGGCAGTTTTTGGACACTTGATCTTAACCTTATAGGTTCGTGCCGGTGTTGTTCCATAAGCTGAGCCACGTTAACTCAGTTGAAGTATTTCGGATGTCCTCGGGGCTGACTTCTCCTAACGGCACGAAGGCCGCTAGGCCACCTCAAGAGGTGACCCAGCGGCCTGAGCGAACGAAACTACTTAGCTCGATTGGCAACAAATTCGATGAGCGTGCGAACCATCGCACCGGTGCCATCTTTTGGCGTGTAGCCTCGAGCGCCGGACTCGTTAAATGACGGTCCAGCAATATCTAAGTGAGCCCAGGGCGTGTCCCCAACGAACTCACGCAGAAACGCCGCGGCGCCCTGCATCCCACCGTAGCGTTCACCGGTGTTTTTCAGATCAGCAACGTTAGAATCGAATCCCGCGCGGGCTTCTTCCGGGATCGGGACATCAACGACGATCTCCCCGGTGGCCCCTGCAGCCTCTACCAGTTCCGCGCGCACGTCGGTGGCACCCATGATGCCCGTGGTGCGAACGCCCAGGGCGACCATTGCGGCACCGGTGAGAGTGGCTATATCAACGACGACGTCAGGGTTTTCTTCAGTCGCTGCGACGAGTGCATCGGCGAGCACCAGACGACCTTCAGCGTCAGTATTCATAACCTCAACGGTGGTGCCACCGCGAATGGTCAAGATATCCGATGGTTTGATCCCGGTGCCTGACGGCATGTTTTCGGCCATGGCCAGCCAGCCGGTGACCTTAACGTTCAAGCCCATCTCGGCAATTGCATGCAACACACCGGCGACTGTGGCGGCTCCCGCCATATCCGATTTCATGGTTTCCATGGAGCCTGCGGGTTTCAAGGAGATACCACCGGTGTCGAAGGTAATGCCTTTCCCGACCAGCGCGATGTGTCCTTTGGCGTTTTCCGGGGTGTATTCCAGCTTGACTAACCGTGGTGGGTTTGCAGAGCCTTGACCGACTCCTAGCAGACCACCGAAGCCACCTTCGGCGAGTGCTTCCTCGTCATAAATGGTGGCGGTGACCCGGGAATCCTCGACGAGTGCTGCGACTTCTTCAGCGAAGGTGCCAGGGAAGAGATGCGACGGGGCGGTGTTGACCAGATCGCGGGTAATGAACGTAGCCCGGGCAACCGCAGTAGCACGATCCAAGATCGTATCGGCATCTGCCAGAGTGGTCACAAATTTCAAGGCCACAGCTGTGTCTTGTTCTTCGTCACCGTTGTCTTGCTGCGTTTTGTACCCCGCAAACGCATATGTTCCGATTGCGGCTCCTTCGGCCACGGCGGTCAGACGTGCGCTACTATCTGCCGGTAGTGCAATCGTAATGTCAGAGGTTCCAGCCAATTTAGCGGTTGCTGCACCAGCTGCACGGCGGAGAGCTTCAGCAGAGATCTCACCAGTAGGGGAGTTGTCTAACGCAGGAGTCCCCTGGGCAGGTGGTTCAGTGGAGCCCAAGCCGGTCAGGACGACGATCTTGGCGTCGAAATCGGTGGTCGCTCCGGCGATGCGAGTAACTTCGTCGGCCTTACCTTTGACACCGAGGGCTTCGAGCTGATCCTGTAAGCCACTCACGGCACTCTCATCGAGACCTGCGCCAGAGATAACTGGCCCGTCGTCGGTAGATTGCACACCAAGTACGACGGCTTCAGTCTTGTCGATCGTGGAGGTAGCGGTTAGGTGGGTGGTGAACTCGGCGATGAAACCGTTGGAAGCGGCGTTTTGGGCCACGAAATCACGTCCTTGGGGTTGCAAAATAGTTACGATGGGTATCTCCATCATAACGAGCCCCTCAGGATGGCCGCTGGAATAAGTGACACGAGCCTTGTGTTCTGTTAAATAATGTCAGTGCAGCATTGTGTTCCCTAGTTAACGTCAGGAGTCTGCGTGCTCGATCCGATTGATCTGATTCGAATGTCCTCGTCAGCTAAAGAATTACTGGCTGGCAGGAGTCACGGCGAAAACAGCGAGGACGATTCCCCGGCGCTTCACGGTCTCGATTTGCTCGTCGTATTCTCCGGTTATCTCGACGCTGGCAACGTTTCGACGCTACTAGGAAATGTGCTGCTCGAGCGTCTCGATCATCAACGGATTGCCACCTTTGACACAGATCAGCTGCTTGATTACCGCGCTCGCCGTCCGCATCTACGTTTCGATGGACAGCGTTTCTCGGATTACGAGGCTCCAGAGCTGGAACTGCATTTACTCAAAGATCAGATGCAAAGGCCCTTCCTGCTGCTCAGTGGTCCAGAACCCGACTATCAATGGGATCGTTTCGTCGCTGCGGTTATGATCCTGATCGAACAACTCGATGTACATCTGGTGACTTTCGTGGACGCTATCCCACTGCCGGTGCCACATACCCGTCCCCTTGGGGTCACAACGCACGGTACGGCGCAAGAACTGCTCGAGGGGTTGGCTACTTGGGCGCCAAAAGGTCGCATTGCGGCCGGTGCGGCACAACTGCTTGAGTTGCGGGCAGCCGAAGCCGGGCGTCGCGTCAGTGGCTATACCTTGCACGTACCGCACTATCTAGCCGATGCCACATACCCGCAGGCTGCGGTAGCTGCACTGGAGTACATTGGTGCCGCTATGGGGCTGATGCTGCCCAGTGAGGAACTGCGCGAATCGGGGCGTGAAGTTGAGCAACAAATAGCCGCCCAGGTGCAAAACCGGCCTGAAATCGCGGCGATGCTGCAGCATCTGGAACAACGCTTTGACGAACATGCCGAAGAACATCAAGCTCGCAGCCTACTATTAGCTCCAGATCAACAGATGCCGGATGCTGAAGAAATTGGATCGGCCGTTGAATCCTATTTGAGCGACCAAGTTCAGCATGATGATGCTGGCCTTGACGACGACGATCGTCGCACCATCGCGGATACCGGCCAGATCGATGAGTCGCCTACAGACCCGATGCGGCCCTCACGCTCCGAGGTTGGTCCCGGCAGCGTCGAATTTATCACCGACTTCTATGACACCAGCCAAGAAGACGACGACCCTGAAGAGGATGACGAGACGAAATAGTCATCCACAGTCAGGGGCGCCACACGGGCAGTGCACGTACTTATCCACATTCGGCCAAACTCATCAACGCTCATGTCGAGGTATGTTTCATGCTTGGGTCATGAAACCCGAGCACAATGATCACCCTGTACCCACTTCCAAAGATCTACCGCAGACCGACCCGCACGAGACTTCGCAACGACATGCGTTTGCAAATGAAGCTTTCGCTGACGGGTTGGGCAACGACTCCACACACGAACAGACCCGCCGTCATCAAGTCGGCACTCCCGAGGATGTTTTGGCCTACATCCAAGCCACGTTGGGATTCCGGCCGACCGATTCCTTGACCATCGTCGCGTTCGCCGAACGACAGTTGTCGACGGTCATTCGCTGCGACCTGCCAGATGCGTTACACAAGATGCTGCAATCTGACACCCTCGAAAGCGTCACCTTCCTCGATTTTGGAATCACCGAACCACAAGAGCTTCAACTCATGGAGCTTGGTAAGCATCTGGGTGAGCTGGTAGCTCGTGAACCTTCGACCACTGGCTGTCTTTTGGTGTATCTGGCCACCGAGGTGAGCGTTGCTGATCACCTTGCATTGGCAGCCACTGGCACCGTAAATGCCATGCTGAGTGCCCAGTTTGGTTTGCAGAACATCTCGGTGGAGGAGTCCTGGCTTATTCATCATCAGCAGTTATGGCATCTTCGGTGTGCCAGCATGATCGATTGTGAAATTCAAGGAGAGGCTCTTGGAGATCCCGAATCCACTGAGCTGTTCCAACGGCTTGACCCGGAAGGCAAGACTCGTCAGCGCTCCCGGACAGCGGTGGGGAAACTGATGTTCCCGCCAGCCTCACGTTCCAGTTCGAAGGATGTTTCATCGATTTATGATCTGTTGGAACAACGTCCCAAAGTTGTCCTGAATCGATTGCAACGCTGGGATGAACGGCTCAGTAAGGGGCCAGCGATGTTGCATTCCGATCACGTCGCCGAGCTGCTATCGACACTTGAACATCCAGAACTTCGAGATGCTGTGCTGGGTATTGCTTGTTTTGATCTCAACACCTCGATTCGAGGAATGCTGGCCCTGGGACGATTTTCCAATGAGATGGCAGCACTGTCTGGGCTGCAGAGCAGTGACCACGATGGAGTCGATCTCAAAGGATGCTTACTGGGGCAATCACAGCGGATTCCTGACTGGCAGCGCATCGCTGCCCTTGAACGTGTTTGCCGTCAGCTGCTGCCCTTATCTGACCAGGTCTCAGGCGGCGGGGTAGCAGGGTTGCTGGTATGGATTGAATGGGTGCGAGGCCGAGGCAGCATAGCTCTGGACTACCTCCGCCAGGCTCGCAAACACTTCCCAACGGAACGATTATTGATCTTGTTGGAAAACGTTCTCCGTCAAGGCAAGGTTGCTGCGTGGGCGACCCGAACAGAGAGTGCCTGGTCGCCACGACACGCAGCTTGAGCAACCGGAAACGTCAAACGCGCTGAATTGGCGGGACGTGTGGCATAATGTTCTGGTCTAACGGCTGTGTGGAAAAACTTTTTTGAAAGTTTTTGTCACGATGGGAACAATTCCATCACTTAGCGCGTTACACATACCAGAGACCCTGCATCCGTACTCGTACATCGGTCGACACCCCGCGTGAACCGGCCAGTATTGTGATTACTTCATAACGGATTTGACAGGGTCATAGGTGTGTTGATCGTGTGTGAGCTCCTTACTCATACGGCTGCCAAGGAAAGGACCTGAGTGACTACTACTCCAAAACAGGCTACTACCAAGAAAACTTCTACGGTAAACAAGAAGACCACAGCTAACGGGACGGCAAAAAAGGCAGCTACTACCAAGAATGGTAAGAAGGCAACCATGGCTTCCGAAGAACCAATCCTTGAAGAAGAAGAAATAGAAGAAGAATTCGTTGAAGACGAGGATCTCGACGTCGAAGGTGACGACGTTGAAGGCGACGACGATGTAGAAATCGATGACGAAGCTGAAGACACAGATGAAGAAGTCGAAGAAGACGACGATGCAGAAGTAAAAGAAACGGCTGGTGCAGAAAAGCCAGACGTTGAATCCGCCATCAGAGCTGGCGGTTTCGTTGTCTCAGAAACAGAAGAAGATGCGCCGCAGCAGCGTGCAGTCAATATTGTCGGTGCAACTGCTGACCCAGTCAAAGACTATCTCAAGCAGATCGGTAAAGTCGCACTGCTCAATGCAGAAGAAGAAGTGGATCTCGCAACACGCATTGAAGCTGGACTGTATGCCGAACATAAAATGCAAACTGAAGAGATCACTGATCCGCGACTTCGTCGTGACATGCAGCTGATCGTTGCTGATGGTCGCCGCGCTAAGAACCACCTGCTGGAAGCAAACCTCCGGCTCGTGGTTTCGTTAGCCAAGCGTTATACCGGCCGTGGCATGCTCTTCCTGGACCTTATTCAGGAAGGTAACCTCGGGCTGATCCGTGCAGTCGAAAAATTCGACTACACGAAAGGTTTCAAGTTCTCGACCTATGCTACCTGGTGGATTCGTCAGGCCATCACCCGCGCTATGGCGGACCAGGCTCGGACGATTCGTATTCCGGTGCACATGGTAGAGGTTATTAACAAGCTGGCCCGTGTCCAGCGACAGATGCTCCAAGACCTGGGTCGTGAACCTACTCCAGAAGAATTAGGCACTGAACTGGATATGACCCCTGAAAAGGTCATCGAGGTTCAAAAATACGGCCGTGAACCAATCTCTCTCCACACGCCGCTTGGTGAAGATGGTGACTCCGAGTTTGGTGACCTCATTGAAGATTCTGAAGCTGTCGTGCCAGCCGATGCGGTCGGGTTTACTTTGCTGCAAGAACAGCTGCATTCCGTTTTAGACACCCTGTCAGAACGAGAAGCTGGTGTGGTCGCGATGCGTTTCGGGCTCACCGATGGACAACCCAAGACCTTAGACGAAATCGGAAAAGTCTATGGCGTGACACGTGAGCGTATCCGCCAGATTGAATCCAAGACGATGTCTAAGCTGCGTCACCCCTCACGTTCACAGGTGTTGCGCGACTACCTCGAGTAAACCGAGCATCAATCTGAACTAAAAAATCGAGTGACTTGTTCAGAGTCACTCGGTTTTTTTACTCAGACCTCAGGGTTAATTGCCAAAACGTGTGCTTTTTAACCGCCTTGTCGCGCACGGTCATACGGTAAAACGGGGATCGTCATAGGCGGCAGTCTATGTGAGTGACTCTTGCTGGAAGAAAACCCAAATGTGATGTATGTGCTGGTCCCACGCGTGCCAATGGCAAAACGGCCAGCGGTGCCCAACGGTTTCGGTGCAAAGATCCAGCCTGCGGGGCCAGCCTCAGCAGGTCCAACACCCGGGCGGATGTGGCCCGGCGCCACGAACTCGGCTGGTTCATCGATTGGTTATGCACCGGCACGATGCCAGCCCAGATCAGTCAACGCAGCTTCTACCGCCGAACGCAGTGGTGTTGGAATATCACCCCACCAACACCAAAGCCCACCGGCGAAATCCACCGATACCTGATGTTCGATGGCACCTACTTCAACGGGTACTGCGCCCTAGTGGCCTACAACGGTACCCATGTGGTCTCCTGGCAGTTCTGTGACCGGGAGAAAAACGCCTCCTGGACGGCACTGCTCCAACCGTTAGTGCCACCAGATATCGCCGTGGTCGATGGCAACGGGCCACTGGAACGGGTCATCCGTAGCCTGTGGCCTGACACCGCCCTGCAACGATGTTATTTCCATATCCGCCAAGGCATCCACACGCATCTGACGCGCAATCCCCGCACCCAGCCCGGTCGTGAACTCTTAGCACTGGTCAAAACGTTGAACCAGCTGCGCACCGCAGACCAGGTGGCCTCCTTCAGCGCTGAATTCGCTTCTTGGGCTTCCCGCTGGGACAGTGTGCTCAAAGCCCGCACCTACGCCAACCAGGCCCGGATGGAGAGGCCGTCGCACGTGAAACCAGGCCAAAAGTGGTGGTACACCCACCTGCGGTTACGTCGAGCCCACAAACTCATCCACGGGCTGGTCACCGGTGACCAACTGTTCACCTGGCTGACCCAAGCCCAAGACGATGAAACCCTACCCAAAACCACCAACCCGTTAGAAGGTGGGGTCAATACGGCAGCCAAAGAACTCCTACGAAAACACAGAGGTTTAACCCCAGAACACGCTATGAAAGCCATCGGCTGGTTGCTGTATTTCAAAACCGAGAACCCGGCCGACCCGTGGACCCTGGCCACGCCAGCGCATTGGCAACCCGCCACCAACACCACAGCCAAACAGGACCAGCCAGAACGGCTCGGCCCAGCACTCTACGACACCGCATTCAGCTACCAAGACGGCAACGGCATCCAACAAGGATGGGGCGGACGATCACGATGACACGCCGTTAAAAAGCACACGTTTTGGCAAATAAGCCAGACCTCACTTGGGTGGGTAACGCGATGAGGCGTCAAAAAAATCTCCGCACCAACGAATGACGTTGGTGCGGAGATTCTTTGATAATCGTGCTCGGTGTACTAGTTACAACCGGCCAAACCTATAGACTCGCAGAACGTTCTGCTTCGAGACGGTTCGTCTCGTCTTGCCACACTTCAGCCTGCGGACGAAGGCTCTCTTCAACCTGGCGCGCGTGGTGAGCACAGAAGTACAGCTGGCCACCCGAAGGTAGTACTGCACGAACGTAAGCTTGGGCTCCGCAACGGTCGCAACGATCGGCGGCGTTGAGGGTTGGCTGCTCAAGACTAGTTGCCGTGGACATTGGGCCTCCTAAAATGTGGTCCAAACTCTGTTAGGTTGGTCCTTCCATCCTGACAGGTTATTTCATTCCTGTGTAGAACAACGCAGTCACGATATGTTTTATGCCCGATGGTGCCTGCGTAGCCACCGGCGAACACGAAGCATAACGTCAACGTTGGATTACACGGTCATGCGTGCATAACCAAGTGGATCCATATTGCCAGCTAGATGTGGATTCGCAAAGATCTGGTCGCCGCCATACGCGCCAGGCGAAAGAAAGGCCCGGTGGTTTCGCTTTACGTTTAGGGACAGCGTAAATCCCAAACCCGCAACCGAAACCCACTATTCTTACTAATGTCGATTCTCCGTAAACAGCAAGTGAATGCCGTGGAGATCGAGCCAAAACGTTTTTGGTGACATATCCTCTGAAAGGGTTCAACACTTCGTGGTCAAACAAACCGAGTACAGCGCACGGAATCTCTCAGTCCTGGAAGGACTCGAAGCGGTGCGCAAACGTCCAGGGATGTACATCGGATCCACCGACTCGCGCGGACTGATGCACTGTTTATGGGAGATCATCGACAACTCGGTTGATGAAGCGCTCGCTGGGTACGGGCAGTCTATCGATATCACTTTGTTTGCGGACGGCTCGGTCGAAGTCGAAGACAGCGGGCGTGGCATCCCGGTCGATATTGAACCCCGCACTGGTCTGTCTGGTGTTGAAGTTGTTTTTACCAAGCTACACGCCGGCGGTAAGTTCAGCTCAGACTCCTATGCCGCAGCAGGCGGCCTGCACGGTGTCGGCGCGGCTGTCGTCAATGCGTTGTCATCGCGCCTTGACGTCCAAGTCACCCGGGGCGGCAAGGTCCACCAGCTGAGCTTTCAGCGCGGTAAGCCCGGCCGATTCCAGGACAAAGGCAAGCCACACCCAGATGCCGCGTTCACGCCGCTTAAATCGGGATCTGAAGTTGAAGTCATCGGCAAAGCCAAACGCGGTTTGACCGGCACCAATATTCGGTATTGGGCAGATTCTCAAATTTTCACCCCGGAAGCGCGTTTCCTGTACGAGGAGTTGGAACAGCGCGCCCGTCAAACTGCGTTCTTAGTCCCGGGACTTCGCATCACAATCCGCGACGAACGCAACATTGCGGACCCAGCAAACGAAGGTGCACCCCGTGAGGAAGTGTTCCAGTATGACGGGGGGATTGCCGAGTTCGTTGACCACTTATCGCAGCTGAATCCGGTAACGGATGTCTGGCGCTTACATGGAGAAGGTAACTTCAGTGAACGGGTTCCAGTCTTGGACAGTTCTGGCCAAGCCCAGATGCAAGACGTCGAGCGCACCTGTGAAGTCGATGTAGCACTGCGTTGGGACGTCGGCTACGACACGAAAGTCCGAAGCTTTGTAAACATCATTGCCACGCCCAAGGGTGGCTCACATATCACCGGTTTTGAACAATCCCTGACCCGGGTGTTTCGTAAGGCTGTAGAAACTAATGCTCGTCGTTTGAAGGCCGGCAATGACCGGGTGGAAAAGGATGACATCTTAGCTGGTCTCACGGCTATCGTCACCGTGCGTTTATCGGAACCACAGTTTGAAGGACAGACCAAAGAAGTTCTCGGAACACCAGCGGCCCGCCAGATTGTCTCCAAAGTAGTGGGCGATCAACTGACCGATATCCTGTCTTCGCGCAAACGTGATGTGAAACAGCAAGTCGACACCTTGCTGGAAAAAATTGTTGCCGAGATGAAGTCGCGCATCATGGCGCGTACCGCCAAAGAAACCCAGCGGCGCAAAACGGCGTTAGAAACTTCTGCATTGCCGGCTAAGCTTGCCGACTGCCGATCGACAGATATTGAGAATACTGAGCTATTCATTGTCGAAGGTGATTCAGCTTTGGGCACCGCCAAACTTGCACGATCTTCGGATTATCAGGCGCTGCTGCCCATTCGAGGCAAAATCCTCAACGTGCAGAAAGCTTCCGTCGGGGAGATGCTCAATAACGCGGAGGCCTCAGCGCTCATCCAGGTCGTGGGTGGGGGATCGGGGCGCAGCTTTGATCTTGAATCGGCCCGATACGGCAAAGTCATTCTCATGACCGATGCTGACGTTGATGGTGCCCATATTCGCACGCTGTTGTTAACGCTGTTTTTCCGATACATGCGACCCATGGTCGAAGCCGGACGAGTCTATGCGGCCGTTCCGCCATTACACCGGATAGAGATCATCAATCCTGGTTCCAAAGCCAACGAGGTCATATACACCTACTCGGAACAAGAACTGCATACGCTCCTGGGACAGCTTGAGGCTGAAGGCCGGAAGATTAAAGAACCCATCCAGCGCTATAAGGGTCTGGGTGAAATGGACGCAGAACAGTTAGCTGAAACGACGATGGACCCCCGACACCGCACCCTCCGTCGGGTCAATATTGAAGAAGTCGAAAAAGCCGAAGAGATCTTTGAATTGCTCATGGGGCGTCACGTAGCTCCACGCCGTGACTTTATTATTTCGGGGGCCGAAGAGCTCGACCGCCAGGAAATTGATGCCTAGCGCTGGTAATACTGCGCGGTAAGCCGGAAGCCTTCAGCCAATGAGATCCGGGGTTCCCACCCGAGCACCTCTTGTGTTCGGCGTTGATCAAACCAGTGAGCCGTTGACATCTGCTCTGCCAGAAAACGCGTCAGTGGCGGTTCATCCCCACGTTTTTCGGCATCCCAGAAGGCTTCGATCACGCTGCCAGCAGTTTTCGCAAGACCTGCGGGAAGACTCAGGGTTGGTTCGTTAGCCCCACCGGCGACAGCAATGCGACGGATCATTTCACCAATGGGTCGCGGTTGTCCATTCGTTAGGACTAATGCTTCGCCATGGGTGCGATCCACCGCAGTCAGACCCGCGACAACGGCTTCAACTGCGTTGACCAGGAATAACGTGTCGACTAGGGCGGTGCCACCGTCGAGGAGTGGCAAACGATTTTGTCGTGCCCGTTCAATGATGCGCTCTGTGAGCTGGGTATCCCCGGGACCCCACATGAGGTGTGGACGTAGCACTAGGACACGGAACTCGTCGGAATCTGCTGCCAGGGCAAGCCGCTCTCCGGCTGCCTTGGTCGCAGCATAGTGCCCGCGCGCAGCGTCAGGATCTGCCGGACCAGCCCCTTGGCCAACGATTGAATCGCCACTGTGCGCCACAGACGGCGATGAGATGTGAATCCACCGAGACACCCCCGCCTGCTGTGCAGCGTCCAACAGGGTGCGGGTACCTTCAACGTTGACCTGCTCGTAGGCTTCACGTGGCCCAGATACCGACACTTTGGCTGCGATATGAATGACCGAATCCACATCTGCAACGGCCCGTGTCACGGCTTCAGAATCCGTCACTGAGCCTCGAATTTCGTGCACACCTTCAAGACCGGATGCTGAACGCTGTAGCACCGTGACCTGTGCTCCCGCGTTGAGCAGAGCTTGGGCGACTCCGGAACCTAACACTCCCGACGCGCCGGTTACCAGGACGCGGTAGCCTGTGAAGTCGTCGGTTTGATAGTCAAAATTCTGGGCTGCAGTTGGCATTAGCGGTGTGGAACCTTTCCACCGGCCAGGACATGCGATGCCCATTCGGCGAGTGCTGGACGGTTGATTTTTGAGTTGTGGCGAATATCGACCGGGACTGTATCGGTGATGAGGACCGCAGCGAGCTCGACGTCGGTTGCGGCACGAACCGCATCGGTCAATTCGGTGGGAGCAAGCCCGGGTTTGAGCGTAGCGTCTGTGGGCTCTACCACCGCCACGACTGCTTGGGTGCCCAACGGTCCCACCCCGACAATGGCAACGCGTCGCACTTCATCGAGGCGCTGGATATCGTCCTCTGGTCCGCCAGGCCCGAGCGCTCCGGTCGGTGGAGTCACAATATGGTAGGTGCGTCCTTCGATCCACAGGCGACCTTCGGCATCAAAATGGCCGATGTCGCCGGTGCGGTGCCATTGCAATCCGTCGACGTCGTCCACACGGGTTTGACGGTTGGTGTTGTAGAGCTTGTCGTAGCCTGCCAACATGTGCGGGGTGGAAATCACGATTTCAAACAGTTGCCCAACGGCTTCTTCGCCCTCCACGATCTCATCAGCCGGCCGACCGAGAGCATCCAAAGGAGCCATCGCGACCCGGACCACATCAAGTGGCTTGCCGACGCACACACCCCGGTCTGGTTGGTCGGCGATGGCGTGCTGGGTGTGATGATCGATATCGGAAATGAGCAGGGATTCGGTCATCCCATAGGGCGAGTGGAACTCGGCGTGCGGGACCAGCTCTAACACGTCGTTCATCAGCTGGACCGGAACCGGGGCTCCGGCAGACAACAGCATTGAAATTTTCTTCAGGGCTGCCCGGTGTTCGCCCGTCAGGGCATGTGCGGTGTCAACAACGTTGCGCAGCGCAGCGGGGGAGGCAAAGACCATGGTCGCGTCTCCGGCGATCGCTGCATCGGCGAGTGCCGTTGCGGTGAGGGTTGCCGGTTTAGTCACGGACATCTTTGGTGTCACGGAGGTCGCCCCAATGGCAGGACCTAAAAGAGCAAACGGGGCGAACCCGGCCAGTAAACTCGATCCTGGTGCCACGTGTAGCGTGTGCTGCAGTCGTTGAGTCAAGGCCGAGAGCTTCTGATGGGTGTAGCGCACCCCTTTGGCAGGCCCAGTGGATCCAGACGTGAAGAGCACTGCGGCTTCAGCGGATGGGTCGGGGTCAGGGTGTGTTGCCGTGGGTTGGTACCGCTGACCGGCATATTCCGTGGCGAAACCATACATTGAGCCGCTTAGCCCCAGTGCCCGGTGAGCCAGGGGATCCATGGTGTGCACGCTGAGACGCTTGCCCGGTAAGTTAGTGGCCCGCGCCAGTGTCAGGCCGGGAGTCTGACCAATAATCCAGGATGGTGCAGCAGAGCGGATCGCTCGCGTCATACCATCGATGCCCAGGCCCGCGTCGGTCACCACGGCGACGCCGCCAACGCGCAGCACGGCATAGAGGGCTGCGGTGAGGTCCCGGCCGGGCTCTACCAGCATTGAAACGCGGTCGCCAGGCCGCATACCGGCGTGCCGCAAACCAATGGCCATCGCGTTGACGATCGAGGACAGTTTTGCCCAGCTGACTTCAAAAGGCTTGCCGCGTCGATCAGTTACGGTCATATCGACCATGGCTTTTGTTGGCGAGTCGGCCCAGCGGTCAAGGTATTCCCACAGTGGGGTATAGGTGCCGACCGCGACTGAACCTTTGGTGGCGTTTTGGTCTGGGGAACGGTGCCGATCGCCGTCGAGCTGTTGGCGGATCCAACCAAAGATGGGTTCGACAATGTCGCGGTCCTCGGCCAGCAGGTGACCGGCGGTGTTGTA
>ERZ1032895.106-NODE-106-length-22095-cov-5.953403_pt1 | contig 22095 bp, 22 predicted proteins | sample MGYA00516687_ERZ1032895 | MGnify/ENA primary metagenome ERZ1032895 (study PRJEB33719, sample SAMN04261600) | wastewater metagenome | biome: rural village; feature: latrine urine exit; material: soil | place: El Salvador | collected 2013-01-14 ... | reverse complement strand
CGCTGTGGGTACTCCAGCGTTCCGCGGCGGCGATGGAAATTCCCAAGAGGTCGGCATACCGGGTGACCAGTCCGTCCCAGTCGCCTAATCGCAGCACGGAGTTGAGTACCCCCGAGGCCAACACCAGGACAAAGGCCACCGAGGCGATGGCCGAAAACCGCCGGACCACCACCGTGGCGAAGTTACTCGGGGACTGGGGACTACTGCTGGAGTCGGTGGGTGGGATGGTGGGGGCGATGCAAGCTAAGGCGGCGACCCCGCCGACCCACACCAGTACCCCTACCCAGTGGATGACCAGTGCGCCGACCCCGGCATAGTGTTCGTCGCTGCCAGCAGCATGCCCAATCAACGAAATGGGAATCGTGGCCGACAACGACAGCAGTGCCAGCCCCCATAAGCCCGCTGAGGATCGCACGAGGAAGGTCAACGTGGCCACCACCACGGCCAGCACGACGATCACGGACCTGGCTTGGCCCACGACTAGGTCCGTGACGTAACTCAAGAGCTGTTGGCCAAAGTCCGCGCTAGCACTCAAGGGTTGACCGGACAGGTCAGCAAACGTCAACACCAAGATCGTGACGGCGGCCAGGACCCACACCACAGCAGCCGCCGAGGCCACCGTCATGACCCGCCGAAACGCAGGATGCTCGGCAGCATCTGGAACGTCCGTCGTCGCGGCGGAAGCATGAGTCACACGAGGCGGCAGCACGGCCGCTGCGAACAACAAACACCCGATCACAATGGCCAGGGCGAAATGGTGGAGGGCTGAAACGATGGGCAGCGACCATAAGACGACATCCCCAGGATGCATGGTGTCCCGGTTGGCGACCGTGCCCGTGTAGGCGGTACTGCTGACCACCGCCAGCCCGATGATCACCACAGCCACCCCTACCCAGGTGAGGGTCCTTGCGGTCTGGTGTTTCGTGGCTGTCTGCGTCACTGATCGGTGGTGGTTTCTTTGCGGCGGCGCAGCACGAGCACGACGGTAACGATCCCTGCAAACGCACCGGCTAGCACGGCGAGAATGATCAGGAAGCCCGCCGAGACACCCTCATCGACAGCCTCAGGCCCGACCTGTTGTGGCACAGCAGTCTCGGGCTGTGACGGGGCGACCGCGTCGGACGTCGAGGGAGAGGGTTGCTCAGCGGGGGTAGGCGACGGTGAGACAACAGCGGCAGGTCCCTCGGCGGTGAAACCAAAGACGCCCTCAATGGGGTGGGAATCCGAGGACACCACCCGCCAGGTCACGGTGTATTCCCCGGCAGGGGCATCGGCACTGATCGCTTGTTGGGCGGTGTTGTCCACGATCTGGACATCGCCGGTGGCCCAATCGGTGCCTTCAGCATCCTGGACCAACACCTCGGAGCCAATCGCCAACGGGGGATTACTAAACGTCAACTCGATAGTTTCGGGCATCGCCTCCAGGCTTTGTCCATCCTCCGGGCTGGTGTCAGTCAGCACATCATGGGCCGACGCCGACGACACCGGCACCAACAGACTCACCAGCAGCACGGCCAGCACCCCCATGACCCCGGAAACCCCCGGAGCCCGTAGCAGTTGTTTCACATTCTTCTCCTCTGAATAGCATCTCCACTGTACCAACCGTTGATGCGTGACATGGCCCAACTACCCGCATGTAGCAGCCAACGGCCTGGTGGCCTACACCATGTCGCCAGGCTGAGCATCACACTGTATGAGCCTGTCATCCCAGGCTGTACACCAGTTGTCGGAAGGTTGCTGGAAAACACCAGCGACCTCTTTTCGGGTACTGCCTACACGATGCGTATGCTCCAAGCGTCAACGCCACGTTGTGTAAGGGAACCGGCCTTTCACCACTGGTCCATATTCATAACAGTTCATCCTCGTAGGACCGTGGGTCCTCGATCGGTTCCACATGGCAGATGACCCGCAATTCTGGATACTCGCCTCGAATACCATCCGAGATGTTTTCGGTAAGGTCGTGACCTGCTTGCACCGTCCAACGGCCCGGGACCAGGATATGCACCGACATGAACCGCAATCGTCCCGCCTCCCGCGTGCGCAGCGCATGAAACTGCACCTCATCGCTAGTAAAAGACTCCAGGATGCTCCGGATCTTGTCGTTGTCGTCTTTGGGCAGGCTGACATCCATGAACCCCGCTGTCGATTGGATAATCAACCGCCACCCGGTGACCAGAATATTGACGCCCACCAGAAAAGCGATCAGCGCATCCAGTCGCGCCCACCCGGTCAGCGCCACTAACAAGACCCCCACGACCACACCTGCAGAGGTCCACACATCGGTCATAAGGTGTTTACCATCGGCCACCAGGGTGATGGACCGATGTCGACGGCCCACCTGCAGCAGCACCACCGCGACGGTACCATTCACCGCAGCCGCCACCAGCGAGATCCCAAGCCCAATCCCGACATTGTCGAGTTCTTGCGGGTTGAAGAACCGCTCAATCGAGCTCACGAGAATAAACGCGGCCGCCACAAAGATCATCAGACCTTCAACGGCTGCCGAAAAGTATTCGGCTTTGGTGTGCCCAAAATGGTGGTTTTTATCCGCTGGTTTCGCCGCCACCGTCAACGCGGCTAAGGCCATGACCGCAGCAACCAGATTCACCACGGACTCTGCGGCGTCTGATAACAACCCCACCGAACCGGTCACATACCACGCAGCGGTCTTGAGCCCGATGGTGACCAGGGCTGCCGCAATGGATAACCACGCGTATCGTCTGAGGTCAGTTGGTGTGTTCATACACAGCATCCTTGCACAGTCCGCCTCGTGGGTCGCTGGGCATTCCCCTGATTCGAGTTCCTGCAAACACGTCGACCAGGCCGATGCCAGGCGATTGTCATAAAAATTTTAAGGCTCTACGTTTTCAACGCTCATGGACGCATCGTCACAATTCTCGGACATATTAAGAATGTCAAACAAGCGTACTCGCAATAGGAACCATTCATTGTTGAAGTCTGGGGGGTCATGATCGTATTCTGGACGTATGCATCAGCACCTGGATCCGCTGAAACTAACGGCAGCCGGCATGGCTGACAAGAATAAAGTTTAGCCCTCTTCGCAGAACCAAGACGCTCCGATATCGACCGAGTGTCTTTTGTTCTTCACCTCCGGTGAGCATTCACTGAAAGATGGTTTAATGTGGGCGGTTCGCTCTCTAGATCGTCTAGCGCAGCTCGTGCGCCATGCCCAGGGGAGTCACGCAAGAGAAAGAAGGTGGCTTCCCGCTTGCCGCCGACGAGCGGTACGAGCTAGACCCGGGGGAAGATCACATCATGCTCATGGATCTGACCGAAGACATCCAGCCGGGCGACGTTTTCGAAGATCAGACACATTAAGGAATACGATACGCAGTGATCAACAAATACAATTCTGCTCCGAAACAGCCTGTACTGGATGTTTCACGGCGTGGATTGCTGTTAGGCGCTGGGGGAATCGTCGGTGGGGGACTGGTCGGTGTTGCCGCAGGATATTCCGCGGCGTCAGTCGGCTCCCCCGTCACACCCGGTGATCTCCAACAACCCGTCACCGTGAGCCCCGGCATCGCCAATACCCAGGTGACAGTATCCGACCCCTATGGCACGGATATCATCTCGTTCTACGGGCCCCGTCAAGCCGGCGTAGACACCCCCCTACAAGCACACGGTGTCTTTATCGGGCTGTACCTGCATGACGACACCGACGCTGATCGATTAGCATCCATGATGCGGCTGGTGACCGATGATGCCGCCCGACTCACCCAGGGCCGCGGAGCACTGGCGGACCTCGACGAAGAACTCGCCGCAGCCCCCGCCCGACTCACCGTGACCTTTGGCTTCGGTTCGGAAGTGTTCAACCGCACCCGACCAGAGTTGAAACCGTCCTGGCTCAAACCACTGCCCGAATACGACATCGACCAGCTCGACCCCGCCTACACCGGCGGCGATATGGTCATCCAAATTCAAGGCGACGACCCGCTCTCGGTCGCCCACGCCCGACGCATGCTACTCAAAGATGCCCGAGCGTTCGCCTCAATTGCATGGGTGCAAACCGGCTTCACGCATGCCCGAGCATCACATCCGGATGACACCACCATGCGCAACCTCTTTGGCCAAATCGATGGCACCGGCAACCCAACGAGGGGTTCGGAGACCGCTGAACGAGTTATCTGGGGTGTGGGTGACGGTGACGGCAACGGTACCAAGAGCCTGCAACCCTGGATCGAAAACGGCACCTCCATGGTCGTCCGGCGCATCGCCATGAACGTGGATGAATGGGACGAACTGGATCGTCCGATGCAAGAATCCGTCATCGGACGCAGACTCGGTTCAGGAGCACCATTGACCGGGGAATATGAACACGACGAACCAGACTTTGACGCCCCGGGCCCAACCGGGTTCCCGGTCATCGCGGATATTTCCCATATCCGCCGTGCGCGCACAAGCGATTCAGATGAGGCCATGTTCCGGCGCAGTTTCAACTATGATGAACTACCGACCTCTTCGGGAAACCAGTTGCACGGTCACACCGGAGTGTCGGAGTCCGGCCTGATCTTTGTAGCATTCCAGTGTGACGTCGACCAGCAATACATCCCTATTCAGGACCGATTAGCCGAAACTGACCACCTGAACCTGTGGACCATTCCGGTCGGGTCGGCAGTTTTCGCGATCCCGCCGGGCTGCGAGGCGGATGGTTTTATAGGCGAACCTTTGTTCGTCTAGCAACATCAAGGAGCACTATTGGTGATTCGTTCTAGTGTAGCGGTTGCCATCATCCCTCCTAGAATCGTAGGTACTGCGGCCGCGCGGCTTCACCACAGACTAGCGACCTTGCGCTTACAACTGAAAGTCCTATGTCGGTCGTCGGCTGCTAGTAGCTGGAAAGTTGAGCGTTTAAAAGTCTCACAGCGGGTATACCCGCGCTCCGCACGCGCTTTTGGTGAGGCTTTGGCTGTCATGCTCATATTCTGCAGTTATTCGAAGGATCATTTGTGCCACTGAGGATGGCTGCGCTGTTGATTCCTCGGCAATTTTTTGGCGATCGAGAGGATAGAAGCGTTGAGATGGGGTGTGTTTTCGTTGGCGAACCATGTTTGGAGTTCGATGACCTCTCTGTTCCAGATGCCGGGGACCATCAGGACGCGCACGGCCCAGACATAGAGAACCGGGCTGCCTTGGAAACGCTGCGAAGGTACATGGGTGGTAAGCCGGTTCCCTGGCACGAGGCAGCGAAACATGCCCCGTGGTGCAAGCCTGAACCTGCCACATCATGTCGGCACTGGTTCAGCTCAGGTTCAGAGCCCGGCGTAGGAGTGCAATGATGGGAAGTACAGGTTGACGATCGTGTAGTTGAACACCAGGGCGAAGAACCCAATGATGTTCAACCATGCGGATCGAGTGCCGGTCCAGCCGCGGGTTGCACGCGCGTGGAGGTAGCCGGCGTAGATGACCCAGATGATAAAGGTCCAAACTTCTTTGGCGTCCCAGTTCCAGTAGCGTCCCCAGGCCTGTTCACCCCAGATGGATCCGGCAATCAGGGTGAAGGTCCACAGGACAAACCCGATGGCGTTGAGGCGGTAGGACCAGTTTTCTAAGGCCAGCGAGGAGGGCACCAGGCGCAGGAATCCGGTGACGTTGTCGTTTTTTTCGGCGCGCTGTTTGAACAGCTGCAGCACCGACATGGCAAAGGTCAATGAGAACAGCCCGGTGGCAATGATGGCCACGGACACGTGGCTGATCAGCCACCAGGATTGTAATGCGGGTTGGACGTTGCCCACCGGGGTGGGGAACCCGATGGTTGCGGCCATCATCATCAACAACACCACCCCGGACACAAACGTGCCGACAAAGCGTAGGTCTTTGCGCAGCAAAAACACCAGATAGACCACGGAGATCACCAGGGCACCGGAGGTCATGAATTCATACAGATTGCCCCACGGCGCCCGGGAGGCGGCCACTGCGCGGGCCACCACGGCAAAGGCGTGGGCCAGGGTGGCAATGGCCATGATGGCCACAGCGATGTTGGCTGCCGGGCGTTTCACCCCGTCGGTGTATTCCATGTCGTCAGACACGAGTTGGCGGGAGGTCGTCGAGGCGGCCGCCGCGTCGACTGCCGGGCCCCCGGCACCGATAAGTTGTCTGGTTTGTTGGGTGTGGAGTTGGGCTTCGAGTTTCCGGATGGATCGCGATGCGGTGGCCATGTCCCAGGAAAACAGTAAGAAGGCGGCCAGATAGATAAAGGATGCGATGAGCATGAACAGTTCGCTGTATGAGGCCAGCGTTTCATTGACGGGTGTCATGAGTCCTCCGAAGTGGTGGGCGGGATGACCGGCCAAGTGGTATCAAATGTCTGACGAAGCTTAATGTTCTCATCGCGCAGCCCGAAGGTTTCCCCGCGGGCCAACAGCCCGTATTCGATCACGGTGTGGCCCTCGTGTTCGGTGGCTTTGACCCAGGCACGACGACGGCGCACATACAGCGAGATGATCAGGGCGACCAGGGCCAGGGTGGCAAAGAAGCCCACACCCCATTTTGATGGGTTGTAGTGGATGTCTAGCCCGACGTAACGGTCCCAGGAATCGAAGCTGATGCTACCCATGTCGTCGGGCAGCTCGTAGGTGTCGCCCACCCCCAGGGTGATCCCGCCGTGGTCGTTGTTGCGCGAGTTCAACTCGGTCATGTTGTCGGTATCGAGCACGTACACGCTTTGTGGGAGACCAGAGTCCAGGCCAATATCCCCGTAGTAGGAGTTCAAGATCAGCTCGGGGTTGTAGGCATCAGGGTCAATGGAGATGGCTACCCCGTCGTCGCCGGTATAGGAGGTTGGTAAGAACAATCCCACAAAGCCCAGCTGTTCGGGCCGGGCGTCCGGGACTTTCAACACGACTTGTGAGGTGTTGACCCCTGTGTCTTGGATTTGGCCAATGACCGGTCCAGAGTAGGCCACATCCCCGTTGCCGTCAGTGACCGTAATGTTTGGGGCGTAGCCATTACCGACCAAAAAGATCCGCACCCCGCCAAGGGTCAACGGGTCATTGACCTTGATGGCGTCTTGGTAGGTGTCCTCCCCGGGGCCCGGGGTGACCTGCATGGTCGCAGTGTAGTCGAGTGCTTGGCCGAAATGTGTTTCAGAATCCCGGTCATAGACGACCTCAAAATCGTCGAGCTGGATGGTAAACGGGTGGAGGCGGTCTGCGGAAAACGCGGTGCCGGGGGTAAAGGAGTCATAGGCGGTTAGGTTGTTGGTGAAGCCGTCGCCTTCAACGATGATCTTTTGGCCCTCATATTTATACAGGCCACCAATGCCCATGAACACGATGACGCCCAGCAGACCAAAGTGGAACAGAATGTTGCCGATTTCGCGGGTGTAGCCGCGTTCGGCCCCGACCGAACCGTCGCGCAGTTCGGTGCGGTACCCGGCTTTTTTCAGGATCTTTTCGGCGTCGACCAGGGCTTGGTCCGGCGTGGGTCCATCGGCGGCCAGCACCAGTTGCCCGTATTCGGGCAGCCGGTTCAGATTGCGTGGCGTGCGGGCCGGTGGCTGGCGCAAGCTTTTGAGGTGTTGTCGACCGCGCGGCCACACACACCCCACCAACGAGACCATCAACAACAGGTACACCGCCGAAAACCACGGTGAGGTGTAGACATCAAACATTCCCAGCGCATCTAGGATCGGACCCAAGGTGGGGTTGTCTTCAATCCAGGTATCGACGATGCCTTCCCCGGCGCGACGCTGCGGGAACAGCGAACCAGGGACCGCTGCCAGAGCCAACAATAACAGCAGCATCAACGCGGTGCGCATGCTCGTCAGTTGGTTCCAAATGAACCGCAAGGTGCCGCGGAAGCCTAGGGATGGCAGGGTGGGTTGCTGTTGCTTGGGATGTTGTGTGGTCGTCACGTCGGTAGGGTCACCTCGGGCAGGGCAAGCCACGTGGATTCATGGCGGGATCTGTCGGCACACGAGACCACACCCACAGCTAGTACGGCCTCGGCGACTAGGCCAGTGAGGCGGCGTGACAGTGTTATTGTCGTCATGAGCGCAATCTTCCCAACGGTTCGACATGACCAGCGTCTACAGCTCATCAGCTTGACACTTATTGAGTGCACCCTAAAAATATAGGGATACCCCCTAAGGCTATAATCTAGGGGCGAGGCTGGTGCCTGTTTTGCTGAAGATGTCCTCTAGTCGAGAAGTCTGAGCCTGCCCCACAGTGAGAGGGACCGGCTCGTGGGTGGCGAGCAGGCATGCGCCTGAGGGCTTCTGCTGCCCGGTGTGGCGGGGCTGAGGGGGTTTCATCCTGCAACGCCGGTGGTCGCCGACGCTTAGAATGACGGTGGCTCTTCGCCTCAACATTTCGTCTCAAAATGCCAGGAGTTATCTTTGTCACGATCACTGACCTTCGGTGGGGCGCTGCTGGCCCTGACGCTGGGTTTGACCGGCTGTGCGACCAACGATGTCCAAGAGTCCGCTGCCCCGCTGGAAGCACCTCAGCAGGAGTTCTTGGGTGCTTACGGGTTGGAAGGGATGGATACCGTGGAGGTCATTGACTACCTGGATCGTCTGGCCTTACCAGACCACCCAACCGATCTTATGGCGTCGGTGATGCCGGATCATTTGGCGTTGTCGTCGTCGAATACGGCGTTCGCGATGTCGTTGCCCGACGATACGTCCTATCTGTCCATTGCCCCGTATGTGACTCAAACCCATGAGTGTTACTACCACAGTCTGACGACCTGTGAAGGGGAGCTGAGCAATGCAAACGTCCACGTCAAAATCGTCGATGAGACCGGTGAGGTGTTAGTGGAGGAAGACACCACCACTTTTGACAACGGGTTTGTGGGAGTCTGGGTACCACGGGACACCGCTGGCACCATCGAGATCAGCTATGACGGGATGACCGGCACCACCGAGTTCGTTGCTACCGATGACGGGGCCACCTGTATCACTGATCTGCACCTGACCTAACACCGCAGTCACCTAGCACACCGATCCGCCGGGGTGCTAGGTGACTGGCAACGTTGTGAGAGCGATTGCCCTGTGTGTTGCCCGGTCTTTTCGACATGTGTGGGGAGGCTCGGGAGTTTGTCGAGCGTACAAGTATCGGCCTGTTGTGTGGTCGCTGCAGCCATTGACGGTGTCACAGACACGATTGACGCCAGATTATGACCGACGACACGTTCACCGCCACGAAAAAGCTGTGATGATCCGCCCCAACGCGTACGGACGGGCATCTGAGTAGGCCCCTTGATAAACACTACCTACATATCAGTAGCGAGCTGCGGTGGTCATTGGGGGGTTGTATTTGGAATACTCGGACAGCGAATTCACCGAGATTCCGGATTGTGGATTGCGAGCTTGTGCAATCTTGCCGTCACCAATGTAGACCGCAACGTGGTAGATACCCGAAGCAGAGCCGTTGTTCGACCAGAACACGAGGTCACCTGCTTGCAGGTTGCTCAAGGAGACATATGATTTGGCTCCGCTGAACTGGGCGGCAGAGTTGCGAGGCAGCTCCTTGCCTGCGGCAGCAAGGACAGCCGTGGTGAAACCGGAGCAGTCATAGGCGCTGGGCCCATTGCCACCCCACTTGTAGATCGCCCCGGAATTCACAATCTCCAATGCCTTGCTGGCTGCAGCAGAGTTAGCCGAAACCGATGCGGTGCTATAGGTGGTCACCTGTGCCGAGGTGCGGTCACCTTGGCTGCTTGCAGAGCCACTGGAGCTGGCCTGGGTGGCTGAAGCTGAACCAGTACCGCTACCAGGAAGTTGTAGCGTGTCACCCGGATAGATGATAGACGAGCCCGAGAGGTTGTTTTCGCTCATCAACGCACTGAGGGAAACTCCCTGGGAGTGTGCGATGGCAGACAGAGTATCACCCGACTGCACGGTGTAGGTGCCTGCCGACTGGGTCGTGTTAGACGATGCGGCTGCTGGAGGATCTTCGATTGCAGCATTAGCAGGTGCCATCCCAAATAGGGTAGCGCTGGCAGCAGTGGCTAAACCTGCCACGCCCAGCGAGAAGCGTTTGCTTTGATGGGACCGCTGTGCCAGCAGCTGTGCTTTTTCAGCTTCAATACGTGCGCGACGAGTTGGGTAGGTCATATAGTTTCTCTCAAAACGACGATGGATAAGTCTTTGGGCTCTGAATTCGTTGGCACATCACGTACCGTTATAAGAACGTTATCTAGACTGACAGTGTTGTTATCAAATTACAACCTCAGCGTTCAAAAAAATTGCCAATCGACGCGCTCTGGTGAATTAAATCGTTGCAACGTCAAGGAAGTGTCACAAGTCTATGAAAATGCTGAGATTATCTGAAAGTTATCTGATCGTTATTTGGCGTCTCGGAAGAATAAAGGCGGTCTGATCTTCGCCCGCCCAGGTCACGCTGGCACGAAGCAGGGACTCGCTCGTGATGTCCAGGGCTACACAGGGCACAACGGTGCATATGACATCTCAGGCATCTTTAACATCAGCTGTCTATCCAACGCTTTCCTCAGTGATTCAGGCAATGGAATCACTATAACCACTGGATTTCCAAGCGGAACAAGACGCCTTAGATGAATAAGTCCTCATCGGGGATGGGATCTCTGAACGGTGAGAATTTGTCCCTGAGATAGGGCTGGAGGGCTGTCAAGTAGGTGATGTCTCAAGACATCGGTAACGTTCTTATTCTCAGAGTTAGTTTTGGAACCGGTATCGGGCCTGGGTGATGCCTTGGTATTTGGTGCCTGCTAGTGGCCAGCAAATTCGGCGAGGACTTCGCCAACGGTGATAGCGAAGATGTACGGCCACTAAAAACAAGAGGAATTCATCATCTAGGCCGCTTGATGACCAGGATCTCAGCCCCGGCACCCTAGTTTCATAGTTCCAAGTACATCACACTCTGAGCCCTCAAGGTACGCTTTGACCGCTAGGTATGTTAGAAAGAACTACGCGGTGAGTCTAAACGGGTGCAAATAGCGGCGCTGAGGCCCGGGATCATAGACAATAGAAGTATGTTTGAGCCCTTGAACCTCCAAACTCCACCGCTTGTCATTGGCTTGGGATTGGTCTTCGCTGTCATTGGTGCAGCAGTCTTAGCGCATGCCGCCTGGCGTAGGCGTCGTCTACAAGCCTGGGCCTCGGGGGAAGCTGAGCACTTTGAGGGGACTGACTCACGCGGCGAGCGTCCAGATGCTCCCCTGGATGTCCGAGTAGAAATAATTGCCGGGCTAGCGGCATTACTCCTCGGTACTGCCGGCCTTATCTATGGCATAGGGGCCCAAGCACAATTAGATAATATGTTGGAGTCTAATACGATCGCCAAATACCCACAGGTTCAAAAAGTTGAGCCACAAAAGGTGCGGGGTTATATGCAAAAGTGGCGTGGCAATCTATTAGAGGCAGAAGTGACCACCGTGGATGGGGAGCGGTTCCATGTAGGAATCCGGTTTGATCCTGAAACTGGCGAGCCGACGATTCAGGATCATTCTGAGTTCGGCGGTCAAGAGTAGCTAGTCCAGGGAACATTCGATTGTAAAAAGTAGACTTTGGCCCGTTTAAAATTTAACGAATTTCTGCGCTGGTAAGGATACTGGCCGAAAGTAAGTCAGCCCGGAGTTCGCGAGACACACCATAGGGCCGGCCCGCGCCAATCAATTGGCAGCAGAAAAATGTCGGGCACACACCATAACGTCGACCATTGTAGGTGTGGTTGCTGCAGTCGTTACAATCATCGTTCTTGTGACTCTAGTGAATTCATCTTGTTCAATCCAGCGGCAGGTTAACCAAGGCGTCGACACCGTCGAGATGTTCGAATTGACGTTCCATCCGACCAACACACGAAGTACACGCCATGACGCTGGTATTCAGGTGGCCTTCGCGGGTGGTATCCGTCGTTTCGGTCGTTAGGGAATCCTTTCATTTCAGGCTAAGCGTTGTAGACGACCAGCGTGTAGCCGGTGACGGCGCACTCTTGGTGTTAGGAGCGGACCAGCCGGGCGATGGCTTCGGAGGCTTCGGTGATTTTGGCCTCGGCTTCGGGCCCACCGGTTTTAGCGGCCCCCACCACGCAGTGGCGCAGGTGATCATCGAGCAAACTCAGCGCCACATTATTCAACGCGGAGGTGATGGCACTGATCTGGGTGAGAATGTCAATGCAGTATGTTTCTTCGTCGATCATCCGGTGGATGCCCCGGGCTTGGCCTTCAATGCGCTTGACCCGGGCCAAATACCGGTCCTTGTCACTGATGTACCCGTGACCGGTAGTGTCGGCAGGGGGTTGGTGTGTCATGGTTGGGTTTTCCTGTTCATCTGGTGGCACCGTGTCCATTGCTTAGACAGGCACCTTTTCGGGGGACCGGTCTATGGATCGTTCGACACTGGCTTGAGGGGTCAGATCCAAGCGCCGCAGGGTTTGGGCGTTCAGAGCCACAATCATGGTTGACAACGACATCAAAATGGCCCCCACACTCATCGGCAGGACAAACCCCAGGGGCGCGAGCACCCCGGCAGCCAGCGGGACAGCGGCGATGTTGTACCCGGCAGCCCACCACAGGTTTTGTTTCATCTTCCGGTAGCTTGCCCGGGACAATTCAAACACCGACAACACCGAGCGTGGATCCGACGACGCCAAAATGACCCCGGCTGAACCGATGGCTACATCGGTGCCAGAACCGATGGCGATGCCCACATCGGCTTTCGCTAAGGCGGGGGCATCATTGACTCCATCGCCGACCATGGCAACTTTTTTGCCTTCGTTTTGGAGGGCTTGGACTTTGGAGGCCTTATCCTCAGGACGGACGCCCGCAAAGACCCGGTCAATGCCCAGCTCTGCGGCCACGGTGTCGGCCACGGCTTGAGCGTCACCGGTAATCATCACGACGTGGGCCCCGTTGGCATGCAGCGCATCGACGGCCTGGCGGGATTCTGGGCGGATCTCATCGGCTAACCGCAGCGCACCGATGACCTGGCTGTCCGCGAGTACGTGCAAGATGATGGCCCCTTCGTTGCGCCACTGGTCAGCAATGGCCAACTCGGCTTGGTGATGTGCTTCCAGTAAGTACGGTCCCCCGACTGCGATGACAGTACCCTCCACGGTGGCTTTGACGCCTACCGCCGGTGAGGACGAAAACTCGGTGGCGGCCTGGACAGTGAGCTCACGGGATCGCGCGGCACCCACAATCGCGGTGGCCAGTGGGTGTTCACTGTCGGCTTCGGCGGCAGCGGTCAAGGCCAGCACCTCGTCTGCGGTTCGATCCCCCACCGGGTGGATACCGGTGACGGTGGGTTCGCCTTTGGTCAGGGTGCCGGTTTTATCAAAGAGCACGGAATCCACGGTGCGCATCGATTCCAAGGCCAACCGGTCTTTAATCAGTACCCCACCCCGGGCGGCGCGTTCGGTGGCGATCGAGACCACCAGCGGGATGGCCAGCCCTAAAGCGTGGGGACAGGCGATGACTAAGACGGTGATGGTGCGCACCACGGCGTCACCCGGACTACCCACCAGCGACCAGACGATCGCGGTAATCACGGCCGCACCCAAAGCAAACCAGAACAACCAGGCCGCGGCGGTATCCGCCAACCGTTGGGCCCGCGACGAGGACGCCTGGGCATCGGCCACCAGCTTTTCAATCCCCGCCAGGGCGGTGTCATCACCTATGGCGGTGACCTTGACCCGCAGCCCCGAGTCGGTGGCCACCGTCCCGGCGACCACGTGCTCTCCGATGGTGCGCCGGACGGTTTTGGACTCCCCGGTGACCATGGACTCATCCATGGAGGCACTGCCATCGACAATTTGGCCATCGGCCGGAACCGCAGCACCCGGCCGAACAATGACCACATCGCCAACGACCAGCTCAGCAGGCGATACGGTGACGACGTCAGCGCCGTCGACGCGTTCGGCCTCATCAGGTAGCAGTGCTGCCAACGAGTCCAGGGCCGAGGTGGTCTGGGCCAAAGATCGCATTTCGATCCAGTGACCCAATAACATGATGACCACTAACAGGGCCAGCTCCCACCAGAAATTCAACTCGTGATCAAGGATGCCCAGGGTCGCACCCCAGGAGGCGGCAAAGGCCACCGTAATGGCCAATCCGATCAGCAGCATCATGCCCGGTTGTCGGGCTCGAATCTCATCGATGGCGCCGGTCAAAAACGGCTGCCCACCCCAGAAGTACATGATCGTACCCAGAATGGGCGAAACCCACCAGACCCATGCAGCATCAGGCAGTTGATAGCCCAGCAAATCAGCGAACATCTCGTTGAAGCCGACCACCGGAATACCCAGCACCAGCATGATCCAAAAGAGCCGACGAAACTGGCCCACATGATCCCCATGATCACCGTGGCCGTGGCCGGCATGCCCGCCGTGGTCGGCGTGACCAGCATGATGGTGGCCTTCCTGCCCATGCTCACCGGGCGCATGCTGATGGTGGTCGTGCTGGTGCCCCTCATGGGCATGTTCAGCGTGCGTGACAGCAGCGTCGCGGTGGTGTGCCTGATGCGGCGTAGATCGATCGTGGTGGTGGTGTTCGTGGTTGCGTTCAACCATGACAAGGTCCTTTCCGAACAAGGGAGGCGCTGAGAAAGAGTGGTCTGTGTCTGGGGTGACCTGGGCGAAAAGCAGGTGCCAGGTTCAGATGGCGTGAGTCCATCGTCTCATGGACAAGGTGGTTGAGGCTGGGGGCGCCTGATCCCCAGCCTGTTCAACCGCGTTGATCATCGCGTGATCGTCCAGCTGACGCCGTTAGATGACCACGCTACGACTGTCAGTGAAACAGACTGGGTCGAACAGCAACGCTCGGCGCCGATGGATGAAGAAGAACGAGACGATTAAACGACAGAGGGTCGCCGATCAGTTCGATCAGCGACCCTATCCTGTGAGAGGCCTGCCCCTGTCTTAGGCAGCGGCCTGCTGCTGTTTATCGGCGCGTTCTAACGCGTGATACGTGGCTTCAAAGGCCTCACAAACGTCATTGGGAATCGCATAGTTATCCGTCACAGCGCGTAGCTCCTGAAAGAGCGCAGGGGTGTTCGTGGCATTATCTGCCTGGTGCAGCGCCTGGGTAATTTCACGGACTCGGGTAAGTTCTGGGTGGTGTCCGCCGTGGACTCGCTCGACGATCGGGGCCAGTTGTGCCGCTTTTTCAATATTGCGATTTGCCATTTGAAATCTCCTCTTCCGTGGTTATGCCCTCAATCTATGAGGTATCCCCCCGCCTGTCCTTGACGTTGGTCAAGTGGTGCTCGACCATCCTGAGACGTCACCTCGAGTCGTTGACGTCCTCAGGTCAGCGTGCTTCGTACGCGTCGATCTCATCCAGGAGTTTCCCATAGTTGCTGGTTGAATCGTGGCGTAGGGTCAGCCACAGGTCCACGAGCGCCTTGGCCGCAGTTGGCGTAATAACGTTTTGACCCATACACAAGATCTGGGCGTTATAGTTTTCGATTGAGCCACGGACCGTCACCAGATCGTGCGCCGTCGCGGCACGAATACCCGGGACCTTGCTCGCGGCAATTGCGGTTCCCACACCGGTCCCGCACACGAGTATCCCGCGATCGGCTTTCCCCTCGACGATGACTTGGGCCGCTTGGAAGGACACCTCCGGATAGGTAATGTCCTTGGTGGACAGGTCGATGACGGTACTCACCCGATCGTCGCCCTCGAGCTGGGATTTCAGTTCCTCTTTCAGCGCCGCACCGTTGGGCGGTGCTCCGATGATAAATCGCATTGCTAGTCCTTTTCGATGGGATTGAGATGACGGTGTGATTATATCCGCGGCCTGGACTCACATCAGCATCATGAGAATGACGAACAGTAGGAAGCCTGCAGCAGCCATGGCGATCGTGCCGGTGCTTTCTTTGATCTCGTAGGCCTCGACGAGCAATTCGGCGACCGCGGTGAAGAGTAGTGCTGCCGCACCGAAGGCGAGGCCTGCGACGAGCCACGGGGCAGAGACACCAGAGAAGACCAGCGCACCGAGGACAGCACCGATCGGCATCATGACGGAAACCAAGGCACCGACACCGATCGCTTTGCCAACGGAGCCACCACCTGCTCGCGTCGAGCCGGCAGTCGAGGCGGCAACGAAGAGGAGCTCAATCGACAGTGCAATCGTGATCAGCAGGGCGGCACCTCCGCCAGCCGCCAACGCGACGCCGATGATCGCGCCGTCAATCAGCACGACGACAGCAAGTGAGGTGATGAGGCGAACGTTGACGCCGGTCTGGACATGTCCATCGCCTGGACCGTGGTCGTGCTCGCCATGACTAGGGTCCCAGCCGGGGGAGTGACTGTGACCGAAGCGGTTCAGCAGTGCGCGCAGCGTGAGCATGAACGCGGTACCGACAACAAAGCCAATGATCAGGGACAAGTTATTACCCATTGCCAGCGCTTCGGGTAACAGGTCGAGGGTCGCCGCAGCGATGATGAGACCCGCCGCGAAGTGTTGTACATAGCTGGTGAGTGTGGACGTCTGGCTACGGGTGGCAAGAGCCGCGATGACGGCGCCGATAACACCGGCTACCAGACCAATCGTGCCCATACCCAGGGGCCATTCCGAACAGTTCCATGTCGATCCTTTCGCAAGTCACGAGGGGGTCGGACAGGTCGGTCCGACCCCATAGTTGCAACCTACCAACCATCTGTATCGCTGTCCTTGACGTGGATCAAGTCATGGCTAGTCAGCCGCGAGATAGGAAAGTCAGATCGCAGCGAAAGGCATCCGGGACCGTTAAGCCGCAGATGGTCGCTGATCTGTAAGATCAGCGACCATCTCATGGGAAGGGGTGGGTTTAGAAGAAGCCCTGCGGTTCTTGCATATTCGTTTGGCGGTTGAAGGTTGTGCCGAGTAAGTAGCGGGGAATTCATTGTCGCTACTGTTGTTTACACTCCGAGGCCTCCGCCGAGGCGGAAGAACGCGCGCCAGTGCGGAGAGGACTGGCGGCATTGAGGCCTAATCAGGTCCTGTCGTCAGTCGGACACGGGGGTAGTCGGTCCAGTCGTGGGCGCTGTGGGTACTCCAGCGTTCCGCGGCGGCGATGGAAATTCCCAAGAGGTCGGCCAAGACCGAGGGTGGTAGGTCTCGGGCGAGGTTCAGGAGTGCGACATTTTTTGCCGCGCGTATGTTGATGCCTCTTTTCGTGAGCGGGAGACGCAACGCGGCGGTGGTGAGATGGCGACCGGGGCGGTCGCCCTTGAAGATCCATGTGTTGTCGTCGTGGAATCCGGTGGGTGCGACGTCCAAGAGCTGGCGCAGTAGCGATCCAACTGCGTCGGGAAGCTTGATCGGTTCGGTGCCAAGCGATAGGTAGGTAGAGTCCCCGTCGAAGGTGACAGCTTCGCACCGAAGCGAGACAACGCGGGTCAGGGCTGTCCCATAGATGATCGCAAGAAGCCCTGCCACACGCGCGCTCAACCCGATGTCCTCGGCAGCCAGGAGTTCTTTTACCCAAGCCCAGCGTTGATCGTTGGTCGCAGCCGAAGCTGTTGAATCTGCCAAATCGCTTTGCAGGTACTCGCTGTGTAAATGTGTCATGCCGCGGGTTCGTGCCCAGCGAATGAAGGGCGTGAGCTGTTTGCCAGTCCGTCCGTGACGGGCCACGTAATCGTCGAAGATACGCTGGGGGATAGTTCCGAGATCTAGATTGAGGTCATCGAGTGTTCCGAGGAAGTCGCACACCGCAATGAGATGGGCTTTGGAACCCCTGTGGCGAAGACTTTCATCCTTGGTGCTGAGGTGCGCGACCTCAGTAAAGCGTGGGTTGACGATCCATGCCGCATATTGTTTGAGCAGTGATCTGTTGGCGGGATTTGGTAGGGTCGCGAAGTATTCTTCTTGCCATACTTCGAGCCGAATCCGATCGAAGTTTTCGGTGGGGACGACACCGGATTCCATGAGCAGGGCGGCAAGGTATCCGGTGGCACCCCCGGCAGGGTGTTTGGCTACCGCACGCAAGCAAATAGGTGTGCGGTGCGTGGCCATGTCATGGACGAGGCGCGCCATTGGGCTGCGTCGTATCCAACTGATGACTGCATCGGCGTTGTTCTCGTCGCGCAGTAGGTACCGTTCAAGGGCCAGCAGCCGCGGATGGGGAGTGCTGTGGTCGTCGGAGATCAAGATTCGAAGAAGCCGCGGAGCAAGGCAAATGCTGCAGTAGTTTCCTTGGAGTGGTCGTTGGTCGTTGCTACAGCCGGCACATGTGCCCTGATCGTATTGGTTCGCACAACGAGGGCAGATGGGACCCTCGTCGCGCAGATAGGGAGTGATACGGTATTGGCGGCAGCGGGGGCAGATACGTGGTTTTGTGCGAAGTGACTGGTGGCATGTTTTGCACAAGGGTTTGCCATCGTTTCGCGCGGCAGCGGGGCGGACGTCTCCGCAGTGGGCGCAGGTCACTGGCGGTGAGGAGTAGCATTTCTTACACACTGGGCGGTTGCCCTTTCGCCCGACGATCGTGCCGAGATCCCCGCAGCCAGCGCAGGTTTCATGGCTCCGGGAATCTTGCATCCAGCACCTCACACAGTAGGGCGCGCCGTCGATGATTCGGTAGCCGCTCTTGCGAACTTCACCACAGACCGTGCAATCAGGGGTGGTCGCGCGTCGATTGCACCTTGCGCATCGCTTTCCGCCGTTGCCGTCCTTGTGGGGAAGGTTCTGGGTCCGTCCGCAGGTGGCACAGCACGGCAGCTGGATCTCCGCAAAACCTTTTGCACGGAGCTCTTTCATCAAGCGGTACGCGGTCGGCGATGCGTCCGAGCGGCCCGATGTCAGCAGATCAGGTTTTGCAGCCAATTCACGTGCCAATTGGCCGCGTGCTTGCCGTCCACCAGCGCTGGTTGCTGCCGAAAGGATGATGGAATCGGGGAGCTCTGGCAGCTCCATTTCGCAAGCACGAACAATGTCAGCCAAGACGTTGCTGGGATCCTGGGCCCGCGGACTCATTGGTTCTGGGGGCCTTGTTGTGGGCGATGGATCCTGGCGGGTATCGGTCGTAAGTTGCCGATGGAACCACGAGACGGCTCGACGGCGTTCACGACAGCCGCCTCTTCTACGACTCGAACCTCAATCAGATCCGAGACCGTGCAATGCAGCGCGGCACACACAGCCCCGATGAAGTGCAAGTTGGCCCGCTCGGGTGTCTGGGTGACCAGCCGGTACACCTGTTCCCGGGAGAGGCTGACGCCGAACTCCTCAAGCAGAGGAATCAGTTCGGTGGTTTTAAACAGGCCCTGATCAGCCATCAGCTGGCGCAGGTTCCACACGGTCTCAACACGCTTGTTCACGGTGCCTCCAGGGTATTGAAACGGCTCAGGGCGTCGGCCAGGATTCGGTTTTTATAGTCGCCGCTGACGGACGTATAGATTGCCGTCGTTGAGGAATGCTGGTGTCCAACCTGTTCCTGGACGAATCGGTCGGCATAGCCGTATTCGATCAAGTGTGTGACGTAGGAATGACGAAGGCAATGCAATGTCAGGGCGGAGTCGAGGCCGGCTTCGCGCCGCAGGGCCGTAAATCGGCGGTCAATATATTCCAGGGAGACCCGTGTCTTGCGTTCGGTGGGCCACAATGCAGGAAGTTCTCCCGGCCCAAACAGGGCCCGACCTTCGTCAACCCACTGCTCCATACCAGCTATCCACCATGAAAGTTCCGGGACCAGCAAAACGGTCCGACGCTTCGGCACACTTCCCTTGCTCGATTTCCCCCAGCGAACGTGCATAGCAGCGTAGCGTCCCCATTGAGGAACGCGTGCGTTGGCATGCAGGTCGTGGATGTCCAGCCCGCGCAGTTCGGCCCGTCGCAGGCCAAAAGCGTAGGCGGTCTTGAACATTTGGGCGTCTCGAAGTGCTGCCAACGCGCCCTTGCGGCCATCCCGAATGGCCTTTTCGACGCGGGAGTCGGCGTAGTGGAACAATGTCTCGATCTCGTCGAAGGTCAGGGCCCGTCGGGCCGGGCGACCTTCGTAGTCTGCGACGTGTTTTGTGGTGTTCCACGGCAAACAGATCTGCGAGGGTGTTTCTCCGAATTGGGCTTGGCAGATTTCAACCCAATCGTAGTCGGGGCTAATCAGATAGTTACAGAAGACCTGCAAGATCCCTTGTCGTTGCCTGATCGTGGAGATCGCGAGACGTTTTGAACGCATGTGGCTTGTGTATTCGTCGAGATCTGACGCTTGCCACTGCCACGGGTAGGACCCTGCATACTCCCCGAAGTGCCTGACCACAGCTGTGCGGCTTTTGACGGTGGCTTCAGCAAGACTACGGCTTCGTTGTTGTTGTTCCCAGGAACCGAGCATCGATTCGTAGACCGCTTCGTCAGGGCGAAGGGCCGCGGTTCCGGAATCGAGCGATAGCACTTGCCGGAGGGTGCTGACGTCCAAAAAATGTTGCATCTAATCACTGACTGTATGGTTAGATGCAACAACTGTCAATGGTCAATCCGACTTCGCATTAGCTAGGCTAAAGTCGCGGACATTCCTCATCGCTGGCCGACGCTATTGACCACCAACACATACGTATCCAGTTGCATTTGATACAACAGTCCATGGTTCAAAACCCTGGCGAAACTCGCCAACGAAGCGGCCAAGAAAGTCGAACAGCTTGGGGGGAGTCTGCGTCTGGGACCGAGCCCCCGAGTCCACCCGCGAACACGTGCTGCGCCGCCTGCCAGTGATCGAGGTCTGGGGGATCGGCCCCCGCGTGACCAAACGCCTCAACGCCATGGGGATCTTCACCGTGGCCGACTTTCGAGCCGCCGACCCAGTACATATCCGTGAGAAATTTTCGATTGTGCAGATGCGTACCCTGTTGGAGCTGCGCGGGACACCGTGTATCCCGTTGGAAGAAGAACGTGAAATCAAAGACCAGGTGATCTACTCGCGTAGCTTTGCCGAACCCGTCACGACCCGAGACGGCATGGAACAGGTGCTGAGCATCTATGCGCAAATGGCTTCCACGCGACTGCACCGCCACGACCGCGAAGCCAAGGTACTCACAGCGTGGGCGATGACCAGCGCATTCAACGAAGATCAATCTCACCAGCCTGCCGCGACCGTTGCCCTGCCGGGGTATAGTACTGATCCGGTGGTGCTGACGAAAGCTGCCAGGAAGCTACTGCCGAAGATCCGGCCCGGCATCCGCTACGCGCGGGCCGGGATCGTAGTGACTGAGCTGCGCCCGGTCGGAGCGCAGCCGATGTTCGAGGAATTTGTCTCAGCCCACGAAGCCGAACACATCGGGCCACTGCTGGAACAAATCAAGCACGAACACGACCCCGCCGCCATCGGCCTGGGCCGAGCCGGACTGCGCGAGGGTCCCGCCTGGCAGATGCGCCGCAATATGAGGTCACCCCGGTATACCACCCACTGGGATGAACTGTTGACTGTACTTGCAGGATAGGCGAGTTGAGCATAAAACGTTCGGAGAAAATGGGGATGAAGCTACTGAATTTTCCCATAATAACGGAGCCCATTTTGAAGGACTTTTGCGTTATTCATTAGTTTTGGCTTCCATAATCCACGTATAGTTACGCTGTCTGGAACGACAATATGATCGAACGTTGCTTCACAACCATCAAATATCGCTCGTTCAAAAGACGTTGCACCATTAAAGGTGGTGTAATCAAAATCGAGTTCGCGACAGTTAAACAAGGAGTTTTCGAACTGGGTGGATGCACGGTTTCTTTCGGCTAGACCGTTGCTACTAAAACTTGCGTGCCGAAAGGTGACATTAAAACCTTGAAAGAGACACCCGTTAAACGAGGTGTAATCGCCTTCGAAGTGAGTCGTATAAAACTGTGTGATATCGCTTTGGAAAATCGCTCTGTCAAACTCAAGCCTGTCAGCACCAAACCGCGTAAAAGCAAAAATAGTTCTGTTAGCTCGGTCTCGCCGGACGCCGTGGCGATCGTGCGCAGCGTCATCTCGTTGCGGGTCAGCGTGCCGGTCTTGTCGGAGCAGATCACGGACGCCGACCCCAGGGTCTCGACCGAGTGCAGCTTCTTCATCACGGCGTTGCGCTCGGCGAGCTTCTGGACGCCGATGGCCAGCACCAGCGACAGGATGGCGGGCAGGCCCTCGGGCACGGCCGCGACGGCCAGGTCGTTCTCGTTGACCGCGTGCGAGATCTCGGGGAT
>ERZ1032895.105-NODE-105-length-22243-cov-5.881603_pt1 | contig 22243 bp, 17 predicted proteins | sample MGYA00516687_ERZ1032895 | MGnify/ENA primary metagenome ERZ1032895 (study PRJEB33719, sample SAMN04261600) | wastewater metagenome | biome: rural village; feature: latrine urine exit; material: soil | place: El Salvador | collected 2013-01-14 ... | reverse complement strand
ACCACCAGCTACTAGTTCGATTCATTACAGCTCGACGACGCCCAGCAACCATTCTGCTTGCTGGGCGTCGTCGTTGGGGCTGGTTTTCCACAGGTGCTCACGCCCGCGCGTGGTTATCCACACATCGCACAGATTCGCTGACCTGCTGCCGAGGCCAGCACTACTGTTGCGGGTATGAAACCAGCTGACCCATTTTTAGAAAACCTACAGCAGTTGATACACTCTGTGACCTCGCTGCCGCCTGCTACAACCGAGCTCGAAGCTCTCCAACGCATCAGACGGATCGAACAACACACACGGGCGCTCACCGTTATCAAGCTCAGTCTTATCCTGGAAAAATACGTGCCCTCGACCTCGATATCACGTGAACGTGCCGGCAGACTGATCACGTCATTCCTTCGGCCGCTATCAGACAAGCACTATGCGCTCACACCGATGAGCGCCCACCTGACGGCATCCCTATCTCGGGGGTACTCCCGTTGGTTAAGCTTGTCCCATGGGCAATCGATATGACGCTTCAAAGTTCGACGAACTGACCGCTTGGGCCCAGCACGCGGCCGAGCAACTCCAGCTGAAACCACTAACACAAAACGACGTCGACGCCGTGCTCACTGCCGCTTCCCAAGCCTCAACCGGACTGGTGCGCTCCGCCGGGCCCGTGGCCATGTATCTGGCCGGCTTACTGGTCAGTACCGGGCAGGCTCCCGACGTTGCCACCGCGTGCCAGCTGGTCGGCAGACTCATGGATATCCCCAGTCTGACCGCCGGAAACAACGGCGTCGAGCACACGGTCCAGGGCCTCTCCGACTGATAACCCTTCTTGAGTCCCCGCTAATTGACCGGCCAAAAACGCTGCGACCGCAGGGTTCGCCTCCGACGGCGCATACTTCACCTTGCGAGCAAAATCTAAAATCTCAGCCGTCTGGCCAGGACTCAGCCCCGCAACGCTCTGGCCATGTTCGTCTTCGAGTCGATCAACCGTGGCCAACAGTGATTCTGGCACCGGGCGACCGTCTGCGGTCGTCACGGCACGTGCGAGATCATAGGGTGTATCAATATCGCGTAACTCATCCGGATCGCACTCGACCAATTCCGGGGTCAGCCCCTTGAATAGCGCGCGCAAGGGTACCCCCGCAGGATCCCCGACCTGCTCAAGTTGAGCTCGTAAAATTCTCTGCGGCCAGGCAGCGCATAGATACTGTAAACGTCCGGTGGCATCGACACAGCTGGCCACTTCCGCACCATCAATCGCAGCCGCCACCAATTTCGATATCGTCGTTGAAGATAAGAACGGCAGATCCCCACCCAACAGGATGACGACCCCATCCGACGCCGGGATAGCATCCAAGGCTGCGGCCACACCGGCCAGCGGTCCCGAAAACGGGGGATCCTCCCGAACAACGTCAACCTGGTCCCGCGAGTTCGGCGACAGCCCTTCATCCGTCCCAGCGATGACTACCTGTGCCGATGGGACGGCCGACCACAGTGTGGCTACCGTACGGTCAATGACGCTGCGGCCATCAATCAGGATGCCCGGCTTATGTCGTCCGCCCATCCGCGACGATCGCCCTCCGGTCAGAATTACGGCATGGACCGTGTGCTGTTCGTACATGTTGAACATACCCCCGGGATCATCAAGGCGTTGAATCATCTATCCCAATAGCTATCTGTTTCTGACCTGCGATAGCGCTCAATGGAACCTGTGCAGTGGCTCATAACTATGTTAGCGTAACCCCATAACCGCGTGCATAGGCAGGAACGAGCTGCATAGGCAGGGATGATCGATGAACCACCCCGCGTCCACACCTACTACCGGAGCCCAGCGCACTACAGCGTTGGTTATGGCCACACTGGGCTTCGCCGTCAACTTCTGGGCCTGGTCATTGCTGAGCCCCCTGGGACCTATTTTCGTTGAGCAGGGCATTGTCGATGATGCCTCACTGCTAGTTGCTATCCCAGTGCTGGTCGGATCCTTGGGTCGTATCATCATCGGAGCACTCACGGACCGCTTCGGTGGGCGACTCATGATGCCCACGATCTCTTTACTGACCATCATCCCGGTGCTCTTCTTGGGTTTCGTCGGCCAATACACCTACAGCACATTACTCGTTGGCGGTTTCGTGCTCGGCATTGCCGGCACCTCCTTTGCCATCGGTGTCCCCTACGTCAATTCCTGGTTTCCCAAGGAACGCCGCGGAACAGCCACCGGCATCTACGGCATCGGCATGGGTGGCACCGCAATTGCCGCATTCACCACGGTGCCATTATTCGAACAAGGCGACGTGGTACCGTTCATTGTGACCGCTGCTGCCCTGTTGGTCTATGCACTCGCCGCATTGGCGTTGATGAAGAACCACACGGACTGGCGACCCAGTGAACAGAATATCGGGCGCCAGATGGCCACCGTGATGAAACTGCCCTTCACCTGGCAGGCATGTTATCTCTATGCCTTATCCTTTGGCGGGTACGTGGCGTTCTCCGTGTATCTGCCCACGTATCTGATGAACGCCTACGGACTAGAAGCCGGCGATGCCTCCCTGCGCATGGCCGGCTTTGTTGTAGCAGCAGTCATTATGCGTCCAATCGGCGGGATGCTCTCGGATAAAATCGGCGCCATCATCACCCTGCTGTCCAGTTACATCATCGTGCTGCTGTGCGCACTGGCGTTGGCTACCAACCCCCGACTTGAAGGGCTGGGTACGGTGGCCTTCTTATTGATGGCGATTGGGCTGGGGCTCGGCTCCGGTGCCGTCTTCGCCCTGGTTGCTCAAGTTTCTGATCCACATCAAGTCGGCTCGATCACCGGGTTCGTCGGTGCCGCCGGCGGACTGGGCGGCTTCGTACCACCGCTGCTCCTGGGTGGCCTGTGGATCGCAACCCAAGAGTATCGCTGGGGCCTGTTGCTGCTTGCTCTAGCCACCATCATTGCTGGACTCATGACCCTGTTGACCGCCCGTGGAATGCGGACGAAGAACGCAGCTGATACCGAAGAACAAAGGAGTATGGGATGACCATCGACGACCGGGCTACCTCCCGAGACAAAGCTGCTGGCATCGATAATGCAGCCATGGATGCACTGGTCGGGGTGCGCAAAATCTTCTCCCGCAAGGCCGCCATTAGCCCGGACAACCGAGAAGTCCACTACGACGGCGGACGACATGGCGACTCTTTCTATCGCAACCGCTGGGCCCACGACAAAGTCGTTCGCTCTACCCACGGAGTCAACTGCACCGGCTCGTGTTCCTGGAATGTCTATGTCAAAGACGGCCTGATCACCTGGGAAGCCCAAGCCACCGACTACCCGTCCGCCGGGCCCGATATGCCCGAATATGAACCACGCGGTTGTCCCCGCGGTGCGTCCTTCAGTTGGTACACCTACTCCCCAACGCGCGTGCGCTATCCCTATGTTCGTGCGGTATTGATGCAGATGTTCCGGCAGGCCAAAGCTGAACATCGCGATCCGGTCGAAGCCTGGAAATCCATCGTCGAAGACCCAGAAAAAGCACGCCGCTATAAATCTGCGCGTGGCAAAGGTGGCCTCGTCAGAGCAACCTGGGATGAAGTGGTCGAGCTCGTCGCCGCCGCCTACGTGTACACGGTCAAGTATCTCGGTCCAGACCGGACCACCGGGTTCTCGCCGATCCCAGCCATGAGTCCGGTCTCGTTCTCCTCGGGCGCACGCTTCCACCAACTGATCGGCGGCAGCATGCTGTCCTTTTACGACTGGTATGCGGACCTGCCACCGGCCTCACCCCAAGTCTTCGGTGATCAGACCGATGTTCCTGAATCCGGTGACTGGTTCAACGCCAGCTATCTGATGATGTGGGGCTCGAACGTACCACTGACCAGAACGCCCGATGCTCACTGGATGGCCGAAGCACGCTACCGCGGCCAAAAAGTCATCGCGGTCAGCCCGGACTATGCCGAGAACGTGAAGTTCGCCGATGAATGGCTGGCACCGGCCACCGGGACCGACGGCGCGCTGGCCATGGCCATGGGGCACGTCATTCTCAAAGAATTCTTCGTCGAAGACACCACCGAGTACTTCGACGGTTACGTCAAGAAATACACCGACCTCCCCTTCTTGGTCGAACTCACCGCCAACGAGTTGGGCCAATACTCCGCCGGGAAGTTCATCGTGGCTACCGATCTGGCCGAGGGCATCTCCGAAGAATCCACCACCGAACACGCACTGTTTAAACCAGTCATGTGGGATGCCGCCACCGATGCGCCGGCCGTGCCCAACGGTACGTTAGGTCACCGTTTCAGTGATGACGGTGAAGGCCGTTGGAATCTTGATCTCGGGGACATCCAACCCGCCATGACGCTGCTGGGTGCGGCCGAGGGCACCGCGGAAATTGCGCTTCCTCGTTTTGATACCGCCGACCAGGGCGACATCGATACCATCATGCGCGGAGTGCCCTACCGGACCCTGGCCGATGGTCGGAAAGTCACCACGGTCTTTGACCTACTGCTGGCAGAGTACGGCGTCGGACGAGACGGACTGCCCGGCCACTGGCCGGCCGGACTCGACGATGCTGAGAGTCCCAACACCCCCGCCTGGCAGGAACGTATCACCGGAGTCCCCGGCGAAGCGGCTGCTCGCATCGCCCGCGAATTCGCCCAAAACGCGCGAGATTCCAAGGGCCGGTCCATGATCATCATGGGGGCTGGCACCAACCACTGGTTCCACTCAGACCAGACCTACCGAACATTTTTGACCCTGACCAACCTGTGCGGCACCCAAGGTGTCAACGGTGGCGGGTGGGCACACTACGTCGGACAGGAAAAGATCCGCCCCTTCACCGGCTGGATCCACCTGGCCAATGCCCTGGACTGGGCACAACCGCCACGGCAAATGACGCAAACCACATATTGGTATATGCACACCAACCAGTGGCGCTATGACCAATTCGGTGCCGATAAGTTGGCCGCCCGCGCGGGTAAGGGCAAATTCGCCGGGATTACCACCGCCGATGCGGTGGCCCTGTCGACCCGTTTGGGTTGGCAACCGTTCTACCCTTCGTTTGATCGCAACCCGTTAGACATTGCCGATGAGGCTCACGCCGCAGGCAAAACGGCTGCGGACCACATCGTCGATGAGCTGAAAGCCGACCGGTTGCGCTTCGCCGCAGAAGATCCGGACGCAGAAAATAATTATCCGCGGATCTGGTCCATGTGGCGTGCCAATACCCTGGCGTCCTCGGCCAAGGGGGAACAGTACTTTTTCAAACACCTGCTGGGCGTGAATAACACCGTCAGCGCCGAGGAAACCCCGGAACATCTCCGTCCCCGAGATGTGGAATGGCGCGAAGACGCCCCCATCGGCAAGATCGATTTGATGCTGACTCTTGATTTCCGGATGACGACCTCAACCCTGCACAGCGACGTCGTGCTGCCGGCAGCAACCTGGTATGAGAAACACGATTTATCGACCACCGATATGCACCCGTTCGTCAACACGTTCAACCCGGCGATTTCTACTCCGTGGCAGTCCCGCAATGACTGGGATATTTGGGCAACCATTGCCGAGAAATTCTCGGATTTAGCCAAAACACACCTGGGGACTCGGACCGACGTCGTTGCCCAACCGCTCCAACATGACACCCCGGATGCGCTGAACACGCCCCACGGGAAAGTGCTGGACTGGAAATTCGGTGAATGTGAACCGGTCCCCGGCCAAACCATGCCCAAACTGGTCGAGGTGGAACGTGATTACACCGCAATCTATGACAAATACACCACGATTGGTCCCCTGCTTGAACAAAAAGGCATGACCACGCGCGGCATCAACTACGACGTCAAACACCACGTGGAACGACTCCGGTCCATCAACGGCACCGCAAGGAGTGGTGCCGGAGCAGGCCAACCGCTCATCAAAACCGATCTGCAGGCAGCCGACTATATTCTGGGCTTATCGGGTACGACCAATGGGCTGATGGCCACCGAGGGATTTGCGCATCTGGAACGTCGCACCGGGCAGCAACTCCAGGATCTCTCTGCTGAGCATGAAGGCAAGCTGGTTTCTTTCGAAGATGCTAAAGCCGCCCCCGTGCCGGTGATCACCTCACCGGAATGGTCCGGATCAGAGACCGGTGGGCGACGGTACTCACCGTTTACCATCAACGTCGAGCGGCTCAAGCCCTGGCATACGCTGACCGGTCGGATGCATTTCTATATCGATCATGACTGGTTCATTGAAATGGGCGACGCGCTGCCAACATTTAGGCCACCGTTGGATATGAATGCCTTATTCAACGAACCGGCAATCGGTGAAACCGATGGCACAAACATCACCGTGCGTTACCTGACACCGCATAATAAGTGGGCCATCCACACGATGTACCAGGAAAACTTCTTCATGATGACCCTGGGACGCGGCGGTCAGACCATCTGGATGAGTGTCGAAGACGCCGAAGCCGTTGGCATCAAAGACAACGACTGGATCGAAGCAGTCAACCGCAACGGCGTGGTCGCCGCACGAGCCATCGTTTCCCACCGCATGCCCAAGGGCACCGCTTTTATGCACCACGCCCAGGAGCGCACCGTCAATACGCCAATCTCGGAAACCTCCGGGCAACGCGGCGGTGTCCATAACTCGTTGACCAGGATCATGATCAAACCAACCCACCTGGTCGGTGGGTATGCGAACATGTCGTTTGCTTTCAACTATTACGGTCCGACCGGGAATCAACGTGATGAGATCACGGTGATTCGTCGTCGGAAAAACCAGAACGTCGAGTACTGAGAGGGAATCGCAATGAGGGTAATGGCGCAGATGGCAATGGTGATGAATCTCGACAAGTGCATCGGGTGTCACACCTGTTCGGTGACCTGTAAGCAGGCCTGGACCAACCGCAAAGGTACCGAGTACGTCTGGTTTAACAACGTTGAGACGCGGCCAGGTCAGGGCTATCCCCGGGGCTATGAGGACCAAGAAAAGTGGCAGGGCGGTTGGGCGCTGTCCAAACGCGGCAAACTCAAACTAAAATCCGGTGGCAAATGGGCAAAGCTAGCCAGCATCTTCTCCAATCCGAAGCTTCCAGGGATCGAGGACTACTACGAACCCTGGTCCTATGAATACGAGAACCTGCTCAATGCCCCCGCACAGAAACACATCCCGACCGCCCCACCAAAATCCCTGTTGACCGGGGAACGGATGAATATCGAATGGTCCGCCAACTGGGATGATGACCTGGGCGGAACCTATGCTAATAAAGACAAAGACCCGATGCTCAAGGGCATCGAAGACAAGGTGAAGTTGGAATTTGAAGATACCTTCATGTTCTATCTGCCCCGCATCTGCGAACACTGTCTGAACCCTTCGTGTGCTGCCTCGTGTCCCTCGGGCGCGATCTATAAGCGCAGCGAAGACGGCATCGTCTTGGTGGATCAGGAACGCTGCCGCGGCTGGCGATTCTGTGTCTCAGGTTGCCCGTATAAGAAAATCTATTTCAACCACAAAACCGGTAAAGCCGAGAAATGTACGTTCTGCTACCCACGCATCGAACACGGCGAACCGACCGTGTGTGCCGAGACCTGTGTAGGACGTCTGCGTTACATCGGCCTGGTCTTCTACGACGCCGATCGAGTCACCGAAGCCGCAGCAACCCCCAATGATCAGGACCTCTACGAAGCACAAAAAGACCTGATCCTGGATCCATTCGACCCAGAGGTCATGGAAAACGCCGAAGCCTCGGGTATTCCATACGACTGGATCGTGGGCGCTCAAAACTCACCAATCTATAAACTCATCAAAGAATACGAAGTCGCCCTCCCATTGCATCCGGAATACCGCACGATGCCCATGGTCTGGTACATCCCGCCGCTGTCCCCCATCGTGGATATCGTTGCCGACACCGGATACGACGCCGAAGATGCTGGCAACCTGTTTGGGGCCATCGACGAGCTGCGTATCCCCATCGAATACCTCGCCAATCTCTTCACCGCAGGTGATGTCGATATCGTGGCTGATGTGCTGCGCAAGATGGCGGCCATGCGCTCTTATATGCGCGACATCAACTTGGACAATGCCCCCGACGAGTCCATCGCCCATGCGGTAGGCATGGATGGTCAAACCATGCAAGACATGTATCGACTACTGGCGTTAGCCAAATACGATGAGCGCTATGTCATTCCCGCTGGGCACTCCGAATCGGCTCACGATCTGGAAGCCATCGGCAGCGATTGTCCGCTGAACTTTGACGGCGGACCCGGTATGGAAGACATTCCCGGTGCTGCTGGTAATGCTGACAAATTTGTTGGTCCCGGCGATAAGGAGCACCTGAAAGGTCGCTTCAACCTATTCAACTGGGACGGCAAAGGCAGACCCCCGGGCCTGTTCCCAGAGCCGAGGGGAGCGTAAGCAGCCATGGTTTCCCCACTCAACCTCCTTGGCCTGAAAAAGAAAAAGCGCACTAAGACGCAAGGCACCCTGGATACTCAGGTGCCGCTGACCGATGATCAGGTCCGTGCTGCATGGACTGCCGCCTCCTGGCTGATCGATTACCCCGGCGACGAGCTGGTGGAGCGGTTGCCCCTCCTAGAACGGGTGATCGCAGGCCTGCCGGATCGACCTCGGCAAGGGCTCCAGGACTTGATTACGGCCCTGGACACCGGCGATATCATTGATCTACGCAGTGACTATGTCGAGACTTTCGACACCCGGCGTCGCGGATGTTTATATCTGACGTACTTTTCCAACGGCGACACTCGCCGTCGAGGCATGGCACTGCTAAAAATTAAAGAGCAGTATCGCAACGCTGGTTTGGAAGTCTCCGACGACGAACTGCCCGACCATCTGACCTATGTCTTGGAATTTGGTGCAGGCCACAGCCTGGTAGAAGCAGCAAATATCCTCACGACCAACCGTGCTGGTCTAGAACTACTGCGGCTTCACCTAGAAGAGCAGGAATCCGTCTGGCACGGTGCCATCGATGCCGTGTGTGCCACACTGCCCGCCTTGCAGGGACCCGATATCGAAGCGGTTCAGAAGCTTGCCGCCGAAGGGCCCGAGGATGAGCTGGTGGGACTGGGCGGTTACGGCGATGGTTCCGAGGACATGCCGCCCATGGATATGACCCCGTATGCGACCTCACCACCGCCACAATCGCCCGCCGGCAAAACCTTTATACCGCTGGACAGTCTGAAGGGACGAAGCTCATGACCTCACCAACTGCGTGGCACACCTTTTTGTGGGTGATCATCCCCTATCTGGCTCTGGCCAGTTTTATTCTCGGGCACATCTGGCGGTACCGCTATGACAAATTCGGTTGGACGACGCGCTCATCTCAGATCTATGAATCCAAATTGCTGCGGATCGCCTCGCCACTGTTCCACTACGGCATCATCTTCGTGTTCTTGGGACATGTGATTGGCTTGGGAGTCCCCAAATCCTGGACAGAGGCGGTCGGCATCACCGATGCCTGGTACCACCTGATGGCAATCACCGTTGGGCTGGGAGCAGCGATCGCAACGGTCGGTGGGCTGGCGATCCTGATCTACCGACGACGCACCAATAATCGCGTGTTCGGAGAGACCACCAAACTGGATAAGCTGATGTATCTGATGCTGGCCATCACGATTCTCGCGGGCACCTACGCAACCATCTTCGAAAGCGCCCTGGGCCACTATGACTACCGCGAAGGCATCTCTATTTGGTTCCGCCAGTTCTGGACACTGCAACCCGATGTCATGCTGATGGCCGCAGCTCCCCCGGGCTTCCAGATCCACGTCATCTCGGCAATCCTGCTGTTTGCTGTTTGGCCGTTTACCCGCCTCGTCCACGTGTTCACGGTGCCGCTGGGCTATATCACCCGGCCCTACATCGTTTACCGCAGCAAGGACCAGCTGCGTCAACCCCAGCGCCGCGGATGGGAACAGATCGACTTCTGATGTGCAGCATGCAACTGCCTATACCAAACCGCATTCGCCATGCCATACACTGTCCAACAGTGCCCTTTTAGCATTGGAAAGTAGCGTGACATGAGCATTTGGTTTGGTAACCCGACCGTCGACGAACTCTCTCAGTACCGTGCCGATACGGTTATCGAGGTCCTGGATATTGAGTTTTCTGAGATCGGTGACGACTATCTGGAACTGACCATGCCGGTGACCCAGAAGACCCTACAAAACGCCGGAATTCTCCACGGTGGAGTGTCCGTTGTGTTGGCCGAAACCGCCTGCTCGGTAGGTGCGACCATGACGGTTGATCGGGACAAACAATACGTCGTCGGCCAAGAAATCAACGCCAACCACATTCGCCCGGGTATTCCCGGTGACGTCATCACCGCCCGTGCGACACCGGTTTCGCGCGGCCGACGCTCCCAGGTCTGGGACATCCGCCTGCATAACCAAGACGGCAAACTCGTATGCATCTCTCGATGCACCATGGCCATCCTGGACCACGCCAGCTAATCGTGGATGGACGCCCGGGTGAGACAATGGGGACATGACGACTCCAGCACGACGTATCCACACACCCGGTGCCGACCCGCACTTCGCCTCAGATAATATCGCCGGGGCGCACCCCGAGATCCTGGAAGCCATCACCTCGGTCAATGACGACGCCGCGGCCTACGGTGCCGATGCAGCCACCGAGGCGTTTGGCGAAATGATCGACGACATCTTTGGCACCGGTGCCTACGGCTTCCCGGTCTTCAACGGAACCGGCGCCAACATCGTGTCCCTGCAGGCCATCTCGCACCCGCATAGCTCGGTGATTTGTGCCGACACCGCCCACGTTTACACATCTGAATCATCGGCTCCGGTGCGCGCCGGCATCACTCTAAAACCCCAACCGCACCACCGGGGCAAACTGCGTCCCGAAGACGTTACTCAGGTCTTGGCCTCCGACGTCGGTAATCCACAGGCCACCCAGCCGACCGCGGTGAGTATTTCCCAGGTCACCGAAATGGGCACCGTCTACACGCCCGAGGAACTCACCGAGTTATGCAATGTGGTTCACGATGCCGGCCTGGCCATTCACATGGATGGAGCCCGGCTGTCGCAGGCCGCCGCGGCACTGGGGTTGGATCTCCACGGTGCGACCACGGCACTCGGCGTCGATATTTTATCCCTGGGTGCCACCAAGAACGGGGCCCTGGGGGCCGAGGCCGTCGTCGTGCTGTCCAATCGTGTGCCACAAGATGTGCTGGCACCGATCATCAAATACACCACGCAACTGGCATCGAAAACTCGGTTCCTGTCGGCCCAGCTCAACGCGATGTTTTCCACCTCGCTGTGGCACCGCAACGCGACTGCGGCCAATACCGCGGCCACCTACCTGGCCGAAGGGCTCGCGGAGATCCCCGGTGTTGAGGTGCAACCCCCGGATGCTAACACCGTGTTAGCGGCGATGCCCGAGGCGCTGGTGGCGACCCTGCGCGAACACTATGTGGCTCATCTGTGGGGTAACACGGACACCGGGTTGCCGATGGTCCGGTTGGTGTGTTCGTGGGCAACGACCACGGCCAAGGTCGATGAGCTGCTCAGCATCCTGCGCGCTTGAAGGTCGCAGCATTGCGCCACAGTACTCGACCATGACGCAGACCACACTATATTTGGCTTGGACACCTGCCTCACACCTGATAGGACATTCATGACCGTGACCACCGACAATACGAACTCGGCGCTGGCGCAATTTGCCACCGCGCTGGCCCAGCAGCAGATCCAGATCTTGGACCTGACCAATAGGCTTTCGGCCGACACTCCAACGCTGCGCCTGCCCGAACCGTTTCCAAACCTGGTCGATTTCAGTCTCGAAAACGTCGCGCAGTTCAACGACGCGGGCCCGTTCTGGTCGCACAATAACATCGCGACCGGTGAGCACATCGGCACCCACCTGGATGCGCCGATCCACTGGATTAGCGGCCGGGACGGTAAAGACGTCGCCTCGATTGAACCTGAACGCCTCATCGGGGACGCCGTCGTCCTGGATTTTTCCACTGAATCCGCCCAGAACCCCGACTTCCTGTTGGAAATTGAACACGTCAAAGCGTGGGAGGCCGAGCACGGCCCACTGCCGGACAACGGGTGGCTGTTATTCCGCACCGGGTGGGACCAATATGCCCAGGACCAGGAAGCATTTCTGAATGAGGACGACACCGGCTCGCACACCCCGGGGATCTCCGCCGAGTGTGCCCGGTGGCTGGCCGAAGAGACCAAGATTTCGGGCATCGGCGTGGAAACCGTGGGCATCGATGCCGGCCGGGGCGCGGAACTCGATCCGCCGTTTCCGGTCCACTACCACCTGCTGGGTAACGACAAATACGGCATCACCTCGCTGCAAAACCTCGCGAATCTGCCGACCCGCGGGGCCGTCATCATCGTCGCGCCCTTACCGATTGTCAACGGTACGGCGTCCCCGTGCCGCGTCTACGCACTCGTGGAGGACAACAACGCATGACGACGGTTGCGGAACAAATCGGCGCCCTACTGGGTCAACTGGGCATCGGTCACTACTTTGGGGTGGTCGGGTCCGGCAACTTCCACGTCACCAATGCGCTGCGTGCTGCGGGCGTGCCCTTTACCGCAACCCGCCACGAAGGTGGCGCCTCGACCATGGCCGATGCCTACGCGCGCATGTCGAACACGGTTGCTGCGGTATCGCTGCACCAGGGGTGCGGGCTGACGAACGCGGCCACCGGAATCGGTGAGGCCGCCAAGTCTGATTCGCCGGTGCTCGTACTGGCCGCCGAGGCCTCGCGCGGCGCGCTGCACTCAAACTTTGCGATGGATCAGCACGGATTTGCGACCAGCCTTGGCGCCGAAGCCCACCGGGTCCACACCCCGCAGACCGCGATCGCCGATGTGGTTCGCGCCTATCGCACCGCGCTGCGCGAGCGACGCACCGTCGTATTAAACCTGCCGTTGGATGTCCAGGCCGCACCGGCGGTCGGCAGCATCGAGGAGATCACGGTGGAACCAGCGCAAGCCCAGCGCCCCGACCGCCAAGCGCTGGCCGAGCTCGTCGAACTGCTCGAAGCCTCCCAACGGCCGGTCTTTATCGCCGGGCGCGGGGGGCGTGGCGCCAAGTCAGAGATCACCGCCCTGGCACAACAAACCGGCGCCCTCTTGGCCACCAGTGCGGTCGCCAAGGGCCTGTTCAACGACGACGCCTTCAACCTTGGCATCTCCGGCGGCTTCTCCTCCCCGGTCACCGCCGAGCTGATCACCGAGGCCGATCTGATCGTCGCGTTTGGTACCGCCTTGAACATGTGGACCATGCGCGGTGGCAAACTTATTGGCGCCGACACCAAGATCGTCCAGATTGATACCGACGACGCCGCCATTGGAGCCCACCGACCGGTCACCCTCGGGGTGGTGGCCGATGCCGCGGCCACTGCAACCGATGCGATGGCACTGTTGTCCAACAACCAACCGGCCCGCGCTCGCACCGAGCCCATCCGCGAGCGCATCGCCGGTGGCGCGCGCTGGGATCAGACGGCAACCGACGACCTGTCGGTCCCCGGCAAGGTAGTCGACCCACGTGCCGTGACCAAACGCCTCAACGAGTTGCTACCCGCCCAACGCGTCGTCTCGATCGACTCGGGCAACTTCATGGGGTACCCCTCTCAGTACCTGGATGTGCCCGATGAGTTTGGGTTCTGTTTCACCCAGGCCTTCCAGGCCATCGGACTGGGACTCTATACGGCCATCGGATCCGCACTGGCCCAACCGCACCGACTGCCCGTGCTAGGAACAGGCGACGGTGGCTTCCTCATGGCGGTCCAGGAACTGGAAACCGCCGTCCGCTACCAAATCCCGCTGGTCGTGTTGGTCTATAACGACGCCGCCTACGGTGCTGAAATCCACCACTTCACCGGCGAAGACCACGACACCGTGACCTTCCCCGACACCGATATCGCAGCGATTGCCCGCGGTTTTGGCGCCACCGGTATTACCGTGCGTGATCTCGAGGACTTGGGCGCGGTCACCGACTGGCTAGACTCCTCCCCCACCGCGCCGATCGTCATTGATGCCAAGATCGCTAACGATGGCGGCTCTTGGTGGCTGGCCGAAGCCTTCACAGGGCACTGAGCCTTTGAGAAGTGTTCACCCTGAACGCATACCCTATCGGCCACGGCCCTGCGCCGACTACTGTGTGAGGCAACGGAACCTTTAGGAGCGGATATGAGCCTGCCGAATCTGACCTCGCAATACGCTACGACCTTCCCCGAACTTGTCCGGCCAGCAACCCCTGCTGAAACCCCCGACCCCAGGCTCGTGGTCCTCAACCGCGACCTGGCGGCCGAACTGGGTTTAGACGCCGACTGGCTCGCGACCGACGAAGGCATCCAGTTCTTGTTAGGCCATGACCTTCCCGAGACCACCACCGCGGTGGCGCAAGGCTATTCGGGCCACCAGTTTGGCAACTACGTCCCAGTCTTAGGCGACGGTAGGGCCATTCTCACCGGCGAGCTGACCGTCAACGATCAGCTAGTCGACATGCATCTCAAAGGCACCGGCCCCACCCCGTACTCGCGTCCCGGATCAGACGGGTATGCCGCGCTGGGCCCCATGCTGCGGGAGTATTTGGTCTCTGAAGCCGTTCACGCACTCGGGATTCCCACCACCCGAGCGCTGGCGGTGATGACCACCGGCAAAACCATTCTGCGCGAAACCCAACAACCAGCCGCCGTATTAGTTCGCACCGGACCATCCCATATCCGCGTCGGCACCTTCCAATACGCCCGAGCCCACAACGACCTGGAGCTGCTCATCCGGCTGACCAATTACAGCCTGGCTCGTCACTACCCTGAACTCCAGCCTGAAAACACGGGGCTGGGCCTACTGAACCAGGTGGTGCTACGACAGGCCGAACTCATTGCCGATTGGATGCACGCCGGGATGATTCACGGCGTCATGAACACCGACAACATGACCATCGCCGGCCACTCGATCGATTTCGGCCCGGTGGCTTTCCTTGACGGCTTCGATCCCGGGGCCGTGTTTTCCTCGATCGACTATGCCGGCCGCTATGCCTACCGCAACCAGCCGATCATCGCCGAATGGAACCTGGCCCGTTTTGCCGAGGCGATCCTCCCGGTCATCATGCACCCCGGTGACGAACAGGTCATGGATCAGGACGAGGCGGTCACTGCTGCTACCGAAGCGGTCACGACATTCCGGGCAGCCTATTCGCAAGCGTGGGGACGACGCTTCCGCAACCGCCTCGGGCTGGGGCCCGACGACGATGCGGCCGCCCTGGGCACCCAGTTATTAGAACACTTGCAGGCAAGCTCCACGGATTACACCTCGTTTTTTGCCAACCTCGCTGGCGTCGCAACTTCGGGGCTTATTCCCGCCAATGTGGCCCCGGAGCTGATGGAGTGGTACGAATCCTGGCTGGCGCTCAGACCTGATGCCCAAGCCGTGGCTGAACACAATCCGATCTATGTGCCACGGAATCATCTGGTCGAAGCTGCCATTGAAGATGCTGTGACCGACGACGATCTCACCGCGTTCAACACCCTGTTCGCCGCCGTCACGGACCCGTATACACGCCGCGACGAATTCGCAGACTTAGAACAGCCGGCGTCATTGGCATTCGCTCAGACCTACCAGACCTTCTGCGGGACCTAGTCCCCCGGACATGCAGCTGCCGCTGACCGGAGCGTTCCGGCCAGCGGCAGCTGGGTGTTTAGTGGGCACAAGCGAGTTTTATACCATGGGCATGGGGCCCATCAGGTAGTTATCAATCTCCCACTGGGTTACATGCGAGTGGTACATCGCAAACTCTTTGCGTTTTTCTTCTGCAAAGAAATCGACGAAATCGCCGTGCGGGCCGCAGCCCATGGCCTTGCGCATGACATCGCTTTCTTGCAGCGCGTTGGCGGCTTCCCACAGGGTTGCCGGCAACGGCTGGAAGTCAGCCAGCTCTTTTCGGCTCATCGTGTAGGTGTTGCGTTCTTCCATGCACTGACCCGGATCGAGCTCGCGTTCGATACCATCTAGGCCTGCTGCAAGAATCGCTGCGGTGGCCAGGTGTGGGCTGGCGCCGCCGTCAACACCGCGGTGTTCGACTCGGCCACCGGCTGGGATACGTAGCATCGTGGTGCGGTTGTTGCCACCGTACATCACGTGGGTCGGGGTCCAGGTGGAACCCGAGGTTGGGTGTGGCACGCCGATGCGTTTATAGGCGTTGACGTTCGACCCGATGAGTGCCTGCATGCCCCAGGCGTTTTCGATAATGCCACCGATGAAGTGGTAGGCCATCTTGGACAGCCCGTAGCGGTCGTTATCATCCTGGAACAGGTTGTTGCCGCTTTCGTCCCACATGCTGAAGTGAGTGTTCAGCCCGTTTCCGGTGTTGCCGGTAAAAGGTTTACCCATAAACGTTGGGACGATGCCGTCGCCGTCCTGATAGGCCACGGCGTGTGCCATGTAGTGGAACAGGATCAGACGGTCTGAGGTGGTCATCGCGTCTGAGTAGTCGATGTTCATCTCGTATTGGCCGTTACCGTCTTCCGAGTCGATAGCCGGGTTGCCCCAACCCATCTCGTTGACGTAGCGCGACATCTTACTCAGGTACGGCCAGGACCGTTCAATACCGTAGGCGTGATAGCACGGTTTGATGGAGGTATCCAGGTGGTCAGCGATCTTGATGCTGCCGTCGTCGTTCTGCCGGATCAGGAAGAACTCGGGTTCCATCCCGGTCTTGAAGGTCCAGCCTTTTTCTTCCTGAATAGTATCCATGAGGCGCTTTAGGATGTTCTGTGGCGCATAGGGCCACGGTTGTCCTTTGACGTGCGGGTAGCTCATAAGCACCGCCATGTTGGGACGCCATGGCAGGCGGGTGTAGGTGGAAGGGTCGGGCATGTAGGCGATATCGCCATCCGATGGTTCCTGCCAGAGACCTCCGGCTGCGAAACCAGCAAATGCTGCACCCTCATCGAGCAGGTCGTCGAGGTATTGGGCAGGTGCTACTGAAGCGTTGGGTTTACCGTTGACTTCGGTCCCCATTGCCATGAAGAACTCGATGCCGTCTTTTTCGGCTTGTGCTTTGAGTTTTTCCCGTGAGTCGATCATTTTATTTTCCTCTCTGCTGCTTTTTCAAGCAGGTGTGGCCATGATCTTGTGTAAACAGAACATAGATACGGTGTGGCTTTTATTGTGGGCGACCACTGACTGAGACTTGGCGAACAATCCCCTCCAGTTTTGGGAACATCGGGACGGTGGTAGATACGACACTGCCGCCCGGCAAACTTCCGGGCGGCAGGCGTTGTCATGTTGAGACGGACCGGACCGGGAACTACAAGCCGTTGCTGCTTGGCCCCCAGGCGTTTGAACTCCGGCCAGGAACCCAGTCGGTTCCTGCCAGTGGCAGACCGGTCATCGCGGCCGACTCAATGGTCAGCGCCACCAGGTCTTCTGGTTCCAGGTGGGTCACATGGGATTTACCGCAGGCGCGCGCAATGGTCTGGGCTTCCAGTGTGAGCACCTGCAGGTAGTTCTGCAGGCGTTTACCGGCTTCCACCGGATCCAGGCGAGCCGCCAGTTTCGGGTCCTGCGTGGTAATACCAGCCGGATCGCGACCTTCGTGGAAGTCGTCATAGTAGCCAGCGGCCGAGCCGATCTTTTCGTATTCTTCCGCCCAGCGCGGGTCGTTGTCACCCAGCGCGATCAGGGCTGCGGTGCCAATGGCCACGGCGTCGGCACCCAGCGCCAGAGCTTTGGCCACATCTGCCCCGGTGCGAATACCGCCGGAGATGATGAGCTTGACCTTGCGGTGGACACCCATTTCCTTGAGCGCTTTCACCGCGGGACCAATGGCCGCAAGGGTGGGGATCCCTACGTGTTCGATGAACACTTCTTGGGTTGCTGCGGTACCACCCTGCATCCCGTCGACCACCACAACATCGGCTCCGGCGGCAACGGCCAGTTTGGTGTCGTAGTACGGACGCGAGGCTGCAACTTTCACGTGGATCGGCACGTTCCAGTCGGTGATTTCCCGGAGTTCTTCGATTTTCAGGGTCAGGTCGTCCGGGCCGGTCCAGTCTGGGTGACGGCAGGCGGAGCGCTGGTCGATGCCTTCGGGCAGGGTGCGCATTTCCGCAACACGCGCCGAAATTTTCTGACCTAGCAACATGCCAGACCCGCCGGGTTTAGCACCCTGGGAGACCACCACTTCAATCGCATCGGCTTTGCGCAAGTGGTCTGGGTTCATGCCGTAGCGGGATGGGAGCAGCTGGTAGACCAGTTTGGAAGAGTGTTCGCGTTCTTCATCGGTCATACCGCCGTCACCGGTGGTCGTAGAAGTACCCATCGCAGAAGCACCACGCCCCAGGGCTTCTTTCGCCTGTGCTGACAGTGCACCGAAACTCATCCCCGCAATGGTGATCGGAATATCCAGTGTCATGGGGTTTTTGGCATTCATCTCCCCCATGGTGACGTCGGTATCGCACCGTTCTCGGTACCCTTCCATCGGATACCGCGAAATCGCCGACCCCAGGAACAACAGGTCATCAAAGTGTGGGACGGCACGTTTGGCGCCCCACCCGCGAATGTCATACACCCCGGTTTTGGCCGCGTGCTGGATCGCAGCGATGGATGCTCTATCAAAAATTGCGGACTCACGGAGTCCACGATCTACAGGACTTCTCAATTTACTCTCCAGAATTGAAGTGGTACAGGGTACGTGCCGAGCCGTAACGGGTGAAGGAGTCAACGTAGGCGTCGTCGTTGGCTTCTTTATCCATGCCGGCATCTTTGAGTAGTTGCACCAGTTCTTCGCGGTGCTCTTCGCGCATTTCTTTCGCAATACAGTCGGCACCCAGAGATGCGACCTTGCCCCGAACATATAAGCGGGCTTCGAAAATAGAGTCGCCTAGGGCTTCGCCGGCATCTCCACACACCACGATGCGACCGGCCTGCGCCATGAACGCACTCATGGCCCCGATATTGCCTTTGACGACGATGTCGCCGCCTTTGAGCGAAATGCCACAACGCGTTGAGGCGTTGCCATCGACGACGAGCAGTCCACCGTGTGCGGTGGCCGCAGCCGACTGCGAGGCGTGGCCTTTGACATGAACGACACCCGACATCATGTTTTCGGCAACGCCCGGCCCGGCCATGCCATTGACGGTCACTTTGCCGGTTTTGTGCATACCGGCACAGAAGTAGCCGACGTCGCCGTCAATTTCGACGTCGATTTCATCATTGATTCCTGCGGCAACCGAGTGCGCACCGCGGGGATTCAACACCCGGTAATGCGTTGCAGTGGGTGCGTGGAGTTCGTTGTTGAGTTCGCGAACGGTCTGTTCGGCCAGATCAAAATCCACGGTGGTTTCAGTTAGCGTTTCCATGTGTATACCTTCCCTGGTCCTGGTTCGAAAATGTTGGCTTCTTCGATGCCTGGCAGGTGCGCGATCGCCTGGAACTCGGAGGCCATGGCCACCCAGTCGGGGTGTTCAGCGATGATCGCAGGTTTGCACGCGTATTGGTCACGGACCACCGCAAAACTATCTTCGGTGGTCACCAGCAGCGTATAGAAGCCATCGAATTCTTCACTAAGCGCCTCGACTGCAGTTTGAAGGTCTTCGCCGAGCTGCTGCATGCGATAGGAAATGTAGCGTGAGGCTACTTCCGTATCGTTCTCGGAGTCGAAGGTGAGCCCTTTTTCTTCTAGGTCACGACGAATCGTGGCATGGTTAGCGAAAGAACCGTTATGGACAACGGACAGCCCGTTGACCGAGTACGGGTGGGCACCGGCAGCGCTCACGGCCGATTCGGTCGCCAGACGAGTGTGCAGCACTCCTTGCCAACCTGTTACGTCTGATAGACGGTAGGTTTCACGCAAGTCCATTGGGTTTCCAACACCCTTGTAAATGACACTGTCGTCACCTGCACCGATGACGCTCGCTTCGGGAACGATTTCCCGAACCAGTGCCACCAGCTGGTCGCTTGGCATTTTGGCTCGGATGAACGTGGTGTCGGACATGTTTTCAACGCTGACATCGGCGTCGTGCGATAGTTTCTCAGCTAAACGCTGTCGGGTATCACCGGGCGCGTCCAAGAGCGATACTGAGGAATACTCCTCGGGTAAAAGTTCTCGGTCGCCGTAGATGGCGACGCCAGCAGAGTCTGGTCCGCGCACAACGATTCCGTCGACCATCTCATGCATGAGAGAACCTAGCTGCGGGATAAGCTTTTCGTCACGCAGTTGGATTCCAGCGATTCCACACATGGATAGACCTCCTATATTTCGTGTCTTTGTGTTAGTACGTAGTGTTGGTTGACCGCTGCTTAGGCGGGATTGGTGGCTCGCATTTCTGCTGCCGGGAATGCTTCAGCGTCGTCGAGCATCTTGGTTGGTTTTGGCATGACCTTGAGAATGAGTCCCACAATGAAACCGAGCACCAGCCCGATGACGAGGGTGCCGATCACTGCAAGGGCTTGGGCGCCACCGGCCAGACCCAGCACAATAGGTGCTAGCCCCCCGATGATGCCCGGTACTCCGTGCAGGTTGTGGACTCCCATGGTGTCCCAGACGCCGGTTTTCTTGCGCAACCAGCCGTCAAGGAAGAGGAACGATAGTGTGGATATCCCACCGCCGATGAGTCCGATAATCCAGGATTGCAACGGAGTTGCGAGATCAACGCTGGCCCCGATAGCCACCCCACCGGCGAGGATGGCATAGGTGAATACCAGTGGATCAATAGTACGCTTCAGTGCCCAAAGTATCACGTAGGTCACTAAGACTGAAGCCACCATCGCCAGGTAGGTGTTCGCCATGCCAGAAATGACATCTTCTGGTGGCAGCAACGCGGTCACAAACGATGGCCACAGGACCATCAGCAACATTGAAGCCAGCCAGACAAACGAAACGGAGTGCACACTGGTATTAGCTGGTTCATCGTTGACCGCCCTATTGCGCAGTCCCAGGATGACTCCCCAACCCCAGTAGGCTGCGAACATGTGCACCAGGATCGAACCACCGGCATCTAAGACACCATCCAGTGCGGTAAACAGGAACCATTCGATGAAGATGTACGAAGGCACAAACAGCACGCCGACAACGAGGAAGGCGATGGTCGAGATGTGGCCTAAGAAGACGCCGATAGCAATCACTAACGTGATCGCTGCAAAGACCGCGCCGATGAGGAGCTCGATATTTATTTCGTCATCAAAGAAGGTCGTGTACGCCAGGATATATAAGGAGAATACTGTTGCAAACACTAACAGTGTTGCTAGAGCGACCCCCCATTCGTAGCGGCGGATGAACATCATCAAGAAGGCTACGAGCATCAACATGAAAAACACGTCTTGAGCTCGGTGGTACTGGAAGAGTTCAGCAACCTGATCGTTCATCGTCGTTGCCGCGGAGTGTAAGTGGGTGAGAGTGTCTGAGGCGAAGTGCATGAAGTTACTTCCCTTGGGCTAGACCGATTGGAAAGGAAAGACTGCCTGGCTTAGGGGAAGCGCAGGTAAATATCGATTTCATGGGCAGTGACTTCGTCAGTCACGTTATGATATTCCGCACGCTTGATGCGGGCGTAGTGATCTACGAAAGCCTCTGTGTTGTCCGATGGACGACCGTATTCGTCGTCGATAGGCACCTGTCCGAAAGCCTCGCGTAGAACATCGTCTTTGACGAGGTAGTGCACTGATTCCATCAGCGAGTGTGGCAGCGTACGGATGCCGCGGCGTTCAATCTCGCGTGGTGGCGTCAGGTACAGATCCAGGTCGTTCGGTTCGCCCGGATCGAGTTTGCGATTCACACCGTCTAAGCCGGAGGCAAGGGCGGCAGTGAATCCGAGGTAGGTGCTACCGGAGAAGTCCGGTGTGCGGTCTTCAATGGCTCCAGACCGAGCGATACGCATCATCTGTGTTCGGTTGTTACCACCGTAGGTCATCGCCACGGGAACCCAGGTGCGAACAGTTTCTGTACCAGCTTTCAGGCGTTTATAGGAGTTGACCGTGGGTGCGACCATGGCCATATAGCCCCGCGCGTGGTCAAGGATGCCGGCGACGAATTGATACCCCAGCTCGGACAGGTCCAGACCACGTGGATCATTCTCATCCAAGAAGAGGTTCTCATCGGTGTCTTTATCCCACAGGCTCATCGTGTAGTGCATGCCATTACCGGTGTTGTCGGTAAATGGTTTCGGCATAAAGGTAGCAATCATGCCGTATTCTTCAGCCAGCGAATCAACCATGTAGCGGAAGAAGATCGCGCGGTCGGCAGTCTCTAGCGCGTCTGCGAAAGTGACATTGATTTCGAACTGACCGTTACCGTCTT
>ERZ1032895.104-NODE-104-length-22291-cov-13.484440_pt1 | contig 22291 bp, 23 predicted proteins | sample MGYA00516687_ERZ1032895 | MGnify/ENA primary metagenome ERZ1032895 (study PRJEB33719, sample SAMN04261600) | wastewater metagenome | biome: rural village; feature: latrine urine exit; material: soil | place: El Salvador | collected 2013-01-14 ... | reverse complement strand
AAGAGAATACCATCCGCTATCTTCGTTTTCAGGCCGACCTCATGAATAAGCCGGGCTAAAGGCATCAAGGTCTGAGTAGATGTCAATGTCTGAGCCGTCATCGAGGTCACTTAACAAGTCTCTATGCAATGATCGCACCTATAAAGTAAATTTCCATATCAGCCTCCGCGCCTGCGCAGCTATCCAGTAGATCAGAAACATCAGCAGGCATTCACGTATGTTTGGCTGGGCATGTGCCGAATGATAGCGATAGATCAGAGCTCACCGTCGGCAATAGTCCACTTCACCAGACGCATTACCAGGGGCCGCACCGCCAGCACGCAAAAGAAGGCCACCGGCATGGCAAGCGAGTAGGCCTTCATCGAGGCAATGAAAAAGCCAGGGCCAACTCCGCGCGTTGCTGCAGTGATGACTAGCGTCATCAGAAACGCCATGATCGACGACATGTAGAAGGCAAAGACAACCGTGGTAAATCGCCGGGGCTGCCCGCGTCTTTCCACAACACGTTTGAAAAAAGACGATGTCGCGGTTCGCTCCATGGTCAAAACTCACTCCTTGATCGGTAATATAGTGTTCTTTTGTCAGCCTGGCCCTGGCATCACTCCCGCTCAATGTCAGTCAGCGTCAGCCGTCGCCCTTCGGTTGCCGAGAAACGGAAGAGCCCTTCCACCACCACAACCTCGCCCAGATAGGGCGCAATTCTCTCCTGGGGAAAGATCTCGACCCGGTTCAGCTCATCGTCCTCGATCCAATAGTGCAGCGGGTCTTCGAAGCGACGCACCACGCCTCGAGTGACCACCTGACTATCATCATAGGCAGCCGAACTCTTCGTCAGCATCGCCAGTGGCACTTCGTGAGCTTTCTCGTTTCCACCACAGCCCACAAGCGCCAACCCGGCAAGGAGCATCAGCCCGGTAAATAGCGCGGGCACCAAGGCGCTAGCAGGCTTCCAGAAATGGCTCATCGCGCCCCTCCCGGTGATTGCCGCTCTCGACAGTTGCCGACCACCTGGCTGAGCGCAAGCAGTTTTCTTGTTAAAGCTCAAAGACGTCCGTCCCGGGCCAGCCTGCGCCGCACCTGCCGCTCATATATCCACGTCAGCACGGGCTTGATGACCGGCAGCCCGATGATCCACGCCAGCGGGCGCAGACGTGGCACTCGGCGCATCAGCAGTACATAGGCATCGATGCCATCATGAAACTGGCCGGCCGCGTCTTCAACATGAAGTGACAGCAGCGCCTCACGGGGAACAACGCCCCGTGCGCGTAAATGCTCATGATGGGTGTTCACATCGAGCCACACAACGCCTTCCGCGGCCTTTTGCCATGACTCGTAGCGTTGACGCTCACGCCGACAGAGCGGGCAAGCGGCATCGTAGTAAACCTTGAGTTCAGCGCTATCTTCCACTGACATGGGCATGCCGCTGGTCTGCTCAAGGCGATGATTCTGGGTCATTGTACTCTCCACCTGTTAGCATTCGCCTCAATAAACAGACAGTCAGCGAGGCGAGCAAGCCAGAGTTCTTTTCATCCTCTTGATCAATCTTTCAATTCATTATAACAGCTTGGCTTATAACAGTTTGACATATCTAGCCGACATGAGCGTCAGCCATTGATATTGTCATCGTGTTTCTTCGGCATATTCATGCAGCGGAGAGTTTTCATCACAGCGCGGTGCGTGCAGGAAGGTCTCTGTGGTGTCCAGCAGGCCGAGGCTCTTGATAGTGCGCCGCCCCAGCAGCACCGGGTAATGAAGCTTTTCGCGATTTTCGAGACTGACCTGCTCCTCATAGCGGGTGTCACCCAGACACAGCGTCATCAACACGACCTTGCGGCGATCCGAGCCGCCGGCACCCGTGACCTTGATCCGTCGATGAATAGGTTTTTCGAACCTTCGCGATACCGGTTCACCGCTGGCGAGATCGACGACGTTGACATCGAAACGCACCCAGGCTTCCCCTTCCTGCTCGAACTCTTCGATGTTCTCGGCATGCAGCGACGAAGTCAGGGCGCCGCTGTCCAGCTTGGCCTTGAGCTCGACGCCCCAAGGCTCAAGGGTGGTCTTTTCGACCCAGCCGTAGACGGCCGGCTCATCTGCTTGAGCCTCAGAGTCGGCCTCAGTTTTGGCCAAGCCGGGGGTGACAACCAGCAGCCCAGCGGTGGCCAGCACTCCGGCAACCACCAGAGCCTGCCAGACACGATGACGATATGTGTTATTCATGCACTCTCCTTCTGCATCCACTGGATTGTTCAGGTTCAGAGTCTGGTCCAATAGTCGCTGCCAATCTCACCATAGCGGATCGGGCTGGCAACAGCCGCACATGACCCGCTATGGTGAGATTGGACACCTGAAACGCAACTTATGCTGACGCTCAAGGGGAAAAGCCATCCATGAAGCGCCTGTTGATCGTGGCCCACGCGCCCTCTCCCAACACTCTGAAGCTTCGCGACGCCGCCGAGCGCGGGGCACGTCACCCTGACATCGAAGGCATCGAGGTGGTGATCAAGGCACCGCTGGACGCCGGCCCCGACGATCTGCGCGCCTGCGATGCGGTGCTGATGGGCACCACCGAAAACCTGGGCTACATGAGCGGCGCGCTGAAGGACTTTTTCGACCGCAGCTACTATCCCGTGCTGGAAGAGAAGCAGGGGCTGCCCTGCGCGCTGTATATCCGCGCGGGACTCGACGGTACCGGCACGCGCCGCGCGGTAGAGAGCATCGTCACCGGATTGCGCTGGAACTGGGCTCAGGAGCCGCTGACCCTGCGCGGTGAGTGGCGGGATGAGTTTTGCGATCAGGTGGAGGAGCTGGCGCAGGCCATGGCGGCGGGGCTGGAAGCCGGCATCATCTGAAAGGCCAACCCCCATCTGCCCAGATGAAAAAACGGCACCCTGCAGGGTGCCGTTTGCGTTGTAACGCGCTTTGCGCGGCGGGCGAGGAGTGTCAGTTGAGCCGCTCGAACACCGTGGCGACCCCTTGGCCCATGCCGATACACATGGTCGCCAAGCCGAGCGTAGTGTCCTGCTCGCGCATCACGTTAAGCAGCGTGGTGCAGATACGCGAACCAGAGCAACCCAGCGGGTGGCCCAGGGCGATGGCGCCGCCGTGCAGGTTGACGGCTTCGTCCATGCGGTCGCGCAGGCCCAGGTCCTTGAGCACCGGCAGCGCCTGGGCGGCGAAGGCCTCGTTGAGCTCCACGGTCTCGATATCGTCGATGCTCAGGCCCGCGGTCTTGAGCGCCTGTTTGCTGGCCGGCACCGGGCCATAGCCCATGATCGAGGCGTCGCAGCCGGCTACACCCGTCGACAGCACCCGCGCGATGGGCTTAAGGCCCAGCGCCTGGGCGCGCTCGGCGCTCATCACCGCCATGCCGCTGGCGCCCACCGACAGCGCCGACGACGTGCCGGCGGTGACGGTACCGCCCCGCGGATCGAACACCGGCTTGAGGTCGGCCATGGACTCCAGGCTGGCGTCGGCGCGAATCACTTCGTCCTGGTCGACACAGATCTTGAAGCCGCGGGCGTCATGGCCTTCGACGCCAATGATTTCGCGGTCGAAGCCGCCGTTCTGCTGGGCGGCCAGCGCACGCTGGTGGGAGCGCACACCGAAGGCGTCCTGATCCTCGCGCGAGACGCCGTGCATCTTGCCCAGCAGCTCGGCGGTAAGCCCCATCATCATGGCGGCCTTGGCCGCGTACTTGCTGGCCTCGGGGTTGATGTCGATACCGTGGGTCATGGGCACATGCTCCATGTGCTCGACACCGCCGATCAGATAGAAATCACCCATGCCGGCGCGGATATTGGCCCCGGCAATATGCAGCGCGCTCATCGAGGAGCCGCACAGCCGGTTGACCGTCTGGGCAGGCACGCTGCGCGGGATACCGGTCATGATCGCGGCGTTGCGCGCGATATTCATGGCCTGCTCGAGTGTCTGGTTGACGCAGCCCCAGATCACGTCGTCGATTTCTGCCGGGGCGAGGCCGGGGTTGCGGTCAAGCAGCGACTGCATGACGGCGGCGGACAGGGTTTCGGCACGCACGTGGCGGAAGGCACCATTCTTGGCCTTGCCCATGGCGGTACGAACGCCGTCGACCACCACGATATCTCTCGGATTCAAACTCATCGAACTCGCTCTCCCACTTATTCTGCCAACTGAGGTGGTGAATCAGGCCTGGTCGGCGTGCTGATAGAAGCTTTCGCCGTTGTTCGCCATCTCGCGCAGCCGCTCGGTGGGCGCATAGAGCGGGCCCAGATCCTTGGCCAGTCTATCGGCCAGCGCAACGAACTCGGACACGCCCATGGCATCGATGTAGCGCAGCGCGCCACCGCGGAACGGCGGAAAGCCGATGCCATAGATCAGCGCCATATCGGCCTCTGCCGGTGAGCCAACGATGTTGTCTTCCAGGCAGCGCACGGTCTCCAGGCACAGCGGCACCATCATGCGGGCAATGATGTCTTCGTCAGACAGCTCCTGCTGGCCGCTGGCCACCGAGGCCACCAGCGCATTGGCAGCCGGATCGTCGACCTTCTTCGGCTTGCCCTTTCTGTCTTCCTCGTAGGCATAGAAGCCCTTGGCATTCTTCTGACCCAGACGGTCATTCTCGAACATCACCTGAATCGCGGTCTTGCGGCTTGAGTCGCTCATGCCGCCCATGCGATCCGGGAAGCCTTCTGCCATGACGGTACCGGCGTGCACGGCGGTATCCATGCCCACCACGTCGAGCAGGTAGGCCGGACCCATGGGCCAGCCGAACTTTTCCATGACCTTGTCGACGCGCTTGAAGTCGGCACCGTCTTCGATCAGCTGGCTGAAGCCGCCGAAATAGGGGAACAGCACCCGGTTGACCAGAAAGCCGGGGCAGTCATTGACCACGATCGGCGTCTTGCCCATCTTGCGCGCATAGGCCACGGTGGCCGCCACGGCGGCGTCGCCGGTCTTTTCACCGCGGATGACCTCAACCAGCGGCATGCGATGCACCGGGTTGAAGAAATGCATGCCGCAGAAATTCTCGGGCCGCTTGAGGTTCTCGGCCAGACGGGTGATCGAAATGGTCGAGGTGTTGGAGGTGAGAATGGTTTCGTCACTCACGCTGGCCTCGACCTCTGCCAGCACCGCGCCCTTGACCTTGGGATTCTCGACCACCGCCTCGACCACAAGGTCGACGTGCTCGAAGTCGCCGTAGGACAGCGTTGGCCGAATGTTGCTCAGTCGCTCGCCCATCTGGTCGACGCTGAGCTTCTTGCGCTCCACCTGCTTGCCGAACAGCTTGCGCGCTTCGTTCAGGCCCAGCTCGATGGCGTCTTCCTTGATGTCCTTCATCAGGATCGGCGTGCCCTTGGAGGCGCTCTGGTAGGCAATGCCGCCACCCATGATGCCGGCGCCCAGCACCGCGGCCTGATTGACCTCCGGCGCCTGCTTTTCGTACTGGCTGGCCTTCTTCTTGACCACCTGATCATTCATGAACAGGCCGACCAGATTGAAGCTGACATCGGTCATCGCCAGCTTGCCGAACGCCTGGGTCTCGATGGCCTGGGCGCGAGCGCGCTCCTCACCGGCGCCCTTCTGAATGACCTTGATGGACTCCACCGGCGCGGGATAATGCGGCCCGGCCTTGCCGGCCACGAAGCCCTTGGCGGTCTCGAAGGCCATCATCTGCTCGATGGCGTTGAGCTTGAGCGGCCCGCGTTTCTCTTCGCGACGCGCCTGATAGTCCAGCTCGCCGGCGGCAGCGCGCGTGACCAGATCATTCGCCGCGTCAAGCAGTTGCTCTTCAGGTACCACCGCGTCCGCCGCGCCCACCTTCAGACAGGCATCGGCGCGATTTTCCGTGCCACCGGCGATCCATTCGATGGCGTTATCGGCACCGATCAGCCGCGGCAGGCGCACGCAGCCGCCCCAGCCGGGCAGAATGCCGAGCTTGGTCTCGGGAAGGCCGATCCTGGCGCGCTCGCTCAGCACCCGGTAATCGGTAGCCAGAGTCACCTCGCAGCCGCCGCCAAGGGCCAGGCCGTTGACGGCACTGACGGTGGGAAACGGCAGGTCTTCCAGGGCATTGAAGATGGCATGCACGCGCTCGAGCATGGCGGTAATCGACTCGCTGCCCTCCTCGAACATGCTGTGGAACTCGGTGATATCGGCACCGACGATGAACGCCTCCTTGGCACTGGTGAGCACCAGGCCTTTCAGGGACGCTTCTTTTTCGATGGCCTCGACCGCCGCTCCCAGCTCCTTGACCACAGCGCTGGACAGCGTATTGACCGTCGATTCCTTCAGGTCGAAGGTCAGGGTGGCGATGTCATTGTCACCACGCGCCACCGTGATGGCATTGCCTTGATAGATCATCCACGAATCTCCGTGCAAGAATTCATACGGCCGTTTGATTTGCTACAGCTTGGGTCACTCCCGCATCCACGTCAAGCCCTTGCCATGAAACCCGCAAGACTCCGCGGCAGAACTACCGACCATAGCCGACATGCCTCTCGGTGCATCCCTCGGGCCCCTCCCCCAATGCTAGGATAGAAAAAACAGCGAGAGACAACATGGTTCCCCCCGCGCCTCAGCCATCAGGCTTTCAAGCACCCGACTCCCAACCAGCCGGCTCCCAGCCACCCTGGCTGCTGACCTGGCAGCGCCGTCTTGACAGTCTAGCCGTGCATTGGCGTCGCTGGGGCTGGTTATGGCCGCCGGCGGCCTTTGCCAGCGGCGTGGGGAGCTTCTTTCTGGTCGAGCGTCAGCAGTGGCTGGGAGCCACCCTGGCGCTGGGCATGCTACTGGCCTGGGTGCTGCTGCTTGGCGAAGGCCTGATCATCAGGTGGCTGAAGCGGCGCGGCTATCCGGCCTTGCCGGTCGGTACCACCTCTTTCATTGCCCAGCTGATCCACCAGGAGACGCTGTTCTTTTGCCTGCCCTTCCTGCTGGCGACCACCACATGGAGCAGCGGTCAGGCAGTCTTCACCTCAGCCATGATCCTGCTGGCGATCGTCTCCATCGTCGACCCGCTGTATTACCGACTGGCGACTCATCGATGGCTGTATTTCGCCTTTCATGCCCAGTGCGTGTTTCTGGTGGTGCTGGTGGCGCTGCCGACGCTGCTGCACCTGAGCACCCAGCAAAGCATGCTGCTGGCGCTGATGGCCATGGTGATTTTCAGCTTGCCAAGCCTGATGCAGCTGCGAAGCCTGGTGTCTCAACGCCGCTGGATAGCGATGATCGCCGCTTTGCCGCTATTGGCGGCACTGGCCTGGGTGGGACGCGCCTGGGTGCCGCCGGCCAGCCTGTGGCTGTCGGCCAGCGCGCTGTCACCCGCGTTTGACACAGCGGCTCGAGCGCCGCGCGGCGAACTGCGGCTGACCCCCGACGCCCTCAGCGCCAACGGCCTCTATGCCTATACGGCCATTCATGCGCCTCGCGGGCTAAAGGAAGAGGTCGTTCACGAGTGGCGTCATGAAGGGACGCTGATCGAGCGTATTCCGCTGGAGATCCATGGCGGTCGTGAAAAGGGCTACCGGGCCTGGACCCACAAGCTGAACTTTCCCGCCGAATCCGCCGGTCGCTGGCGCATCGATATCATGACCGCCGGCGGCCAGCGCATCGGCATCATTCGCTTTCGCGTCGCCGACGACAGCCGCCACGCGAGCCTGGCCGATGGGCAGGCCAGAACGCCACCGGGGATCCCGGGCCTGGTGCTGCAGCATCTGATGCCGCGCCCCATCGACTCGCCGGCCCCAGATACAACGCCAGACCAGCCCACGTCCGGCGATGTCACCGGTAACGAGCCAGCAGGCGAACCCATAAAGAACAAAGAATCGCACTGATCCGCTGCCCTGCCAGGAAAGATCAAGCCAGCGAATCAGCCAAGACATCAGCCAAACAGCCCCTGACTGCGCAGGTAATCGTCGTAGCTGCCGCTGAAGTCGATGACGCCGTCATCGCTCATGTCGAGGATGCGAGTGGCCAGGGAGGAGACGAACTCGCGGTCGTGGCTGACGAAGATCAGCGTTCCCGGGTAGTTTTCCAGCGCCAGGTTGAGCGCCTCGATGGACTCCATGTCCAGGTGGTTGGTGGGCTCGTCCATCAGCAGCACATTAGGGCGCATCAGCGCCAGCTTGCCGAACAGCATGCGGCCCTGCTCGCCGCCCGATATCACCTTCACCGACTTGCCGATATCATCGCTGGAAAACAGCATCCGCCCCAGGGCACCACGCACTTCCTGCTCGCCGCCCGTGGTCCACTGGGCCATCCACTCGAACAGCGTAGCATCATTGGCGAAGTCGCCGCTGTGATCCTGAGCGAAGAGGCCAATCTCGGCACTGTCGGTCCAGCGTACCGTCCCGGCATCGGGATGCAGCTCGCCCCCCAGGGTCTTGAGCAGCGTCGTCTTGCCGATGCCGTTGGGGCCGATGATGGCGATACGCTCGCCCGCCTCCACAGTCATCGAGACACGCTCAAAAACAGGCGTGCTCTCGCCGAAGCCCTTGGTGACCGCCTCGACATTGACCGCGTTGCGATGAATCTTCTTGTTCTGATCGAAGCGGATGAAGGGGCTGACCCGACTGGAGGGCTTGATCTCCTCGAGCTTGATCTTGTCGATCTGTCGCGCCCGCGACGTCGCCTGCTTGGCCTTGGAGGCGTTGGCCGAGAAGCGGCTGACGAAGGTCTGCAGCTCGGCGATCTGTGCCTTCTTCTTGGCATTGTCGGCGTGCTGACGCTCGCGAGCCGCCGTGGCGGCCGTCATGTACTCGTCATAGTTGCCGGGAAACAGCGTGATCTCGCCATAGTCCAGGTCCGCCATGTGAGTGCAGACGCTGTTAAGAAAGTGGCGATCGTGGGAGATGATAACCATGGTGCTGTGGCGCACCTTCAGCATGTCCTCCAGCCAGCGAATGGTGTGGATGTCCAGATGGTTGGTGGGCTCGTCAAGCAGCAGCACGTCGGGGTCGGCAAACAGCGCCTGGGCCAGCAGCACGCGCAGCTTCCAGCCCGGTGATACATCGCTCATGGGGCCGCCGTGCTGCGACTCGGGAATGCCCAGGCCCAGCAGCAGCTCACCGGCACGCGACTCGGCGGTATAGCCATCGAGCTCGGCAAAGCGCACTTCCAGGTCGGCCACGGCCATGCCGTCTTCTTCGCTCATCTCCGGCAGCGAGTAGATGCGCTCGCGCTCGGCCGCCACCTGCCACAGCTCGTGATTGCCCATGATCACGGTATCGATGACCCGCTCGTCCTCGAAGGCAAACTGGTCCTGGCGCAGCTTGCCCAGCCTGGCCCCGGAATCGATCATCACCTGCCCCGAAGATGGCTCCAGATCACCGCCAAGGATCTTCATGAAAGTCGACTTGCCGCTGCCGTTGGCGCCGATCAAGCCGTAGCGGTTGCCATTGTTGAACTTGACAGAGACATTCTCGAACAGAGGCTTGGCCCCGAACTGCATGGTGATATTGGCGGTGGAGATCAAAATCGCATTCCGTTGAAGAGCGCCTGGGGGGTGTACGAACCAGGCGCATGAAAAGGGGGGGCGATTGTAAGCCCCCAGCCGCGCCGATGCAGCCCCTGTCCGCTGACTGCTTGCTTAAGCGGCAAGATAAACGAGGGCTACCTGCTGTTTGCTGGCTTGCTGTTGGCGTGCCGCACGCTGAACCGGTTATTTGCATTACACGCAACATCTTCGGACACTTGCCATTGAATCAACTGTCCATTGAATCAACCGTAGGCAGTACCTTACTCATGCAGCAGAACAGCGTTGCCTTCCAACTGGCTCGAGTCCCGCGCATCTGGCGCGCCATCATCGACCGTCGCCTGGCACCGGAGGGGCTGACACAGACACGCTGGGTTACTCTCTACCACTTGTGGCGGCTAGGAGACGACCAGCCCCAGCGCGAGCTGGCACGGGCCATTGGCGTAGAAGCCCCCTCGCTGGTGCGTACACTGGATCAGTTGGCCGAACAGGGGCTGATCGAGCGCCGACCCGGCGAGCTTGACCGACGTACCAAGCACATCTTTCTGACCGACGCTGCCATGCCGCTGCTAAGGCGTATCGAGGCCGTTGTCAGCGAGGCCCAGCGCGAAATGCTGGCCGGTCTGAGCGAGGACGAAGTTGCCCAGTTTGCCGCCCTGTTGACACGCCTCGAAAACAACGGCCTGGCGATACAGGAAAGAGAGCAGGAACGCGAGGCACAGCCCGAGCCAGGACAGAATGGCGCTGGCAAATCAGATACTCCGCTGCCAGAAGGGTCGTCACTCTAGGACCTGGAGTGGTGTCATCAGGGGTGGTCCGGGTGGCCCGCCAAGGCATCGCGCAGCTCCGCCAATGGCTCAGCAAACGCCGCCAGCCGCTGCGCATCCAGCGACTCATCCCACCACAGCGTCAATGCTGAACGGCCAGAGGCGATGGCCAGCGCATCCTCGGGAAGGTGCACGGGCATGGCCGCCAAGAGCGTCACGGCGCTTTCGGGCAGCGGCCGAAGCGGCTCGGTGCGCCAGCACCAGCCCGCCTCGAACGGCTTGAGCGCAGGGCTGGCCAGGTCCGGGCTGACCAGCATGAAATCCGGCCCCGGGCGGCCGCCAGGAAACGGCCAGCGATAGACCGCCACAAGTCCTTTGGCCTGATGCGCAGGCGATGCTTCCAGCTTTACCACGATGCCCAGCTTGCGCGCCTCGTTTCGCAACGCAATCAGACGTCGCTGCCGTGGGCTCGGCTTGAGCCACATCACCGGCGCGATGACCATTCCGGCGACGCCAAGAATCACCAGCCAGATCATGGCGATTTCCTGCAGTATAGTTGATGCAAGTCGTTGTCTTGATTCATCGTGCGTCCTAGAGTGGGAATATGAGTTCACTAACCGGGAAGCCCCCTGGAGGCTGTTATGAGCAATGAGTATCGTCACATCCTGGTCGCGGTCGATCTGACCAAGGATTCCCATTCGATCCTTGAGCGGGCCATGCAGATCGCCGATCGCAACCATGCCAAGCTGTCCATCATGCACACCCTGGAGCCGCTAGGCTTTGCCTATGGCGGCGACATTCCCATGGACCTGACCAGCATTCAGGACCAGCTGGATGATCACGCCAAGCAGCGCCTGGCCGATATCGCCAACCCGCACGTTGCTCCTGAAGACCAGCACGTGGTTGTCGGCATGCCGGATACCGAGATCCACCGCTTCGCCGATGAGCAGGGCGTGGATCTGATCGTGGTGGGCTCCCACGGCCGCCATGGCTTCGCCCTGCTGCTAGGCTCCACCTCCACCGGGGTGCTGCACGGCGCCAAGTGCGACGTTCTGGCGGTGCGCGTCGGCATGGACAGCGACGAGTAGAGTAGTTCAACTCCTGACAAGGCTCTATCACAAGGGCGCTGTCATGAAAGCACTGTCGTGACAAAAGGCCGGGGCGAGTGAATGCGCTCCGGCCTTCCTGCCTTTACCTACTTGTCTGTTCAAACCTCACTCGCCGCTGGATACTTAATCCTCGCCGCTGGCCTGGGCTTCGAGCTCCATCCAGCGCTCCATGGTGACTTCCAGTTCGGCCTGGCTGTCGCTCAGCGCTTGCAGCGTTGCCGTTATCGTGTCGCTATCCTGCTGATAGAAACTCGGCTCGCCGATCTGCGCCTCGTGGTTGGCAACAACGGCTTCCAGCCGCTCGATTTCCGCGGGCAGCCCATCCAGCTCGCGCTGCAGCTTGTAGGAGAGCTTGACGCGCCTGGGCGAGGCGGTCGCCGCGTCCGTACCGGCTTGCTCGACAGTAGTGGCCGGAACTTGCACCGGCGCAACATCCGCCACCGGCTCGACCTGCTGACGCGCGGCGCCTTCCCACGGCGCCGGCGGCAGCGCGCCACCCTGGCGCACCCAGTCGCTGTAGCCACCGACGTATTCGCGTACTCGGCCCTGCCCCTCGAAGGCCAGCACGCTGGTGACCACGTTATCCATGAAGGAGCGGTCGTGGGACACCAGCAGCAGGGTGCCGTCAAAGTTCAGCAGCAGCTCTTCCAGCAGCTCGAGGGTCTCGACATCAAGATCGTTGGTCGGCTCGTCAAGCACCAGCACGTTGGCCGGCTGGGTAAACAGCTTGGCCAGCAGCAGGCGATTGGACTCGCCGCCCGAGAGCGCCTTGACCGGCTGGCGAACGCGGTCGGGGGTGAACAGAAAGTCCTGCAGGTGGCTGATCACATGCCGGTCGCGACCACCCACGGTGACCCGGTCGCTGCCCTGGGCCACGTTGTCATACACGCTCTTCTCGGGTTCCAGGCCGGCGCGCAGCTGATCGAAATAGGCGACCTGCAGCCTGGTGCCCACCAGCACCTGCCCTTCGCTGGGCGCAAGCTCGCCCAGCAGTATCTTGAGCAGCGTGGTCTTGCCGGCGCCGTTGCGGCCGATCAAGCCAATCCTGTCGCCACGCTGGATCTCCAGGCTCAGATCATCAATCACCACCTCATCGCCAAAGCGCTGGGTAACATTCTTGAGCGCCACCACGCGCTTGCCGCTACGCTCACCGCTATCCATGGCGAGATTGGCACGGCCCTGACGCTCGCGACGTTCGCCACGCTCACGGCGCAGTTGCTCAAGCGCCCTCACCCGCCCTTCGTTGCGGGTACGCCGCGCTTTGATACCCTGTCGAATCCAGGCCTCTTCCTGGGCCAGTTTCTTGTCGAACTCGGCGTTTTCCCGGGCCTCGACCTCCAGCTCATGGTTCTTGCGCGCCTGGTAGTCTGCGTAGTTGCCGGGATAGCGGCCAAGCCGCCCGCGGTCGAGCTCAAGAATTGCAGTGGCAAGGTTCGACAGGAAGGTACGGTCGTGGGTAATGAACAGCACCGACCCTTCGAAGACGGCGAGCTGTTCCTCCAGCCAGGCGATGGTGTCCAGATCCAGGTGGTTGGTCGGCTCATCGAGCAGCAGCAGGTCGGGCTCGGCGACCAGCGCCCTGGCCAGCGCCACACGACGGCGCCAGCCTCCGGAAAGATCGGCCATCGCGGCATCTTCGGGTAGCCCCAGGCGGGTCAGCACCACGTCGATGCGCCGATGGAACGACCAGCCGTCGATGGCCTCCAGACGCCCCTGCAGGGATGCCATGCGATCCATGTCAGGATCGTCGGACTGGATCAGGTGGTGATACTCGCTGAGCAGCTCTCCGGCTTCGGGTAGCCCCTGGGCGACCACATCGAAGATGGTTTCGCCGGAGGCATCGGGCAGATCCTGCGCCAGCACACCGATCTTCAGTCCAGGGGCACGCCAGATGCTGCCGCCATCGGGCAGAATCTCGCCGGCCACCAGCTTGAGCAGCGTCGACTTGCCCGTGCCATTGCGCCCTACGAGCGCCAGCCGCTCACCTCGCTCCAGCACCAGATCGGCGCCATCAAGCAGCACTTTGGTGCCATAGGCCAGTTGAAGCTGTTCAAGACGTAACAGAGCCACGCATCCACCTCTCTTGTCGACAAGGGCCATATTGTAAACCATGTGTCCCAGCGTGGCTCGAAGCCAGTGACTCCGGGTACAATGCGCGCCCGTCGACACGCACAAGGACACCTGCCCCTTGTCGCTTGGTCAAGCCGCCCAGATCAGGACGACCCAAGGTTTTCAAAAACTAAGGAGAACATCGCCGTGGCTGACTCCCCCGCGGATTTCGACGAGCTGCTGCCCGAGGCGCTGCGCTTTCGCTCGCCAGCGCCGCTGGTGGATATCGGTGCCAACCTGACCCATGCGAGTTTCGCCAAGGACCTCGAGGCGACCCTTGGCCGCGCCAGGGCCGCCGGGGTCGAGACGCTGATCGTCACCGGCACTGATGTTGCCCATGCCGAGCAGGCGCTGGCCCTGTCCGAGAACCATCCCGGGCTCTATGCCACCGCCGGCGTGCATCCCCACGACGCCAGCCGCTGGTCGGCGGAGCTTGCCAGCGCCATGGCCGAGCTGCATCGCCAGACACGCGTGGTGGCCGTCGGTGAGTGCGGTCTCGACTTCAATCGCAACTTCTCTACCCCCGCCGACCAAGAGCGTGCCTTCGAAGCTCAGCTGCAGTTGGCCGCCGAGAGTGGCCTGCCGCTGTTCATCCATGAGCGCGATGCGGGCCAGCGCATGGCCGAGATGCTGAGCGCCTGGCGGAGTGATATTTCTCAGGCTGTGGTGCACTGCTTTACCGGCGAGCGCGACACCCTGTATCGCTATCTCGACCTCGACCTGCATATCGGGCTAACCGGCTGGATCTGCGATGAGCGCCGCGGTCACCACCTGCGCGGGCTGGTTGGGGATATTCCACTGACGCGCCTGATGGTGGAAACTGACTGCCCTTACCTGCTGCCGCGCAATTTACCTGCCAAACTCAAGGGCAGGCGTAATGAGCCGGCGCTGCTGCCGTGGATCGTGCGCGAAATCGCCCACTGGCGCGGCATCGACGAAGTCGAGCTGGCACGCGCGTCCACGGCCACGGCGCTGGCCTTCTTTGGCCTGAATAACAACAATGAGGAGTCTGTCCATGGATGACCTGCCCGCCTTCATCACGGTAGAAACCGGTGAGCATGACGGCCTGCCGCTGTCGATTGCCTGGACGCTGACAGACGGTAGCGTCAAGCACACCCTGATCCAGCCTGACAGCGACTGGTTGGAGGACGAACTGATTTCACTGGGTGCCTACAGCCTCGAAGAGCTGACGACCCTGGGCATCAGCCCGCTGGACGTGATTCAGGAACTCGAGCTCGACCACTTCAACGCCACGCTCTACACCGCCGGCGTTGCCGATGACGAAGCCGCGCTGTCACAGCTGTTCGACACCTACGGCCTGGACCCCTTCATCGAGCTGGCACCCGCCGAGAGCCTGTATCCCGACCTGCCCGCGGGCGAGTGGGCCCAGGCCAGACGTGAGATGTTTGCCGAGCTTGGCCTCGAGCCGCTGCGCCCGGAAGACGAGATCCAGGTGATGCTGGCACTGCATCAGCGAATGGCCCTGGGCGACGCTGAATGGATCAATCCTGATCCAAGCGCGGACTAAGCTACTAAGCTCAGGCCGGCGTCAATGCCTTGGCTGCCTCGACCGTGAGCTGGGCACGACCGACGTCAATCGCCGCCTCATAGCCTTCGCCGCGACGCCAGTCATAAAACGCCGCCAGCGTCGAGCGAAAGGCCTCGGCGCGACGCGGCAATCCTTGCGCCTCGAAATCTGCCGCTCGAGCGGCAACCCTGGCGGCAAAGGCATCGCGGTCCACTTCGACATCGCCAAGATTGTCCACGCTGACATTGAAGTGCAGCCCGCAGGCCGCCGAGAACAGGGATTCCAGCGCCTGGGGAGCCAGCTCCGCGGCCTCGAAGGCTCGCTGCTGCTCGGCATCACGACCATCCGGCAGATACCAGTAGCCGTAGTCCTCGAGCTGGCGGCGCCGTGCCCCGGCGATGCACCAGTGGCTAATCTCATGCAGTGCGCTGGCATAAAAATCATGGGCAAAGATCACCCGGTGGTAAGGCACCTCGTCATCGGCGGGAAGATACAGCGGCTCGTCGCAACCGCGCACCAGACGCGTGCGATACGTCGGCAGAAAAAGACCATCAAACAGAGCCATCACATCTTCGGGACGATGAGTCACGCAAGGACCTCAATAGAAAGAATATGGACGGCCAAGTATAGCGATTCCGCCAGCGCGGCGAAAATCCGGACGCGCTGGTAGAATATGCGCCCCCGATCCACCTGGCAGGTGGAACCCTATCGCCTGGAGCAAGACACATGGCCCGGTTCATCGCCGACCTCATCGCCACCTCGCGTCAGGAAACGCGTCCGCTGGTCCGCCTGGCCCTGCCCATTTGCGGTGCCCAGCTCGCCCAGGCCGGCATGAGCGTCACCGATGTGATGATGACCGGTCGCTTGAGCCCCACTGATCTGGCAGCGGTATCGGTCGGCTCGAGCCTGTGGCTGCCGCTGATGCTGTTCATGACCGGCACCCTGATGGGGCTGACGCCGGTGGTCGCGCATCTGCTCGGCGGCGGAAGGCGCGACGGCATACGCCCTCAGGTGCATCAGGCGCTATGGATCGCCGTTACTCTTGGTCTGCTCTCCCTGCTGCTGCTGTGGACCATCGTGATGCCGGTATTCCGCTGGATGGAGGTGCCAGAAGCGGTGGCGACTCGCTCCGCCGGCTACTTGACCGCCCTCGGGCTTGGCATGCCTGGCATGGCGATCTTTCTGGCGCTGCGCGCCTTTTCCGATGGCATGAACCATACTCGCCCCGCTCTGTGGATCAGCCTGATCGGGCTTGGCGTCAATATTCCCAGCAACTACCTGCTGATCTACGGCGGCCCGGGGCTGGTCGATCTGTTCGGCACCTGGCTGCCTGCTCCGCTACAGGAGCTGCCGGCTCTTGGTGCAGTCGGCTGCGGCATCGCCACGGCACTGTCGATGTGGTCCATGAGCCTGTCGATGATGCTCTATACCCGCCGCAGCCGGGCCTATGGAGATGTCGACCTGTGGCACACGCCGACCCCGCCCCGCTGGCGGATAATCGGTGAGCTGCTTTACGTGGGCCTGCCGATCGGCGTGGCCATCTTTGTCGAAGTCACCCTGTTCACTCTGATCTCCCTGCTTGTCGCAAGCCTGGGGGAAATCACCGTGGCCGCCCACCAGGTCGCCTTGAACTACACCTCGCTGCTGTTCATACTGCCGCTGTCACTGGCCATGGCGCTGACGGTGCGGGTCGGCAATACCCTGGGACAGGGCCGTGCCCAGGCCGCCAGAATGGTGGCCTGGAACGGCGCTCTTGTCTCGGTGGCTGTCGCCCTGTTCAACAGCGCCATGATGTGGCTGACGGCCGAGGTCGTGATTGGCCTTTACACCCATGACCAGAGCGTCAAGACATTGACCCTGTCGCTGGTCGGGCTGGCCATGCTGTATCAGGTATCGGATGCGCTTCAGATCAACCTGGCCGGAGCATTGCGCGGCTACAAGGACACCCGCGCGGTGATGCTGATTACCATGCTGGCCTACTGGCTGGTGGGGCTGGGCGTTGGCCACTGGCTGGGGTCTTACGGCATGCTCGACTGGCTACCGCCGATGGGAGTTCATGGCTACTGGGTGGGACTGATTGCCGGCCTGACCGTTGCAGCGCTGCTGCTGGGCGAACGCCTCAGGCGGCGTAGCAAGGCCATCTCCATGGGTCATGTCGCGATCTCCGAGACCACGCATTGAGCCGCATTGACCAACCCCTTGCCGACGATTACGACTAAAGAGGTTGAAACGACGGGCTTAACCTCGGTTGCCAGTCTGTGCTATTGATGAAAGGACAGTGACGCTGTGCACTGCCGACCGGCGCTATACGGTTTGACGCCGACTGACGTGATCATGCTGCAGCAGGAGGACTTATGGCTATCCCGCTGTCTCGCCGCCCCGCCCAGGTCGTTGATCTGGAAACGATGCGCCAACGCCAGCAGGCTAGACGTCGTCTGGTTCGCCTGGCGCCAGAGCTTGACGGCCTGGAAATGGTCTATCAGCTTCCCGCCGATTCGGACACCCATTACAGCATGCCCCTGCTGGCCTGGGGTCTGCGCGAAGACGGTGAAGTGGTCGGACTGGTCGCCTGGATGGAAACGCTGACACCCTGCCAACAGCTTGATGATCCTGAACACGGACACTTCATCGGCTACCGGGATCCGGAAACCGAGGAGCTATTCGAATATCCGCCGGAGCACAAGGTGTTCGAGCTCGAGCAGGCAGCGGCCTATTTTGACTATGAAGAGACGCAGGGGACCGCGCTGATCCAGCAGGTTCCCGAAACCCAGGGAACCCATGCGCTGTGCATGGACGACCCGCATGCCCCCTGGCAGCTGAAGCAGGTATTTGGCTGGCATCTATACAATGACGGTCGCATCGAGGCACTGCTGGCTGACGAGCAGCTGGTCGAGATGACACCAATTCTGCCCGGCGATGCCTGCCTCTATCCGGGGCACAGTCGTCATCGCGTGGTGTATTTCTTTCAACGCGAGATCGCCAACCGCATCCGCAGTGAAGATCCGGCGACACTGGAGGCATTGGCGATAATGGTCATGCAGGATGAGGCCTGACTCCGATACTCAGCCGAGGCGGATAAGATAGCGATAGCGCCCTTCCGCCTCGCTCTGATGTATCAGATCATGGCCGAGAAAGCCGCAGAACTTTGGCACATCGCGAACGGTTGCCGGGTCCGTGGCAATCACCTCGAGCACATCGCCCGGCTGCATGTCGCGCACCTTGTTGTGCATCATCATGATCGGCTCGGGACAGTACAGCCCTGTGGTATCCAGCTGGGCCTGACTGGGTGGCAGGGACTCTTCAGACTCCATCGTTCAATCACCTCGTTGACAATAGCTAAACAGGATAGAGAATCGCGTCATGATCAAGATCATTATCGAGCGCCGTATCATGCCCGGACTGGAAGAAGAGTACGAGCTGGCAGCACGCGATGTGATGCGCCAGGTGCAGGGCGTACCGGGTTTTGGCGGCGGCGAGAGCCTGGTCGAGAGCGGAAACAGCGACCGGCGGCTGGTCATTACCCAATGGCGCGACCTGCGCGCCTGGAAGGACTGGCGTGACAGCGAGGCGCGCCAACGGGAGCTGCAGAAAGTCTTGCCGCTGCTGACGGAAGACGAAAAGGTACGCATTTTCAAGCACAGCTACTGACAGCGCAGCACTTGATCAATAGCACCTGGTAGCCCGCCTCAGTCGGTTAAACGCACATGCACCGTCACTTCTTCCCGATCATGGTAGAGGTGACGGCAGGCAATTTCTGCCCTGACTCCCGCTTCAGCAAGCGCTGCCTCAAGCCTTGCCAGCCCCTCGTGCACCGCCAGCCAGCGCTGCTTCATCGGCAGCTTCAGGTTGAAGATTGCCTCACGACACCAGCGATTGATCAACCAGCGCTCCATCATGTCAATGACCCGCGCCGGCTTGTCGACAATATCGCACACCAGCCAGTCGAGCCGCATTGGCGGCGCCCACACAAAGCCGTCCTCACGCAAATGCTCGACCATGCCTGAAGCCATCAGCTCGGAGTTCATGGGTCCGTTGTCGATGGCATACACTTGCATCCCCTTGTTGACCAGTTGCCAGGTCCAGCCACCGGGGGCAGCGCCCAGGTCAGCCGCCTGCATGCCTTCAGCCAGACGTGTCGGCCATAGATCGCGGGGAATAAACTCGTGCCAGGCTTCCTCGAGCTTCAGCGTTGAACGGCTAGGCGCGGCATGGGGAAAGCGCAAACGCCGAATGCCGCCGAGCTCGTCACTGCGATTGCCGGGAAAGCTCACCCCCAGTTGCACAAGATCGCCATCGCTCCACCAGATATGCAGGCGTCGCCCTCCCGCCTTGCGTCGCAAGGCGCCGCGCTTCTTCAAGCTCGACTCCAGCGGACGCTTGAGCGCCTTTATCAACCCCGACAGCGCCTTGGCCTCATTGGTGTCCGGCGTCTCCTGCCACACCGCCTCAAAGCTCCAGCCGCTTTCTACTACCTGAGCCAGAATTGGCGACAGACGGTCGGTGCGATCCAGCGACAGCGGCGGCAACGCCACCAGGCTCTGACGAGCAAACACCAGCGATGTCAGGGGCAGGCTGCGATGCAGCGAGTTTGCCGCAACACCTTCCGGCAATACGTAGCGTACAAAGCCACTGTGCGAATCAGCGCGAGTCTCACCCTCAACGCCCAGCAATCCAGCCTTATGGTGCAGTTCTGCCGCCATGTCTGGCTCGAATCCCGGACGGCAATAGCACAGCAGCTCATTGGGCACCATCATGACTGCTCCTTGTCGAGAGAATCTTCTTGGTGAGCCTGCTGCCCTTTACCCTTATCCATTTCGATATCACTTAGCTGAACGCTGAGTGCATCGGTCGACAGCAGAATCTCCCAAAGCGAGTACAGCAGCGACACCGACAGGCTGACCAGGCTCGCGCCAAACAGCCACATGCCGGGCAGCATGAACTCCAGGAACAGAGCAAACATCGATAAAGTGCACAGCAGGAAACTCAGCACGCCGGCCAGCTGCATACGCTTGGCCAGGCTGATGCGCTTGCGAATCGATAGAATCTGACGGGCCGCCAGCGCCTGTGGACTGTCGCGCTGTTGCTCGGCAAGCTTGCGAATCAGCTGGGCCAGCACCAGGAAGCGATTGGTATAGGCCAGCAACAGCAAGGAAATGGCGGGGAATAGCAGGGCCGGTGTGGTCAAACTCACCCGAGGCAACCTCTTGAAAAAGTGAAGGCCCGCTATGGTAGCAGGCCTTCTTGACTCCGGCGACGCCGTGATACAGACGCCTGAGCCGAGTGTTGGCGCCATACCGTTGCTGTCAGTTTCACAGCTCAGACACAGCGCACAACCAGGTCACACTGCAGGGCGGGGCTTTGCGCTCATGAGGCCCTGCTCTCGAGCCATGGCGATGGCTGCCTGGGGGCCCGTCCACAGCGTGGGCAGCAGCACCAAGGAAACAGGAGTTGCAGTGATCACGATGAACTGCTGCAGCGCGCCAACCTGACCCGCTCCCATGTACAGCAGAATACCGGCAAGCAGCGCCATGGCGATACCCCAGAAAGCACGCACAGCCACATTGGGATGATCATGGCCGGTACCTACCACTGAGATCGCATAGCTCATCGAGTCCCCAGTGGTGGCAACGAAGATGGTTGTCAGCAGCAGGATAGCCAATGCCATCACGGTGCCACCCGGCAAGGCTTGGGCTACGGTCAGGGTCGCCACGTCAAAGCGGAAGTTATTGAGCGCATCCGTCAGGTCGATTGCACCGGTCAGCTGATAATAGATGCCCGAACCGCCCATCAGCGTGAACCACACGGTGGTAGCAATCGGGGCCACTACCGCGACTGCCAGAATCATCTGTCGAATGGTGCGTCCACGCGAGATACGCGCAACAAAGATTGCCATCAGCGGCCCATAGCCGATGAACCAGGCAAAGAAGAACACCGTCCACCACTGCATCCACCAGTCCGGCGCAGTCTGCGTGGTCATGGTGGCCATGGTAAAGAAGGAAGAAAGGTACTCGCCGAAGCCTTGGGTAAAAGCATCAATCAGGAACTGGGTAGGGCCAAAGAAGAAAATCACTGCGGCAATGCCCAGCGCCAGAAAGACGTTGAAGCGGCTCAGAATCTGGATGCCGCGATGAATGCCGGTAATGGCCGACGTCACATATATCACACCCAGGACAGCCAGAATCGTCAGCTGAGTGGCATAGCTGTCCGGCAGGCCAAACAACTCGTGCAGACCAAAGCTTACCTGCGTCGCGAGAAAGCCGATCGGCCCTACCGTGCCGGCCACAATGGCAATGATGCAGAGCGCATCGACCACACTACCAGCCCAGCTCATCATCACCCGCTCGCCCAGCACCGGAATCAACAAGCTGCGCGGCTTCAATGGGTATCCCTTGACGTAATGTGCATGGGCCAGCACAACGGCCGCCAGCGAACCCAGCACCGCCCAGGCTAAAAAGCCCCAGTGCATGAACGACTGTGCCAGCGCACCGGCAACCGCCTCAGCGGTACCTGGCTCGGTATCGAACGCGGGAGGCGTAACAACAAAGTGATAGATTGGCTCGCCTGCGGCGAAGAATACGCCACCACCGGCAAGCAGGGTGCACAGTATCATGGACACCCACTTGAAGGTGCTCAATTCCGGCTTGCCCAGGTTGCCCACGCGCGCGTTGGCCGCTGGCGAAAATGCCACGCCCATCGCGACGATAAAGGTCAACAGCAGCAATAGCTGAAAGTAGCTACCAAGAGTCACCGCAGTCCATGCAAAGCCGTCGGCAATATTATCGGCGACCATATCGATGTCATACAGCGACAGCGCGATAAAGACCACAATGAAGGCAACGCTCAGGCCAAGCACCAGGGGATTACCCAGGCGCGTTGAAACCGTCTGCTGTTGGCTTGTGGGAGTGTGCTCAGTTTGACTCATAAGTTAGAAAGTAACCCAATGCAAGAAAACAGGGCTACATGCTCCTTTTCGGACGGTGAGTGTGATGGCGCGGTTGAAAATAGCAGAGGAAAGAAAGCTATAAGACGGTCCAGAGGACCTGTCGAGAGGTGCGATTACGCGAACAATCGCTTGGGAGGATTATCCAGGAAGCTCAAGACAACAAGAAACGTCAGCATTGATGATAAAAAGCCCTGGACTCGATGAGTCCAGGGCTTTAGTGAAGAGCTGACTGCTACTGTTGAGCAAATATCACTAGCTAGGCCAGAAATACGAACTGTTAATGTGAAAATACCCCAAGGTCATTCGATCTCGGGGTATTTTCGATGTAAGTGCCTGACGATGACCTACTCTCGCATGGGGAGACCCCACACTACCATCGGC
>ERZ1032895.103-NODE-103-length-22579-cov-6.198455_pt1 | contig 22579 bp, 39 predicted proteins | sample MGYA00516687_ERZ1032895 | MGnify/ENA primary metagenome ERZ1032895 (study PRJEB33719, sample SAMN04261600) | wastewater metagenome | biome: rural village; feature: latrine urine exit; material: soil | place: El Salvador | collected 2013-01-14 ... | reverse complement strand
TCTGGTTCTAACACACTTCGTCAACTTCAGGATCAAGGCCACCTCTGGTTCTAACACACTTCGTCAACTTCAGGATCAAGGCCACCTCTGGTTCTAACGTGCCGTGGGGAAGGCCGGACGCCACCAATACAACCTCACCCATAGGTCCAGCCAACACGCCGACAGTGCTAACAACATGACACGCCGACAAACTTTGTACCAACCTTTGTCCGTGACACCCTAATCCGCCTCCGTGCCGTCCAGATGCCATCCAAAAGCCGTCCAAATGACGCCCTAAATGTCCGAATCGCCCGATTGTGACGCCCTAAATGTCCGATTTACCATCCAAACCACCCTAATCTCGCGTTTATATTGAAAATCAGTACCTCGGTAACCGGGGTAACAGATGCTGAAGTGCCCGTATATAGGATGCTAACATGTTAGGTCTATACAGGGGTACGGGGATAAGGTGCTAACGTGAGGGTACCTCAGCATCTGGAATCTCTAATAAACGCGAGATTTGGATGGTTTGGGTGTCAAAATCGGGCAAATCGGATCATTAGGGCGGCAGAAAGCCGCAAATCGGACACGATTAGGGCGGCAGCCCGGGACGTTTGGACGGCTCATATGGGCAAATCGGACATCTAGGGCGTCATTCGGGATTCCGGGCGTGTCGGAACCGAAAACGTGGTACACTGCCCCGTCGTGGCACGGGAACCTACGGTTCAAGCTCTGGTAGGGTGGGTCGCATGGTCAGTAACCGAGTGATCGAAGCGGACGTGGAGCGAGCCCTCCTGCGGGCCGTGACCGAGGCGGGCGGCCTCACCTGGAAGATTCCCGCCGATGCGGTGGAAAGCGGGTTTCCCGACCGGCTCATCCTCACACCCCGTGGAGAATTGCGACTCGTCGAATTGAAATCCCCTACGGGAAGACTCCGGCCGGTTCAACGCCTCTGGCACGAGAAAGCCGCCCGGCTTGGATTCACCGTGGATATCGTCAGGACCATGGAAGAGGCCCGGGCCTGGGCCGCCGAGAATTGCTGAGAGAGGGAAACACGATGGAGTGGTTCGAGGAGGATCGGGACGAGATGCCTGTGCTCACGTCCCCCGCGTTCAGGACCAAGTACCCCGAGGAGTGGGAACAGGCCGTCCAGGACGTGTGGGCTCTGGCGAAGCGGAAAGCCCGGATCGTGAAGGTTGACTGTTGGGTCGGGGTTCGCAAGCTCCACAACTGGGGCGGCCCGCCGGTCAACGTCCGTCGCCTCGCCTGGATCATCCGGTTCGGTGAGCCGCCAGGTGCCCGGGTGAGGGCTCTGACCGGGTGCGGCACGTCCGGATGCTTCAACCCGGACCACCTGTTGGAGGCCCCGAGGCCGCAGGAGCCGTTTTACCGCGATGAAGAGCCCCTACCCACATCTGGGGTGGACCCTATGGCCGTTCTCGCGGCTGCGGGCCGCGCAGAGGTCAATTTCTGCCCTCGGGGCCACGTGAAGGCTCCCGGGAACCTGGTGGTGTCGGCCCTGAAGACTCGCGGGGCGCGAAACTGTCGGCTGTGTCACCTGGCGATGGTGCGTCGTGGCAGGGCTCGGCGGGCCGGGCTGGAGCTTGACCTGGCCGAGGCCACCCGAACCGTGCTGGCCCAGCACCCGCACCTGGAGGACTACGTTCTGTGACGGGTCGACACCAGGAAACTTATCCCATAGGCTTTAGCCATACACCGAGTGAGGGAGACACCGTGAACCTGGAACAGAGCATCCGAACGTGTTTGTGGCGCGAGGCTAAGCGGCTGCATGAGGAAGCGCGTTGACCCTTCAGCTTCGCGACTACCAGCGTCAGGCCGTGGAACATCTGCACCGTAATCGGCGTGCTGGGCTTTTCCTAGAAATGGGTCTCGGGAAAACGGCTATTTGTCTTTCCGCTCTCACCCCGGAACATCTTCCGGCGCTTGTTGTCGCGCCCAGGTTGGTGGCGTCGGAAACGTGGCCCACTGAGATTGAGAAATGGCGTCCTGACCTTTCTCACCGGCTGGTGAATGGGCAGTTCACCGCCGAACAAAGGCCACGGGAATACCGCAGGAAGGCGGACATTTTCATCACCACTCGTGATCTTCACCAGGATGCTATTGGTGCCAGGAAATGGCGCACGATCATTTTTGACGAGTCGGACTCGTTCAAAAGTGAAAGCACAGCCCGGTTCAAAAATGCCGTTGAATTGAACAAACGTGCCCCTTTCACGTGGATTCTCACGGGGACGCCGATGCCGAAAGGGCCGATGGACCTCTGGAGTCAGGTGTACCTGATCGACCGTGGGGAGCGGTTGGGTAGGAAGATCACCGACTACCGCACCAGGTACTTCGACTACGTGTTGGATAACCCGTATGCGGACAAGCGGTCTGGGAAGTGGGCGTGGAAGCCGGGTGCGCATGAGTCGGTCATGAACAAGCTGAGCGACATTTGCCTGTCCATGACGAAGGCCACGTATCTGGACCTGCCGGAGTTCACCAAGACCCGGGCGGGTTTCGCGCTGCCGCCGGAGGCTAAGGCCCCGTACAACCAGGCCCGCAAGGATTTGGTTGTGGCGCTGAACGACGTGCTCGGGGTGGTGGAGGTGCCTATCAAGAGTGCTGCGGTGCTCACGTCGAAACTCAGTCAGATCACGGCCGGGTTCCTCTACGACGAGGCGCGGAACCCCATCCGTATCCATGATGCCAAGGTGGATATGGTGGAGGAGCTGGTGGAGCAGGTGGGCGGGCCGGTCCTGGTGTTGTACCGTTTCCACTCGGAGCGTGACGCGCTCATGGCCAGGTTCGGTGACCGTGCGCACCGGCCGTCCCCCGGGTTCACCGCCCGGTGGGACCGTGGGGAGATTCCGGTGCTGGTGGCCCACCCCGCCGAGGTTGGTCATGGGCTGAACTTGCAGCATGGTGGGCATAATCTGATCTGGTCCTCCCCCACCTGGAGCACGGGCATGGACCTCCAGGCGAACAACAGGTTTCACCGTCCCGGGCAGACCAAACCCGTCGTGTCGTCCTATGTGTTGGCGAGGGGGACGGTGGACGAGAGGATCATGGACACCAATGAGTCTGAGATTGCCGAGCAGGATGCGCTGCTGGACTGGCTGGAGGTGCCCCTGTGAAAAAGGTTGAGACAGTGGTCCTGGATATCGTGGAGGCGGATCGGGCCGATGCGAAGGAGTGGCCCAGCCGCACGATCACGTGGTCCGAGCTGATCGATTGGGTGGAGCACCCGGCATCGGTGAAAGAGTGCGGCGGTTACGTGCTCGGGAAGTTTCGGGGGTTGCGTCGGGTTTCCCGTGAGTTGGTGCACCGTGGCGCGTTGACCTTGGATGTGGACCACGGCTGGTCGGGGGTGCCGGAGGCTGCCATGAGGCTGGGGTGGGCGGTCCTCTGGCACAGCACTTACCGGTCGGCCCCGGACCAGCCGCGCTACAGGTTTATCTTCCCGTTGTCCCGTCCTGTGACGGGTGCGGAGTACGAGATCATCGCGGAGCACGTGGCGCACCGGTTGGGTGCTGAGCATTTCGACAGGTCGAGTTTTCGCCCGAATCAGTTCATGTGGAAGCCCGCCCACCAGCGACCGGAGTGGTACGAGCACGGTCGCCGCGACGGTGTGCTGCTGCCGGTCACCCAGATGTTGGCCGAGCCGCTGCCGGAGCTGGCGCGTCCTGCACCCCGCCGGTTGCGCAAGAAGGACCCTTTGCTGCTGAATGGCGCGGTGGGTGCGTTCAACCGGGCTCACCCGGACCTGGACGAGCTGATCGCGTCCTACGCTCTTCCCTACGACAAGGTCGGGGATGACCTCTGGCGGTTCCGTGGGTCGGTGAGCCAGCCGGGCATGGGTCCGATCCAGGGTGCGGACTCGTTGTGGTATTCCCACCACGGGACCGACCCGGCGTGTGGTCAGGCCGTGTCGGCGTTCGACCTGGTGCGGATTCATCTGCACGGTGATGCCGACGAGGGGTGCTCGGAGGACACCCCGGTGAACAGGCTACCGAGTTACGGGGCCATGATGGAGACGGCCCTGGCGGACCCAGCGACGCGCTCGCTCCAGGCGGCCGACCTGTTCGGTGATGACGGTGAGGGTGGGGAGTCCGTGCCGTCACCGGGCCGGGATTGGCTCATGGAGCTGGAGCTGGACAAGAACAGCAAGGTGAAAGATACGGTCGGGAACAAAGACTTGATCTTGGAGAATGATCCGTTCTTTCAACGTCTGGTGTTCGACATCCGGAGATACGCCCGGATGGTCGGCCTCGACCCGTTGCCGTGGGAGAAACGACCCCGGTGGGATGAGGGTCTGTCGGAGGCGGACGAGGCTAACGCCAAGGCGTACATCGAGCGCACGTACCGTATGAAGTTGTCCAAGTCGGAAACGGTGGACCTGATTGCCCGGGCGGCTAACTCCAGATGGTTCGACCCGGTGGAGGACATGCTGCTGTCCCTGGAATGGGACGGGATCGAAAGAATCGAAACGTGTCTCCCGGTGGCGGTTCATGGCCCGTTCGAGCGGTTGGCTGCCCGGATGGCTGTGTTCGGTGCGGTGGCCCGCGCCCTGACCCCCGGGTGCAAGACGGACTTCACCCTTGTTCTCGTCGGGTCGGAAGGTCTGGGGAAGACTCGGTGGGTGGAGACGATGGGCCTGTCACCCGAGTGGACGGTCGAGCTGAAAGACATCAAGAACAAGGACACGTGGATCGATATGTCGCGTGCATGGATTGCTTACTCGGATGAGTTGTCGAATATGCGTCGGGCCGAGGCGGAGGATTTGAAGTCTTTCCTGACACGGACCCATGACAATTTCCGTAAGCCGTTCGAGCGGGAGTCCAAGCCGCAGCCGAGGCGTGCGGTGGTGTGGGCGACGACGAATGATGCGGAGTTCTTGCGTCGGCAGGAGGGGAACCGTCGGTTCCTGCCGGTGCGTGTGGTGTCGGACCCGTCGAAGCTCGAACCTGAGTATGTGCGGCAGGTGTGGGCGGAGGCCGTGGCCAAGTACCGGGATCACCCGAACCCGAATGAGTTGCTGTACATGTCGCGGGCCGAGGAGGCTCTGGCGCGGCAGCATCGGGAGGGGTTCACCTTGGAGGAGCCGCTTGTCGGTCAGGTGGCTGCCTACTTGGCGATGACGGTCCCGGGTGACTGGGATGTGTGTTCGTTGGACTTCCGTCGGGAGTGGTGGACTTCGCTTCGGTTCTCCGAGCCGGAGAAGATCGAGGACCCGAGGGTGCAGACGGAGGTGTGTGCTCAGGCGATCTGGGCGGAGGTGTTGGAGGGGCGTGGGCCGATCCCGGAGCGGACGGCTCGGGAGATCACGGATGCTCTGGCGTCGCAGCCTGACTGGGTGCCTGGGGGTGTGCGGCAGACCCGGTACGGGTTGCAGCGGGTGGTTGTGTACCGCCCGGGATTCATGTAAGCTTTAGGTGTAGGTTCAGCCAAAACAAGAGGATGAGGGCATGTCTTTCAGTATCACGTTCGACTCGTACAACCTGTCGGCTGCGGAGATTCGGGCTGTGCAGGCGTTGCTCAGGGAGCTGGGGCCGGTAGAGTCGGTGAAGCGGGAAAACCCTGGGCCGACGGTTTACAACCTTCAGGAACCGGAAGTTAGGCTGAAGGCCGAGGACGCCGACGCTCTCGACGCGACTCGGGAGGCCGAGGAGAACGTCAAGCCGGAAGAGGTCAAGAAATCCGCGCCCCGGAAGCGCGCTGCCAAGAAATCCGCGCCCCGGAAGCGCGCTGCCAAGAAGGTCGAGCCCGAGCCGGAGCTGGTGCCCGAAGACGAGTCGGGGCTGAAGGAAGATGCGGGGCCCGAGCCCGACGTGATCGAGGAGGGCAAGGCCGAGTTCGACCGGCGGAACCCGAAGCTGAAGGCCATGCAGTCCGGCGAAGAGGGACCCCACACGCACGAGGCGATCGACGCTGCGTCGGAAGCCGTCTCCCGGGGGAAGACTGCCGAGGTGAAGGGCGCGCTGGCGACCGTCGGCGTCAAGCGGGTGTCCCTGCTGGAGCCCGGTACCCAGGTACAGGCTTTCCTGCACGCGCTGAGTGAGGAGCTGGCGAAATGAGTGGACAGAACGTTGACATGGAAGCGGTGAACCGGGCGTACGCGCTGCTGGAGAACCTGCACGAGACCGCTGCCGACGCCGTAGAGGAAGTCACACGGGCGATTCGGGACGCTGCCAAAGCCGTGGCAGCGGAAGCTCGGGCGGCTGCGGTTATCGAGTGGTCGCACGAGCTTCAGACCACGCCAGGTGCGGCTGAGAAGTTCATTGAGTACTTCGGCCGGGTCAGGGACGCCACCGAGGACTTCCCGACCCAGATCGACTTCTTCGACCAGGAGCAGAAATGACCGACCCCAAAAAGCACAGGTTCTACCGCGAGGCCAACAGTCAGGTGATGAAGGCCCGATCCGAGTTGGGCGTCGCGGCCCGCGCGGCCGGGATCGCCCGCAAGGCCGAGGCCGGCCCGGACGTGCAGTGGGACGCCGACGAGGAAGTGTTGGCCGCCCGGTACGCGCTGGCGTACGCGAAGGCGTGGCGCGAGCTGGTCCCGGCGATGCTGCTCGGGGCCAGCCAGGCCACGCTCAAGGCATGGTTCATGGACGACATGGAGAACATCTCCGATGGCTTGGAGGCCGAGTCGGCGCGGGAGGGTGAGGTGCTGTGATGCTCCGGCAGTACATCGTGTTCTGGCTGGCCGTGGGTGCCGGGTTCGAGCTGACCCGGGCCTTGTGGAAGCGGGTGCTCCCACGGTGAAGGCTGTCATCCGGAAGTCGCGGAAGCCGGACCCGAGCGGGCTCGACTGGTGCGTCAGGTCCCCGTGGACCGGAACATGGCTGTGCACCTACTCCCAGGAGGCGTGCCTGGAGTCCCTGCTGGACACCCACGCGATCTTCGGTCCGTGGGAGGAGGGTCGATGACGAACCTGTCGCCGTCGAAAGCGGCAACCTGGATGAATTGTCCCGCATCGGTTCGTATGTCGAAGATGGCCCCGAAGGATGAGGGATCGGAGTGGGCCCGCGAGGGTACCGACGCTCACGCCATGGCCGAGGCGAAGATCAAGCTGCTGTCCGGGCCGGTGGCCCCCGGGCTGGCCCAGCGTGTGGCCGCTCTGGTCGAGAAGTACGGGACCGAGATGGAGGAGCACATCGATGGCTTTGTCGAGTATGTGCACGCCCGGTCCTGGTTCGTGGACGACGACGCCATTGTCCTGACCGAGCAGCGGGTGACGGCACGTGAGGGGGTCCGTGGGACCGCCGATGTTGTCATCATCCGTCCGAGTCTGAAGACGCTTGAGGTCATCGACCTGAAGTACGGGGCCGGGGTTCCGGTCCCTGTCGAAGGTAACGAGCAGGCCATGATCTATGCGCTCGGGGCGTTGCGGACCTTCAGCCTGATTCACGACATCGACTACGTGGTGTGGACGATTACGCAGCCTCGGGGGAACAACGGGGAGGGGTACCTCGGATCGGATGGCATGTCTGCGGACGACCTGGAGTCGTGGGGTGAGGACCTGGACCGAGCCGTGGCCGATACCGAGGACCCGCAAGCACCCTTCGTCCCGTCGGGTAAGGCGTGCCGGTGGTGCCCGGCTCGGGGCGTGTGCATCCCTCGCCTGGTGGACCTGGCGCGCGGGGTGGACGTGGGTGCCGACCCGGACCTGTTGACTCCGGAGCGGTTGGGTGCGATCTGGCCGGGGGTGCAGGGTATCCGGCAATGGTGCGGTGACGTGGGGAAGGCTGCGTTTGCGCAGGCCCACTCGTCGGAGGGTCTGCCCGGTCACAAGATCGTGCGGACCCCCGGGCACCGTCAGATCGTGGACGTGGATGGTCTGGTGAAGGCGTTCACGGCTGCCGGGTTCGAGCGCGATGACGTGGTGCGTTTCCAGCCGGAGACGTTGGGTCACTTGGAGAAGCTGGCAGGCGGTAAGAAGCGGTTTGAGGAGCTGGCGGGGCACGTGGTCGGCCGGAAGGCGGACAGTACGAAGCTGGTGCGGGATGACGATGCTCGGCCTGGCACGGATCACCACGACTGGGCGGCGCAGGTGTTTGACGACGAGTGACCTGTGCGATAGGCTTAGGTCACTAGGGAGAGGGAGGAATCATGGAAAAGCTGGCGTTCAACGGTTTCGAGCGACGCTCGATCGGTGAGTGTAAGGCGTGTGGCAAGGAGCTGCACATCACGTACAAGTACCAGGCGGAGGTTCACAAGACGCCCCGCGGGGCCGTGTGGCAGTGGGGTGAACCGTACATGACGGGCGCATCCTTGCACCGGCACGACTGCATCGTCTAGGGAGGGACCCGTGTCGAAGGTGTATGTGTCCGTCCCGATGACGGGGTACTGGGACTTGAACCGAGCCCTGGCCCGGAGGATCGCGGACGTGCTGAACATGTATGACCAGGGCTTTCACGCGCCACTTCGTGGCGCTGTTGTGGTCCTCCCCCATGAGGTGGCCCCGATGGACCACGATGGCCCATGCCCGGAGCGGGACACCTACCCGGGGGTTCAGGGCGGCCACGCGGGGCTGTGCCACCTGAAGGCGGACCTGGTGGAGATGCTGGAGTGCGACGCTGTTGTCGTCGGCGGCAACTATTGGCACAGCCGGGGGTGCGGGGTGGAGATCGACACCGCCCTGGCCGTGGGCATTCCCGTGTTCTACTTCTTCGAGTCGAGGCGGGTTCGGGGCTTGGACCCGTTTCTGCCGATGGGCAGGGATGGTGAGGCGTGATGAGTGAGTTCAAGTTGCCGGAGGGTCTGGCGGAGGAGATGGCGCGGGTTGCCCGTGCCGTGACCGACGAAGCGCACCCCTACCGGGTGACCTTTGCCGGGATGGTTCACTCCCAGTGGCCGGACTTCGAGCACGCGCTGGTCGCGTGCTGCACGGAGTACGAACGGCGGTACCCGTCCACTCCGATGCTGGGGTTCTGGTGTGTCCGGGTGGGGTTGTGGAGGCTCATGGTCCGGACCAATCCGGGGGTCGGTGTGGACGTGACGCCGACGACGTACGCGATCCGGGACATGAGGATGGCGTCGTGAGGTTTCTCCGATGGTTGTGGTGCCTGCGGTACCCGGCGGCACGGTTGGCGTGGCACGGGATCGGTGGGAGTAGTTGGGCTACGTGGATCACCCAGGCGAACGTCGTCTTGGTGGACGGCCCGACGGCCGAGCAGAACTTCCCGGAGCACGCCGCGTACCATGCGGCTGGCATGTGGTCGGTCCCTCTTGCGGTGTTCCGAGAGCACTACGATTCTCGGCTCATCCCGATCGAGGTGACGCCTTTGAGGGAGTTTCCCATGGCCGCCGACGTGTGTGGGCACTTCGTCGCGTTCACGTTTCCGACCGAGGGAGTCGAGTAGCCAAAATCTCAGGGATAGGGTAAGCTCGGAAGCGTTCATCACAGGGAACAAAGGGAGAAAAAGGTAACAATGTCACTCAGTAAGGATGAACTCAAGAAGGCGTGCCGGTTCAATACCGGTGTCGTTCGGCTGGCCTTCCCGAAGGTCTTCAAAGCCGAGAGCCGCGAGCCTGGGGAAAAGGTGCGGTTCAGTGTCCGGATCGACATTCCGAAGACGGACAAGGTAACGTTGGGGAAGATCAAGCAGGCCACCCAGGCGGCGAAGGAGCTGGGTGCTCTCACCAAGTGGGGTGGGGAGATTCCCGCGAAGATGAAGCCGTCGGTGTTCAAGGATGGGGACGACCCGACTCAGACCGACCTCAAGAAGTCTCCGGAGCTGGCCGGGCACTACTACGCGGTGGTCAGCACGGGGGAGGCGTTCCCACCCGGGGTGGTGGATCGGCAGCGTCGTCGCATCACCGACGAGTCCGAAATCTACCCTGGCGTGTTCGCCCGGGTCGCGATCGCCATGTCCCCGTACTCCCACGAGACGGGCGGGAACGGGGTCGGCGCGTACCTCAACGGGGTGCAGAAGTGGGCCGACGGTGAAGTCCTCGGCGGTGGCGTCCGCGCCGAAGATGCCTTCAATGACGACTTCGAGGATGACTCGTACGATTCTCCGGATGACGACGACAGTTTCATGTAATAGACCTGCCTGGGTGCGTTGACGCGGTGCCCGGGTAGTTGACTCCCCCGGGGCGGGGTACTCCCTCTCCCCCGTCCCGGGGTCGAGTCCACACCGTATTCAGTGAGTCAAAGTCACTCACCAGGGTTTCATAGTTCGCCTGCCTGTGGGAATCCAAGGACTTGTCAGGGGCAGCTCCAGATGTCCCGGGATCGTATCTATGCAGCGATCAGGTACAGGTTCTGCTTACTGAATGCGGTGCGGAGTCGGAGGTAGTCATGTATCAGAAGATTCTGGCGGTCCCCCGTGGGCTGCCGGAGGAGAAGCGTCACCTGGCCCACGCCTTCCACGCGCTGGGCCAGTATGTCGAGATGAGAGAACACGACAACCCAGGGTTGATGGACTGTCTCATGGCCCTGGCCGAAGCGAGGGACCTGATTCTGTGAAGACGTCCAACGAGAGTACGGGTAAGGCCTCCGTGATCCTGGGAGGGTGCCCCGCGTGTGGGGGTAATCTGACGGGGGAGTTGACGTTCACCTTCCCCATTGAAGTGGGGCCGCCCGTGTCGCTACAGGCGAAGGTCACGGTGGGTGCCGCTGAGATTGTCGGGTTCGAGCTGAACCGTCACCGATGCCTGCACGGGAAGCCGCGGGCCTTCCGGTGAGCGTCCTCTGGCTCGACATCGAAACGTTCTCCTCCACGGACATCCGGGAGTCCGGTGTGTACAGGTACGCCGATGACCCCACTTTCATGGTTCTGTGCGGTGCGTGGGCTGTCGATGACGGATCAGTACAGGTGGCGGAGTCCGAGGAGGACTTCCTCCGCGCCGTCGGGTCGATGCTGGGCGATCCGGACGTGTTGAAGGTCGCGCATAACGCGAACTTCGAGCGGACCACGTTGGCCGTCGCCACGGGGATGGACATGCCCCCGGAGCAGTGGTTGTGCACGGCTGTCACTGCCGCCAGCTTCGGGTTCCCCCGGACCTTGGACGGGTTCACCGAGTGGTCCAGCGGGGAGCGGAAGGACAGTGCGGGGACGCACCTGGTCCGGTGGTTCTGTGTGCCGTACAGGGGTCGGCGTCGCCTGCCGGAGGATCACCCGGAGAAGTGGCAGGCGTTCATCGAGTACTGCCGTCAAGATGTGGTGTCCATGCGTGACGCCACTGTGAAGCTCCCGGTGTTCCCGGTGGACGACACCACGGTGGAGCGTCGCATGTGGGTGCTCGATCAGAAGATCAACGACAGGGGTATCCCAGTAGACGTGGAGCTTGCTCGGACCGCCGAGTGGGCCGGGAAGCAGAACGCCAGGGCCGCGGTCGAGCGGGCTCGGCAGATCACAGGGAACCCGTCTTTCAATCCCAACTCCGTGCAACAGTTGGGCGACGTGCTGGTCGGGTTCGGGCTGTCCCTGCCGAACTTGCGTGCCGACACGGTGGAGGCTTTCGCAGCGCGTAAGGACCTGACCCCTGTGCAGCATGAGCTGTTGTCGATCCGGCAGAACTTGGCGCTGTCGGCGTCCAAGAAGTTCACCAGCGCTCTCAACCGGGTGTCCGACGATGGTCGGTTGCGGGGGTCGCTGCTGTTCCACGGTGCGCACACCGGCCGGTGGGCGGGTCGCGGGACCCAGTTACAGAACCTACCCCGCGCCCAGTTCAAGACGGAGGAGGCCACGGCCGACGCCGTGGAGCGGGTAAAGGCGGGGAAGCCGGTCAGCCCGGAAGAGTTGAAGATGTTGGTACGGTCGATGTTCGTCGGGCCGTTCACCGTGGCGGACCTGGCCGCGATCGAGGCCCGGGTGTTGGCATGGTTGTCGGGCGAGGAGTGGCGGCTGGAGGCGTTTCGGGCCGGGCGTGATATCTACGTCGAGCTGGCGGTCCGGTTGGGTCTGTTCGGTGGCCGGGACCCGGAGGGCGTACCGGATGACGTGTATGACGACATCCGTCAGCAAGGGAAGACTGCTGACCTCGCCGCAGGGTATCAGGGTGCCCTCGGGGCCTTCCGGGCCTGGGGAGCCGAGGGCTCTGACGATGAGCTGCTGAGCCAGGTCCGGGCGTACCGAGCGGCCAATCCCCGGATCGTGTCGTTCTGGCATGACCTGGAGCGAGCCTTCAAGTTCGGGGGCACGGCTGGTCGGATCGAGGTGGAGCGTCGTGGGGCGCACCGGAAGGTGATCCTCCCGTCGGGTCGTGCCCTCTGGTATCAGTCGGTGTCGGTGACCGAAGATTCTGTGTCCTATCGACATGAACGATATGGTAAGTCTGACACCTATGGCGGGAAGCTGACGGAGAACGTGACCCAGGCGGTGGCCCGGGACATTCTGGTCGATGGCATGCTGCGGATCGACGCTGCGGGTATCCCCCTGGTGGCGCACGTCCACGACGAGGCGATATCCGAAGGGAAGCGTGACCCGAAGGTCTTGACGGACCTCATGAGCGTGTCCCCATCGTGGGCTCCCGACCTGCCGCTGGCCGCTAAGGGGTTCGTGTGTCAGCGATACCGGAAGGACTGATCCCGTTGCTGCTGCGGGACATGGCACGGCAGAGCACGTGCCTACGGTCCCGTGTCGGCGCGGTCGCTGTCGATCGGTACGGCCGTGTCGTCGGCACGGGGTGGAACTTGGAGAGGGAGGGGAGGTGCGATTGGGGCCAGTGTCCCCGTGGCCTGCTGTCGGTTGAGGAGCAGCCGAGGGGGACGGGATACGCTGGTCAATGTGTGGCGGACCACGCCGAGGTTGTGGCCCTGCGGATGGCGCGGGGCCGTTGTCATACGATCTTCGTTACGCGGGAGCCGTGCGAGGATTGTTCACGTCTGATTAGAGAAATTGAGGTGCGAGTTGTCTACTGGGCCGACCGACCTGGATAAGTTGGTGTGCCTGTTGACGCAGGCTACGGAGGTGCTGCGGGCGCAGTTGGGGGTGGCGCAGGCCGCTTCGGGTGAGCGGATCGACGCGATCACGGGAAGCGTGGAGCACGCTCTGGCCGAGGCCGCGCGAGCCCATGATCGGATTGATTCCTACCTGTCCACTCTGGTGGAGGTGGAGGCGAACGCGAACCTGGCGCTGGTCCAGGCGGAGCTTGCCACCGCGGAGGCTGCTAAGGCGAATCAGGGCGTTGATGAGCTTGACGGCGTAGTCGTTGACCTAGGTCACAGTCGGGACTCCCTCATCACTCGGACGGAAGCTCTCAAGGAGCGGATGGACGCCAGCGAAGAGCAGATGAGTGCCGTCTTCGAGGTTGTCCTGGAGCTGCTGCATCGGGTTGCCGTTCTGGAGGGTGAGGAGCCCGAGCCTGAGCCGGAGGGACCCGATTCGTCCATTCCCTGGTTGGGGGAGGACCATACCGTACACGCGCAGTTCTGGCCGGGCGGCGAGTACTGGCACCATGTCAACATCGCAGCCCGTGTGGCCAGCACCGATCGCTGGGTCGAGTCCGTGGCCGACGAGTACCGGGTCGGCCGGGCCGAGGTCAAGATCGTTCTAGAAGGTCGGTTCACCAAGCTGGTCCCGGGGGTCAAGTACAGCATCATTGTTGCCGGTCAGCGTGAAGCTGGCGGGCCGTGGGAAAGGTTCAGTCAAGTGGAGTTCATTCCGAAGCTGACCGTGACCGAGCCGCCACCCGTTCCTGAGAGCGATCTTCGGCGGATCAAGGTCTACGAGATGATGTGGGGTCCGGGTGCGGGTAGTAGTCCGCATGCCCAGTGGGCTGTGGGTGAAGCTGACCCGATCCTCGCGTTTGCGAACGGAACCAACCTGGCGATGGTCGGCTGGGGCCCGCTCGGTGAGACGGACTTCCGCACCCGGTTCCGGGCGAACGTGGCGGCCGGTCGCCGTCCCAGCATCTCGCTCGGCGGTGAAGGGTACGGGACGCCTGACTTCTCCTCCCCCGCGAAGATCGATGACCAGACGATGCGGCTGGTGAACATCGCAGCCAACCGTTTCGATGGAAAGATCTACGAACTCGATTGGGACTTTGAGATTCTGGAGGACATGCCGATGGTTGCCGAGATGGTGGCGTTCATGCAGTCCACTACGTCGGCGTGGAAGTCTCAGTTCGACATCGACCTTCAATGGACCTGTGCCCCTGGTGGGTCGGCCCAACCCGTGTTCTATGACAACATGCACGCTCTCATGGGTGCTGTTCCGAAGGGGCTGAAGTTCTTTCACCAGCTCTACGATTACCAGGTGACTCCGGTGCCGTACAACGACGTTCGATGGAGGGTGCAGCAAATCGGGTCGGTGTTCGGTTACCACATGGTGGGCATCGGCGTGAAGCGGCACGGTGGGTTCTGGGACCCGGGTCAGACGAAGAGCTACATTGAGCAGCTTCGCGTAGACGGTCACCCGCCGGACGCTGGCGCATTCCTCTGGGAAGACGGGTTCGCTGGGACCCCCGGGTGGATTCAGGAGTGCCGCGATGCCGGGCTCGTCTGATCTGGAACTTATGTCCTCGGAGTTCCACTTCCTGCTTCAGAGCTTGGACGCGACCCCCGGGTCGCAGGTTCGGAAGCTGCGGGAGGAAGTCAACGAGATCGAGTGCGCCCGGTTGTACGGTGATGACCGTGCTAGGGTCCTGGAGGAAATATCGGACCTCATCATCGTGGCGCTCCAGCTCGGGCACTTCTACGGTGCCGACGTGTACGAGATGCTGACCAATGTCGAGAGTAAGCTTTGGACCAATCTCCATCGGGATTGGGAGATTCGGGAAGGTGTGGTGAAGCACAAGTGAAGCGTTTCGGTTCGGTTCTGGCGGTGGGTGCGCTCGCGTTCGGCGGTGTTGCGGTGTCGGCTGTGGCAGCTCAGGCTGACGTGTACAAGGAGGGGCAGCGGGCCGCGGAGCGGAAGATCGAGAGGTGCAACAAGCAGGGGTGCTGGACGGGCACCAAGTCTCAGAGGCAGAAGGCTCTGGACAACCAGCGCAAGAAGTGGAACGGCATGAACGGTGAACAGAAGGTGAAGTACGTTCTGCGTCCGTGGCCGTTCAGTGGCAGGATCATTGACCACGCGAAGGGCACGTGGAATTGTCACAAGGAGAACACGTGCCGCGAGTACTGATCGCGTGAAACACAGAACCCCCGGGCCGTCGGTCCGGGGGTTCTGTGTTCCTGGGGGTCAGCCCGAGACTTCGGCCTTCCAGAGCAGGTTGGTGACGCACTGCCATGGCTCGTCGCACTGGTTCCGGCGGGCGGTGTGGCGGATGAGGGCTTCCAGTCCCGGGCCGTCGTTGACCTGGGCCCCGTAGGCGCACCACTCGGGCAGTGCCTTGTAGCACATGGCGCAGTAGGAGCCGTTGCCGTCGCTGGCGATCCGGGCGGCCATCTGGCAGCACGGGGTGGCGGCGTAGATTCCGTCGGAAGGGAGCCCGTCGGCCTGGAGGAAGAAGGTCCCGTGTCCGGCGAGGTCGAAGTACGTCGGGGTGGTGTGCATGGTCCCTCCCGGGGAAGTGGGGTGTCGGCCGGGGTGGCCGATCAATTACCTATAGCTTAAGGCATAGGCTATAACGGTGTCAAGCCTCGGCACCGTGATAGCCTAAGTCCATAAGTTGAAGGGAGTGGGGATGCACCCTAAGTTGTCGGTAGCGAAGAGGCGTGCCATTGTCCGCATGTCGGAGGGAGGTGCCCCGGTCCGCGACATCGCGACAACTTTGGGTATCTCCCGATCGACCGTGACCAAGTACCGGGTGCGGTACGGGATCGCGGTCCGGGCGGTGTCGGCCGTGGACAAGTCCAGGATCGTGCACCTGGCCCAGGAAGGCTGGTCCAATGAGGCGATTGCGAAGGCGGTCGGGTGGTCCGAAAGCACCGTGAGCCGGTGGCGTACCCGGCTGGGAGTTGGAGCCCGAGAGCTGCGGACCTCGGGCTCGATCCGGGGCGGGCCGGAGCTGGCGGCCTCGATCCGACGACTGTCGGGGGAGGGTCTGCCGGTGGCTGAGATCGCGGCGCGGGTCGGGTGGTCCGAGACCACGGTCCGGCGCCTCCGTCGGGACCTGCGACTCAGCACCCCTACCCCTGTCATCACTCAGGCCATGGAAGCCGAGATGGGGCGGTTGCTGGATGATGGGCTGTCCTACCTGGAGGTTGCTCGGACGGTGGGGTGTGGACCGGCCACGGTGGCCCGCCGGTTCCCGGGCCGGGGGTGGACACATTCACAGTCGGCTCGGCACAAGATGCTTCTCGGTCGGTGGAAGGGACGGTTTCCTTGGCTAGACGACTGACGCTGGAGGAGGGGAAGGTGGCCCGGTTCATGGTGTTGGACGGTGCCAGCGTGGGGGACGTGGCGCGGGCTCTGGACGTGGCCGAGAGTACGGTTGAGGCGTACTTGGCCCGGTCGCCACGGAACCGGATCACGGACTCCCAGGCGGAGCGGATCAGGCAGCTCGCGCTTGAGGGGTGGGACATGAGCCGGATCGCGCGGGAGACCGGGGTGAGTCCGGCCACGGTGAGCCGGTATCGGGCGCACCTGGGGTCCCGCAGGCCGCCTCGGAAGGGTCGCGCGGTCTATGGTCCGGAGGTGCGGGAGAGGGCTCTGTATCACTTGCGGGATGGTGCGTCCTATGCGGACGTGTCCCGGACGACGGGGGTGTCGGTGTCGGTGCTTCAGCGCTGGTGGCCGGGGTTTGCGTGGACCCGTCAGATGAGTAATGACTTTAGGTCGATGAAAATGAGATTGGACAAGCTATGACACCTGATCTGGAGAATCTGCTCCGGGAGTACGATCGCGCGGGATACACCATCTCGGACCAGGCATATTTCTTGGACGTGTCTACCCGGACGGTTCAGAGGTTGCGGGCGCGGCTCGGGTTACAGGCCCCGGTCGTGGGGTACTACGGTCCGGAGGTGAAGGCGGAGGCGGAGACGATGCTGGACGAGGGGTGTTCGTTCGCGGAGACCGCGCGGTCGCTGGGGGTGGCCGAGAGCACGGTGCAGAGGTGGTTTCCGGGTCGGGGGTGGACGCAGAAGCAGACTGCGGAGCATCGCGGGTTGCTGCGTCGGCACAAGCAGTTGATGGAAGAGGCTTGACATGTGGGGACTTGAACGATAGGTTATGGGTACACCGACTGAGAAGGGGAGTGCACGATGAGTAAAACGGCGATCTTCGAAGACGTTAACCGGGACCTGCTGCTCACGGCTCTGAACACGGCCGTGCAGGCCGTCAGTAGGGACACGGCCGTGCCCGAGTTGTGTCGAGTCAACGTGACCCAGGACGGCATGGTGCTGGCGACGGACATGTACGTCGCGGTGCGCTTCGACCTGGCTGGGAAGACTGTCCCGGCTGACACGTACGAACCCGTGTTTCACGAGGGTACGAGTTTCGGCCGGTCCGAGGTCAGTGCGATCGTGAAGGTGCTCAAAGCACATTTCAGGATGCCTAGGCGGGTGAAGCTTTCCCGGTCCGCTGACGGGGTGCTATGGCTGGACGGTCACAACGTCGGCCTGGCGGGGAAGCCGCTCCAGGCGGGGCTGGAAAGGGCGGTGCTGCGGAACCTGGCGCACAGTGACCCTGTGCCGAACGACCCGCACAGGTTCCTGTCTGTGAAGTTCGGGAAGTTCGGGAAGATTCTGGGTGCGCTGGGGAAGCACGACTCGTTCGACATTCAGACCGTTCAGCTCGGTGGGGGTAAACACGGGTTGAAGGCCACGGGTGTTGACGACCGGTTCACCGCACTGGTGGTGGGCGGCAGGGGTGCGTGACCACGAGATCGCGGAGGCCTTCCTACAGACGCAGGCCACGTACGTCCAGGGAGTGACCCGGACGTACATGTCGCGGTTCGGGACGCACGTCATGGAGCACATGTTCGGAACCCTGTTCGAGGCGGAGCTGACGGAAGACGGGTACGCCTACTGGAACGTGTGGGCCGATGACTACTGCATGATGACGGGGTTCAGTTCCGACTCGGGGGAATGCCTGACGTTGGAAGAGCTGAGAGAGCGCGTCGTGACGTTCGCGGCGCGCTCAGAGTGAGAGGGAGAACGGAAATGGACGAGTACCAGAAGCAGGCCCAGCTCGACTTCATCGACCACGAGACCAGCACGAAGATTCGCGATCTGCTGTCGGTGGCGACTCGGTACGGGTTCGAGGTCCGACTGATCGCGGAGGCGCCCCCGGTCCGGACCTGGGTCGTGGAGGGGGCGGGGGTCACGGTGTGCCGCACGGCTTCCGCGGTCAAGAGCTGGCACCTGGGGCAGCGGGTATCGCTGTCGAAGGCGGCCGAGGTGCTTCGGAGGCTGGGACGATGAGCCAGGTCTGGATGGTGGATTGGTTGCTGAGTCTGGGCCCGGACGGTCGCAGGAAGACGATCCGAGGCATGATTCAGGATCAGAGGATTTTGACGGCCCGTCATGCTTTGGACAGGGCCGAGGGACAACTCATGAACGCCTTCCTGGAGATGGATAAGGAGAAGGTTCGTCTTCCGGCCAGCCCCAGGGCTCAGGTTCGGAGGGTCCGAGACTACGCGGACCTGGCGGCGGACCTGCTGGACCCGTATCTGTGACCTAGGTCACATGACCCCCTGTTGACCTTCCACAACCTATGCGTTAAGCTATAGGTAACAACAACGGAGAGGGAGACAGAAACCATGAACACCAAGACGAACTCCACGCGGGTCCGGGTCAACCAGCTTCAGGTCGGGGACAAGGTCATGATCCTCGGTGAAGTTCACACGATCAAGCGGGTCGACTGGGCCGGAAGGTTCACGGTCCTGCGGTTCGTGGAGGACCCCGGCCTTCCGTACCGGATCGGCCACACCAGCAAGATCGACAAGATTGCCTAGGAAGGCGAAACGGGGCCCCGGTCCCGTCGGCCAGGGCGGCTCCCTGGTCCTGACGAAGCCAGCCATACAGAAGGAGAGGGACAACCATGGACAAGAACCCACGAACCGGCAAAGTCCGAAAGGTCGTGAAGTGGACGGCCATCGGAACCGGAGCAGCCTTCGGAACACTGTTCACCATCGGTCTCGTGGGGTCCATCGTCGCTCCACTCCCGGAGGAATCCACCGTGACCCGTGACCCCCGCCCCGTTGCCGCAGCCGAGACCCAGAGCCCGGCCTCAGCGGGAGAGCAGGTCGCGGACACGGAGGACACCCCCGGGCCGGAGGTGAAGGAGGTCCCCGAACCCACGACGGTCCCTGAGCAGGTGAGCCCCATGATCGGGGTGTGCGATGCGATCTGGGAGGACGTGAAGCAGGCGAACCGGCAGGGCGTCGGGGTGCATGAGTTCTACTCCTCCGTCGGCAACCGTGAGAGCCTGCGGGAGCGGGTGAACGAGACCGCACCGGACACCTTCAAGGGTTCCGACTTCGCGCTCGCCTACTCCGGCCTGGGTGCCTCCGGGGCGCAGGACACCCTCGACTTCGTGCTCGCCGTGAACGACCAGGCCACCCTGTGCCTGGACCCTGACAGTGGGTGGACCCCGTGATCGTGCTTATCGTCGTGGGGGTGACCGTCACCGCCATGCTGTTCGCGTTCGCCATGTGCCGGGCGGCAGCCAACGACCGGACCGACTTCGAGCGTGCGATGGACGACTTGGAGCAGGCGTACGGCCGGGCTCCCGAGGAGGAATGATGAGGAAGGCCGAGACCGAAGGCGTCAAGTCGTATCACGGATGCTCCGGGGGAGTGGCGCGTGGTGTACCGCCCCAGTGAGGGGTTCCACGTCGATCGCTCAGAAGCATTCCGCTACCCCGTCGAGGGCCCCGGCTGGTTCCGGGTGGCATGGTTCGTGGACGCTGACCAAGTGCGGACATACGCGCGAGGGCTGGCGGCCAGTGACCTTGAATCGTCCCGCGACCTCCAGCACGTATTGACCAACGTCGTTGAAGACTGGAGGACGGCAACCATCCGGTTGTCTAAGAGCGTGATAGTGAGTGCGGAAGGGACAGGCGATGTTTGATCTTGCAGAGTATGCGATCCGATACGCGATCGCAGTGGTGGCGTTTCTCGGGGTGATCGCTCTGACGATCTGTGCCGTGTGGGCCGTCGCCGCCGTTCTCTACCTGACCGGGAGCACGATCAAGGACTCGGTTCGAGGGATGCGGAAGCGTCGAGAGCGTCGGAAGCTGCGGAAGAAGCTGGGACGATGAGGCCGCGCCTGCATGACGGGTATCGATTCAAGGTCCCCTATGACGTGGAACTCATGGCCAGGGCCATTCACGACGAGATGTGCCCCTGGTATCAGTTGCTGCGGACCGCCCCGCAATGCTCGTTCGAGCAGCACCCTGACAGGTTCCGGGAGCTTGCTCGGGAAGCCGTGTGGCACGGTCCGTCCTGGCACATTCGGCTGCACGATGACCTGTGTGCCCTCCCGGATAGGTGCTTGGACCCGGCCCGGCACGCGGAGCGGGTCAAGGTCACAGTGGAGCGTGCTGCGGGTCGGATCAAGTGGGGGGAGGGGTGCGCGGCTGCGACCAAGGAGGTTGCTGAGTTGGCTCGGAAGCACCAAGCGTACCGGGAGAGGTTGACGGAGGATGGACTTTGACGATGGGCGGGGGACCCTGTTCCGTGACGTGACGGTGATCGATGGCGGCCCCGGCCTGGGAAGGGTGCGTGGAGCCCACGCCCACATTGACGGTGTGACCCGGACCCGGGGCATCGCGTCGCCCGGCGGGCAGTACTTCTCACCTGACCGGATCGAGGCCGTGTGGTCGGAAGGCAACGGGACTCGTTCATGGAGCGCGGTTGTGTTCGGCAGGTGCCAGTACACGGACACGCCGAGCCGGGTGACGTACACGGTGGCGGATGTGGGTTGGCGGCCTACCGGGCCCCGGGAGGCGTACACAATGAAGGACATGAGCCGGTGGCCTCGGTTCGTGGCCGCGTTCCTGGTGGAGTTTCAGCCGGACTGGTGGGTAGAAACGGTTGACAACACCTGAGCTTGTGCGTTAAGCTTTGGGTACCAGTAAGCGAGAGGGAAACGAGAACCATGAACTACTACATCGAACTTATAGCCTCGGACGTGTATTGCCACGCGGTGCATACGGTCACCGAGTCCGTTCTCAACGAGAGCGACAACACCATCACCCTCACCGGGCGGGACGGAACACGGTTCGTCATCGCTGACCCGGGGGAGAAGGACAACACGGGGCAGACGCTGGCGCTCTGGTCCACCTTCGACGTGAACGGCGACAACCTCACCGAGCGCGGCGGGCATTTGGACATGCTCCAGCACGACCTGTGGGAGCGGGTGGACGGAATCGACCCAGAGGGCGAGTGAACCACACGAAAGAGGGACCCGGGAGCGTATGCTCCCGGGTCCCTCTTCTGTTGCGTCAAGGGACGGTGAACTCTTCCCACCCGACACCGGACCACGTTCCACCGTGACCGTAGGATGTGAACCCATCCCACACGCCCGAGGTCACCGTTCTGGTGTATTCGTAGATATAGGTATCGTTCAACCCGAGGGGTTGGTGGTTGATGACCTGCCATTGAATGTTGGCCCCGCCCGCCCGTGGAGTAGCCATCGCAAGCACCTGGGTCAGCGTGGTCGGCTCGCCCGACGTAACCACGATCCGGGCAGTGACCTGGTTCCCGTCCACGGTGAACTCCGGTGCGCTGATCGTGAACGCCTCGGGGTGCGGGTCTTCCTCTTCGACCGTGAGCGACACCGAGGAAGACGCCTGCCACGCCCCGCTGTTCTCCGACCATGAGCTGTACCCCCAGTAGTCGCCGTACGGAACTTCCAGGGTTTCGGTGTAGACGTGCGTGCCCCCGCCCGGCGGGAAGGTGACGGTTTCGATAGGCCAGTTCTGCTGGGCCGCCCCGCTGGCACCGGCACGGACCTGGACGCTGGTGGCGTACCCGACCGTGACCGTGATGGTGGCGGTGACCTGGGTGCCGTCCACGGTGAACACGGGGAGGCTGACCGCCAGCGGGTCCGCCGGTCCCAGTGGAACCCATACCCCGGAGGTCAGGATCGACATGGTGGTGCCGTCGAGCCAGAGGTCGCCTTCCAAGCCGGTCGTGGGCTGCCCGGTCCCCTGGTAGAGGGCGCGGAGGTCGGCCCGGTCGGTGGGCCGGGAGTCCGTCTCGGTTCGGACCACGGTGCCGGGAGGCATCTGGTCGGAGTGCACGTGGGCGATCATGCTCCCCACCACACATCTCCGGCCAGCATGTTCGACCCTGGGTCTTCGATTCCGAGGAACCAGACGCACAGGTCGGGCCGACTGGTGGGTCGGGTGGTGTCGGGGGTGGTGACGACGGTTCCCGGTGGCAGCGCTTCGTACCAAAGGTGCCCGGATGCGTTCAGGCGTGGGACAGGGTAGGTCGCCATCATTCCACCACCGTGATCTGTAGTGCGTGTGCCCAGGTCGGGTGGGGAGTCACGTTGACGAGTGCCCCAGGTCCGGCTTCACCGTCGGGACCCTTGTCTCCGGGCGGTCCCTTGTCACCGTCAGGTCCTTGCAGACCTTGGTCGCCGTCCGGTCCCTTGTCACCGTCAGGTCCGGGAGGTCCTTGCAGACCTTGGTCACCGTCCGGTCCCTTGTCACCGTCAGGTCCTTGCAGACCTTGGTCGCCATCGGGACCCTTGTCACCGGGAGGTCCTTGCAGACCTTGGTCACCGTCCGGTCCCTTGTCACCGTCAGGTC
>ERZ1032895.102-NODE-102-length-22713-cov-6.784182_pt1 | contig 22713 bp, 31 predicted proteins | sample MGYA00516687_ERZ1032895 | MGnify/ENA primary metagenome ERZ1032895 (study PRJEB33719, sample SAMN04261600) | wastewater metagenome | biome: rural village; feature: latrine urine exit; material: soil | place: El Salvador | collected 2013-01-14 ... | reverse complement strand
AATACGACCCGAACCGTACCGCCAACATTGCACTGTTGCACTACGTCGATGGAGCTAAGCGCTACATCCTCGCCCCAGCTCGTCTGAAGCAGGGCGACATGGTGGAGTCGGGCCCAAATGCCGACATCAAACCGGGCAACAACCTGCCACTTCGCAACATCCCACTGGGTACCGTGATCCACGCTGTGGAACTGCGTCCAGGTGGCGGTGCGAAGATGGCACGTTCAGCCGGTGCATCCATCCAGCTGGTTGCCCGCGAAGGCAAATACGCACAACTGCGTCTCCCATCGGGCGAGATCCGCAACGTTGACATCCGCTGCCGCGCCACCGTCGGTGAAGTCGGCAACGCCGAGCAAATCAACATTTCCTGGGGTAAAGCCGGACGTATGCGCTGGAAAGGCGTTCGTCCGCAGACCCGCGGTGCCGCTATGAACCCTGTGGATCACCCACACGGTGGTGGTGAAGGTAAGACCTCCGGTGGTCGTCACCCTTCAAACCCGAATGGTAAGAAGGAAGGCCGTACACGCCGTCCGAACAAGGCCAGCGACCAGTACATTGTGCGTCGTCGTCCGAAAAGCAAGAAGAATCGATAGGAGCTGATCTCTTTATGCCACGCAGCCTGAAGAAGGGCCCCTACGTAGATCAGCACTTGTACCTCAAGGTTCTTGCTGAGAACGAAAAGGGCACTAAAAACGTTATCCGCACTTGGTCACGTCGTTCGATGATCATCCCGGACATGCTGGGTCACACCATTGCAGTCCACGATGGTCGCAAACACGTACCGGTGTTCATTACCGAATCCATGGTCGGACACAAACTGGGAGAATTCGCGCCAACGCGTACCTTCCGCGGCCACTCCAAGGACGACCAGAAAGGCCGCCGCTAAGCGCGGTGGCTGATCTTAGAGAGGATTAAGCAATGGAAGCCAAGGCAATTGCACGCTATTTGCGTGTTACGCCAATGAAGGCCCGGCGCGTCGTCGACCTTGTTCGTGGTAAGCAAGCGAATGAAGCCCTGGCCATTTTGAAGTTCGCCCAGCAGGGCGCAGCTGATCCGGTGTACAAGGTACTCGCCTCTGCAGTATCAAATGCACGGGACAAAGCAGACCGCGAAGGCTTGGCCTTCAACGAAGAAGAACTGTTTGTCAGTGAAGCCTTCGTTGACGAAGGGCCAACCATGAAGCGCTACCAGCCGCGCGCTCAAGGCCGTGCCTTCGAAATCAAAAAACGCACCAGCCATGTCACCGTGGTTGTTGCGACCGATGAAGATCAGAAAGGTGGGACCAACTAAATGGGTCAGAAGATTCACCCACACGGATTCCGCCTCGGCATTACCAAAGATCACGTATCCCGCTGGTTCGCTGACTCGAACGTCGATGGCCAGCGCTACAAGGACTTCGTCAAAGAAGACGTGCAGATCCGCAGCCTGCTGCAGGACGGCATGGAACGTGCAGGTATTTCCAAAGTTGAGATCGAACGTACCCGCGACCGTGTCCGTGTAGACGTGCACACCGCTCGCCCAGGTATTGTCATCGGTCGCCGTGGTGCGGAAGCTGATCGCATTCGCCGTGAACTCGAAAAGCTCACTGGCAAGCAGATTCAGCTCAACATCCTAGAAGTCAAAAAACCAGAAACCGATGCACAGCTGGTAGCACAAGGTGTCGCCGAGCAGCTCACCGCACGTGTGGCATTCCGCCGTGCAATGCGTCGCTCCATCCAGTCGGCCATGCGCGCAGGCGCTGAGGGTATCCGTATTCAGGTATCCGGTCGTCTGGGCGGTGCCGACATGGGCCGTACCGAGTTCTACCGCGAAGGTCGTGTACCGCTGCACACGCTGCGCGCCAACATCGACTTCGGTCAGTTCGAAGCCAAGACCACTTACGGACGCATTGGCGTCAAGGTATGGGTCTACAAGGGCGATCTGACCGATAAAGAACTGGCCGCACAAGAAGCAGCCGCACCATCAGGCCGTGGTGGCCGCGGTGGTCGCGGTGGTGGTGCACGCCGTCGCCGTGGTGGCGCCCCATCAGGTGCCCGCGCTGGCGCTCAAGGAGGCAACGCGTAATGCTTATCCCACGTCGCGTAAAATTCCGTAAACAGCACCGTCCTGGCCGTAAAGGTATGGCCAAAGGCGGCACCGAAGTAGCCTTCGGTGAATGGGGTCTACAAGCAACCACCCGCGCCTATGTAACCAACCGTCAGATCGAGGCAGCTCGTATCGCGATGACCCGTTACATCAAACGTGGTGGTCACGTGTGGATCAACATTTTCCCAGACCGTCCACTGACCAAGAAACCAGCCGAAGTGCGCATGGGTTCGGGTAAAGGCTCGCCAGAATTCTGGGTAGCCAATATTAAACCCGGCCGTGTCATGTTCGAGCTGTCTGGTGTCAGCGAAGAGGTCGCTCGCGAAGCTCTGCGCCTGGCAGCCCACAAGCTGCCAGTCAAAGCTCGCATCGTACGTCGAGAGGGTGGTGAATAACCATGGCATTGGGTTCACCTGAACTAACAACAGAAGCACTCGATGGTTTCAATAACGCACGCCTGCGCGAAGAACTCGACAAAGCAAAAGCCGAGTTATTCAACCTGCGCTTCCAAGCGGCAACCGGCCAGATCGAAAACTCCGGTCGCATCAAGGTCGTCAAGCGCGACATCGCACGCATCATGACCGTGCTGCGCGAACGCGAACTTGGTATCCGCGAGGAAGTCGAAGCCAGCGACGAAGACATCAAAGACAAAAAGAAAAGCCGCAAGTAGGCTGAGGAGGAATCACAGTGACTGAGTCTGTTGACACCGCAGCCGCACCAGAGCGTAACTACCGCAAAAATGTTCGCGGAGTAGTCGTGTCCGACAAGATGGAAAAAACCATCGTTGTCGAAATCGAATACTTCAAACAGCACGCTCTGTACGGCAAAATCATGCGCCGCTCCAAGCGCGTCAAAGCCCATGACGAAGAAAACACCGCCGGTATCGGCGACATTGTTCGTCTGGCCGAGACCCGCCCGCTTTCCAAAGGCAAGCACTGGCGCCTGGTCGAAATCGTAGAGCGCGCCAAGTAAGCGTTAGCACTACGACAAGCAAACATCACCTGCATCCGCATCAGAAATATCTGGTGCGGATGCAGTGCTTTAACATCGCATCACCAACCGGGGCTTCGATCATGGTGAACAACGATTTTCCAAAAGCACTCCCAGTGCGGTAGCATACTGTAGCTGTGCCCTTTTCATAGCTCGGCCATCCACCGGGTATCTGACGAAAAGTAAGCACAACATCTTGCACAAACGTGCCTCGGCCCTGGCTCAAAAGCACTGTGCGATCGGTTTGCCTCTGTGCGCGACCTGATCGCATACGTCTCACCTAGCTGGGGGTAAGCACAGCAAGAATATTTCCATGACCGTTCCGCAAGGCTCGACCCAACCGAGGGTTGAGAACCAGCGAGACATGCAGGAGTAAGCAAGTGATTCAACAAGAATCGCGGCTCAAAGTTGCCGACAACACCGGTGCGAAAGAAATTCTCACCATCCGTGTTCTTGGTGGCTCTGGACGCCGCTATGCATCCATCGGCGACGTCATCGTCGCTACCGTCAAAGATGCCATTCCAGGCGGTGCCGTCAAAAAAGGCGACGTCGTCAAAGCAGTGGTCGTACGTACCAAGAAATCGGTACGGCGCACTGATGGCTCGTACATCAAATTCGACGAAAACGCAGCCGTCATCCTTCGCCAGGATAACGAACCACGCGGTACTCGTATCTTCGGCCCAGTTGCCCGTGAGCTACGTGACAACCAGTTCATGCGTATCGTATCGCTGGCACCGGAGGTGATCTAACCTATGGCAAAGATCAAAAAAGACGACCTCGTACAGGTTCTGTCAGGTAAAGACCGCGGCAAACAGGGCAAAGTCCTGCGTGTTCTCCCCAAAGAAGACAAAGTCCTCGTTGAAGGTGTCAACCGGGTCACCAAGCACGTACGTGCTGGTCAAGGACCAGACGGTGCAACCGAAGGCGGACGTGTAGAAGAGGAAGCTCTGCTGCACATCTCTAAGGTCGCAGTTGTCGATCCAGAAACCCAAAAACCAACCCGCGTTGGGTACCGTTTTGAAGAAGTCGAAGAAGACGGCGAAACCAAGATCGTCAAGGTCCGTTACGCCAAGGCCTCTGGAAAGGAGCTGTAATGACACAGGTATCTGAAAACGCAGCCTCCAAGGTCACCCCACGTCTCAAAGCCAAATACCGTGACGAAATCAAAGCAGAACTCCAAAACGAGTTCAACTACGAAAACGTCATGCAGGTACCGGGTCTAGAAAAGATCGTGGTCAACATGGGTGTCGGTGAAGCCGCACGTGACTCCAAAGTCATCAACGGTGCCATTGAAGACCTCACCGCGATCACCGGTCAGAAACCACAGGTAACCCGCGCGAAGAAATCCATCGCACAGTTCAAACTGCGCGAAGGAATGCCAATTGGTACGCACGTGACCATGCGCGGCGACCGCATGTGGGAATTCCTGGACCGCCTGGTCACCTTTGCACTGCCACGTATCCGTGACTTCCGTGGTCTCAGCCCACGCCAGTTCGATGGCAACGGCAACTACACCTTCGGTCTGTCCGAACAGTCCGTGTTCCACGAAATCGATCAGGACAAGATCGACCGGGTACGCGGTATGGATATCACCCTTGTAACCACCGCCAAAACCGACGACGAAGGCCGTGCACTATTGCGTGCGCTGGGCTTCCCGTTCAAGGCAGACCAGTAATCCAACTACGTTATAGGTCTTGGCCCGGTGTACCGGGTCAGGAAACCACAACGAGAAAAGGCTAAAGCCATATATGAGTATGACCGACCCCGTCGCAGACATGTTGACACGTCTGCGCAACGCTAACTCGGCGCATCACGACTCCGTGTCTATGCCGTCTTCAAAACTGAAGCGCGGCGTCGCCGAAATCTTAAAAAACGAAGGCTACATCGCCGACTACAAAGAAGTTGACGCACGCGTAGGCAAAGACCTCGTACTGGATCTGAAATTTGGTCCACAGCGTCAGCGTTCCATCGCAGGACTGCGCCGCATCTCAAAACCAGGTCTGCGCGTCTACGCCAAGTCCAATAACCTGCCACACGTGCTGGGTGGACTCGGCATTGCGATCCTGTCGACTTCATCTGGTCTGCTGACCGACCGTCAAGCAGCTTCGAAAGGTGTGGGTGGGGAAGTCCTCGCCTACGTCTGGTAACGGAAAGGAAGGGAAACAATGTCACGTATTGGAAAGCTTCCGATCACCGTACCTTCCGGCGTCGACGTTGCCATCAACGGCTCCGATGTGTCCGTCAAAGGACCAAAAGGTGAGCTGGGCATGAGCATCGACGGCCCGATTGAAGCCAAACTCGAAGAAAACGTCATCACCGTCACCCGCCCGGATGAAGAGCGCGAATCTCGTTCGCTCCACGGCCTGACCCGCACCCTGATCAACAACATGATCGTTGGTGTCACCGAAGGCTACTCCAAGAAATTGGAACTCCACGGTACCGGTTACCGCGTCGTTGCCAAAGGCAGCGGCCTCGAACTGCAGTTGGGCTTCTCCCACCCGATTGAGGTTGCCGCCCCAGAAGGCATCAACTTTGCCATCGAAGGCAACACGATCACCGTGTCAGGTATCGATAAACAACTTGTCGGCGAAACTGCCGCCAACATCCGTAAGCTGCGCGTTACCGAACCTTATAAGGCCAAAGGTATTCGCTACGAGGGTGAAACCATCCGCCGCAAGGCCGGAAAGGCAGGTAAGTAATGTCAACTGTCAGTATCAAAGGCAAGAACAAAAACGCTGCCCGCCGTCGCCGTCACGCACGCGTACGCAAACGGATCCAGGGAACAGCCGCACGCCCACGTCTGGTCGTCAACCGTTCAGCACGCCACATCTTTGCCCAGGTTATCGACGACGAAGCCGGTGTCACGCTGGTCTCCGCTTCCACCATGGAAGCCGATCTTCGTGCACTCGAAGCTGAGAAAACCGAAAAAGCTCGCAAAGTAGGCGAACTCATTGCACAGCGCGCTGAAGACGCCGGGGTGACCGCAGTCGTATTCGACCGCGCCGGTCACAAATACCACGGACGTATCGCAGCCGTCGCTGACGGTGCACGGGAAGGTGGACTGAAGCTGTGACCGAAGCAAACAACGAAAAGGACACACAGGTGACCGAAACAACTCAAGAGGCTGTATCGGAAACCTCGCAGGGCTCCGACAGCCAGCACACCGAACAACGCGGTGGCCGTGGCGCACGTCGTGGTCAACGCTCTGAACGTGGCGAACGTGGAGACCGCGGCGGACGCCGTGGCGGTCGCGATGACAACAAAGACCAGTTCCTCGAACGCGTCGTTGCCATCAACCGTGTTGCCAAAGTCGTCAAGGGTGGACGCCGGTTCGCCTTCACCGCACTGGTAGTCGTCGGCGACGGCGACGGCATGGTCGGTGTCGGCTACGGAAAAGCCAAAGAAGTCCCAGCCGCAATCGCCAAAGGCGTCGAAGAAGCCAAGAAGAACTTCTTCCGCGTCCCACGCGTCGGCACGACCATCCCACACCTGTCCCAGGGTGAAGATGCCGCAGGCGTTGTCCTGTTGCGTCCAGCCTCCCCGGGTACCGGTGTTATCGCCGGTGGTCCAGTCCGTGCGGTACTTGAAGCAGCCGGTATTACCGACGTGCTGTCCAAGTCCATGGGCTCGGCCAACGCCATCAACATCGTTCGCGCAACCGTTGAAGCACTGCGTCAGCTCGAAGGCCCTGAAGAGGTTGCAGCTCGCCGCGGTCTGTCCGTCGACGAGGTTGCTCCACGAGCAATGCTGCGCACGATCGAAGAAGCCCGTGCCAAGCGTGCAGAAGAAAAGGCAGGTGCATAAGCGTGGCAAACTTCGAATCAACCCCGAAGAACCTTGTGCCATCCGACGCAACCCTGACCATCACACAGGTACGCTCGGTCATCGGACGCAAGCCAAAACACGTTGAAACTCTACGGTCGCTCGGCCTGCGAGGTATCGGCAAGTCCGTTACCCGTAACGCCGACGCCGTCACGGTAGGCATGGTCAACGCTGTGTCTCACCTGGTAAAGGTCGAGGAGGTCGACTAATGGCTGAAGAACAACAAGAAGCGATCAAACTTCACGACCTGCGTCCCGCAAAAGGCTCGAATAAACGCAAACTGCGTTACGGTCGTGGTGAAGGCGGTAAGGGCGGTAAAACCGCAACCCGCGGTACCAAGGGCACCCGTGCTCGCAACAAGGTACCAGCAGGTTTCGAAGGTGGACAGCTCCCGCTGTACATGCGCCTTCCAAAACTGCGCGGTTTCAAGAACCCTGCCAAAATCAACTACCAGGTTGTCAACCTCGACAAACTGACCGAATCCTTCCCAGAAGGCGGCGACGTCACCGTTGCCGACCTCGTGGCCAAAGGACTGGTTCGCAAGAACCAGCCGGTCAAAGTTCTCGGCTCGGGTGACATCGGTGTCGCAGTCAATGTGACCGCCGATGCATTCTCCAAATCAGCTGTCGACAAGATTGCTGCAGCCGGAGGCTCAACCACTACTGCATAACCCTGTTCTGACTCAGAACAGCGTGAGCTATTCGGCGGCCCTCGATCATTGACGTGACACGTCACAGGTCGAGGGCCGTTGGTTTTAACGTTAGAATGCAAACCGTGCCTTTTGCTTGGCACCACCGTGTACGAAAGATCCGACGTTCTGTCGCATCTACCAAAGTGCAGTCTCGCACTACTGTCAGGAGGACACTTGTTCAGCACGATAGCCAGGGTGTTCAAAACCCCAGATCTGCGAACCAAGATCCTGTTTACCTTGGCGGTCATCGCCATCTACCGGATCGGCGTCTTCATCCCCGCCCCAAGTGTCGACTACGGCAACGTGCAAATGTGTTTGGCCCAAGGTGATACCACCGGTGGGCTCTACTCCTTTGTCAACATGTTCTCCGGCGGAGCGCTGCTGCAGGTGTCGATCTTCGCACTGGGCATTATGCCCTATATCACCGCGTCGATTATCACTCAGTTGCTCCGCGTGGTCATCCCTGCTTTTGAGCGACTTCAAAAAGAAGGCGCTGAAGGCCAAGCGCGCCTGACCCAGTACACGCGCTACCTGACCGTGGGTCTGGCCCTGCTCAATGCGACTACAATTGCCACGCTGGCACGCTCTGGCGCCCTGTTGAACTGTAACGTCTCGCTGCTCAATGACGACGGCATTTGGGCGACCCTGCTCCTGGTTTTGACCTTGGCCATGGGTGCCATCGTGATTATGTGGATGGGTGAACAGATCACCGAACGCGGCGTCGGCAACGGTATGTCATTGATGATCTTCGTGTCGATTGCCGCTGGATTCCCAGCAGGTCTCGCGGCCATCTGGCAAACCCAGAGTTGGCGGGTCTTCGCGCTGGTGATGGTCGTTGGTATTGCCACCATGATGTTCATTGTCTTCGTCGAAGACACCCAGCGTCGCATCCCAGTTCAATACGCTCGTCGCCAGATCGGCCGCCGCACCGTGGGTTCCACCACGACCTACATCCCGATCAAAGTCAACATGGCCGGTGTGATCCCCGTGATCTTCGCGTCATCGATCTTGATGCTGCCGCAGATTCTCATCCAGTTCAATATGCCAACCGATGGCAGCGAGCCCGCCGGTTGGATCGTCTGGCTGCAGCAGTACTTCGGTACCGGGTCACACCCGGTGTACATGGCGATTTTCTTCCTCATGACGATCTTCTTCACGTATTTCTACGTGACCATTACCTTCAACCCGCAAGATGTTTCGGATAATATGAAACGCCAAGGCGGGTTCATCCCGGGTGTCCGTGCGGGACGGCCGACCGTGCAGTACCTAGAATACGTGATCTCGCGAGTGACCTTCGTCGGGGCGATCTACCTCGGTGTGATCGCCATGATCCCGCTCATCGCCTTCGTGCTGATCGGTGCGGACCAGAACTTCCCATTTGGTGGCGTCTCAATTCTGATTATGGTTGGGGTAGCCTTAACCACGATCAAACAAATCGACGCACAAATGGAACAACGCCATTACGAAGGCCTGCTCCGCTAGGCTGGAAGACAACCACACGAGACCCAAAGAACAAGGACAGGACAATCTATGACACGTTTGCTCATCATGGGCCCTCCAGGGTCAGGCAAAGGCACCCAAGCGGTCCGTATTGCAGACAAAATGGCCATTCCCGCCATCTCGACCGGAGATATCTTCCGTTATAACGTCAAAGAAGTCACGGAGCTTGGCAAAGAAGCTAAGGCTTACATCGACGCCGGCGACTTCGTGCCGGATGACGTCACCAACCGGATGGTCGCAGACCGTCTCACCCACAGCGATGTTGCAAATGGTTTCCTCCTTGACGGTTACCCACGCACCCAGGGTCAGGTTGAAGCGCTCAATAAGATTCTGGAAGACAAAGGTGAAACCCTTACGGCAGTCCTCGTACTTGAAGTCCCCGACGAGGAGATCATCGAACGCCTCCTGGCCCGGGCTGAAACAGAGGGACGTTCCGATGATACCGCAGAAGTCATCCAGCACCGCCTGGACCTGTACCACCAAGAAACCGCGGATCTAATCGAAGGCTATGTCAACCAGGGCATTGTGGGTCGGGTCGACGGTACCGGAGCCATCGACGACATCACCGAGCGTCTCCTACAGACGATTTACAACATTCGTGCTCGGACCGGCACACTACCGGTGATTAAGCCTCGCTCCGGTGAGTAATCCATAAAGCGTGTTGAAAAACCGACCCGAAATCGGGTCGGTTTTTCGTTGCCCAACAATACGTGCGGCAGTGTTGGCAACCGTGAACGCCACCCACTACGCTGGGTGAGTATTCAGCCGCGCCCTACCGCAAGGTAACGCCCTGTCCGAACCCACAGAAATCAGCATCAGGAATGTCTCGACAAATAGAACTCAAAACCAATAAGCAGCTGGCTACTATGCATAAGGCCGGCCTTATTCTGCACCAAGGGCTCGACGCGGTCGTGGCAGCAGCACAACCGGGAGTCACCACCGCCCACCTCGACCAAGTTTTCCGCGCCGTACTGGCCGATCATGGCGCGACTTCCAACTTCCTGGGCTATCATGGTTTTCCTGCTACCATCTGTGCCTCGGTTAATGATGAGGTCGTCCATGGCATCCCGGGGGAGCGGGTCTTACAAGACGGGGACATCATCTCCATTGATGCCGGTGCCGTGGTAGACGGCTGGCATTCAGACTCGGCTCGAACCGTCCTTGTGGGCACCCCAGATCCTGCGGACGCCCGGCTATCAAGGATCACCGAAGAAGCCATGTGGGCAGGTATCGCAGCCTTTGCGCAAGCCAAACACGTCGGCGAAATCGGCAACGCGATCGAAGACTACGTTCGCGCTCAGCCCGGAGAGCCGCTTGGCATTCTGGAAGACTATGTTGGTCACGGCATCGGGTCTGCGATGCACCAGGCACCGGATGTTTTCAACTACCGATCAGGCATGCGCGGACCGCGAGTCAAAGCCGGAATGGTGCTGGCGATCGAACCGATGCTCGTCCGCGGGGACATCGCCACGAAAACGCTTGATGACGATTGGACCGTTGTGACACTGGATGGTTCCTATGCATCCCAATGGGAGCACTCGGTGGCACGCCATAAAGAAGGGATCTGGGTCATCACGAGCCCCGATGGTGGCGCCGCGAAGCTTGCGCGCTACGGCGTCACACCGGTACCAATCCCACAAAACTAATACACTGTCAAGAGTGTTTGGCATTATTTGGCAACATGCGCTAACATATATCCTTGGCTGATTCTGCCTTTAAGTTCATCGGCGTGCCCGAACAAAAGCTTCAAGACTGAATTCAGCGCATAAACTCATGCTTCTGTGATTGCTTGGCTCGAGTACGAGCCAGTTCGGTGACAGAAGATAACAGATTGTGGAGGACATGGCTAAAAAAGAAGGCGTCATTGAAGTTGAAGGAACCGTCTCTGAAGCATTGCCAAACGCAATGTTCCGAGTCCGGTTAGATAACGACCACGTCGTGCTTGCCACCATTTCTGGAAAAATGCGTCAACACTACATTCGCATTCTTCCGGAGGACCGTGTGGTGGTCGAGCTTAGCCCCTACGACCTCGACCGAGGCCGTATTGTCTACCGCTATAAATAACACTATCCACCTCTGGAACGCTCAAGGAGGAACCCAATGAAGGTTCAGCCAAGCGTGAAGCGGATCTGCGATGACTGCAAAGTTATTCGCCGCCACGGCAATGTCATGGTGATCTGCTCTAACCCACGCCACAAACAGCGCCAGGGCTAACACCCCTAGCGCACAATACATAGGCCCACCATGGGCCGCAGCAACACAGAGCATCACGCTCAACCTTCGGACAAGACAAAGGCCGAAGACTTACCCGCCAGGTAAGGACAATGTCTGGGATGTGTCGAGTTCTTCATATCCCGCATTGCACCACTTGGCCGGACCAGCTCCCGGGTAAGGACGTGTTGTTGAAGACCTTTGTCATAAAGAACAGGAGAACGGCCATATGGCACGTCTAGCAGGCGTTGATATTCCACGTGAAAAGCGTGTCGTCATCGCTCTCACCTACATTTACGGTGTTGGCACCAGCCGCGCGAACCAGATTCTGGAAGCTACCGGCGTTGACGCAAGTACTCGCGTCAAAGATCTAACCGATGACGAAATGGTCAAACTGCGCGACTACATCGAAGGCAACCTTCAAGTTGAAGGTGATCTGCGCCGTGAAGTTGCAGCAGACATTCGTCGCAAAGTCGAAATTGGTTCCTACCAGGGCCTGCGCCACCGTCGTGGTCTGCCGGTCCGCGGCCAGCGCACCAAAAATAACGCTCGTACCCGTAAGGGCCCGAAGAAGACTGTTGCAGGACGCAAGAAGTAGTCACTTCTGCTCCCACCCAGTATTTACTAACTCAAGCTTTTTGTAGGAGAGCATTCAATGGCAAAGCCACGCGGTGCGGCCCCACGTAAGGGACGTCGCTCCAAGAAGAATATTACTCAGGGCCAAGCCCACATCAAATCAACCTTCAACAACACCATCGTTTCGATCACCGATACCACCGGTGGCGTCATCTCCTGGGCATCTGCCGGAGAGATGGGTTTCAAAGGTTCCCGTAAATCGACCCCGTTCGCTGCTCAAACCGCGGCTGAGCATGCTGCTAAGCGCGCCCAGGAACACGGGATGCGTAAAGTTGACGTCTTCGTCAAAGGCCCAGGCTCCGGTCGCGAAACCGCGATCCGTTCCCTGCAGGCCGCAGGCCTGGAAGTCGGCTCCATTTCGGACGTCACTCCAGTTGCACACAACGGTGCACGCCCGGCCAAGCGCCGTCGCGTCTAAGGCTTTTGAGCACACCACAACCAACGCTCAACAGCCATGTTGGCCAACGGTCGTGGATCAATCTAGAAATAATTTCCATCGTTTCCCCCAACTGCGCGCATCAAATGGCGGATCGCGCGCCGAAAGGAAATGTCAGTGCTCATTGCACAGCGCCCCACGTTGACTGAAGAACCCGTTTCGGAAACCCGGTCCCGTTTCGTCCTCGAACCACTGGAACCGGGCTTCGGCTACACCCTTGGTAACTCACTGCGTCGCACCTTGCTGTCGTCGATCCCAGGTGCCGCTGTCACCTCGGTTCGTATCGATCAGGTGCTTCACGAGTTCACCACCATTCAGGGTGTCAAAGAAGACGTCACGGAAGTCATCTTGAACGTCAAGCAGCTTTCGGTCTCATCACACCACGATGAACCAGTAGTTGCTTACCTGCGCAAGCAGGGACCAGGTGTCGTGACCGCAGCTGATATCACCCCACCGGCAGGTGTCGAGGTCCACAACCCGGATCTGCACATCGCTACGTTGAACGAAAAAGGCAAGTTCGATATGGAACTCACCATCGAACGTGGCCGTGGGTATGTCACCGCTGCACAGAACAAATCACCAGATGCAGAAATCGGCCGTATCCCGGTCGACTCCATCTACTCACCAGTATTGACCGTCACCTTCAAAGTCGACGCTACCCGTGTGGAACAGCGCACCGACTTCGACAAGTTGACCATCGATGTTGAAACCAAGCCATCCATGGCACCACGCGATGCACTGGCGTCAGCCGGTTCGACCCTGGTTGAACTGTTTGGCCTGGCCCGCGAACTCAATGTTGAAGCTGAAGGTATTGAAGTCGGCCCATCGCCAGTCGATACCAGCGTTGCAGCAGATCTGGCCTTGCCAGTAGAAGACCTGGAACTTACCGTCCGGTCGTACAACTGCCTGAAACGCGAAGGCATCAACACTGTTGGTGAGCTTGTAGCACGTTCCGAGACTGACCTGATGGATATCCGCAACTTCGGTGCAAAATCCATCGACGAGGTCAAGGAAAAACTTGAAGGCCTCGGTCTGTCGCTCAAAGACGGTGGCCCTGGAAGCTTCGACTCGCCTTTTGACTCCCAGGAGTCAAACGAGTACGGGCTCTAAGTCATATTTGAACCACTGATTCCCGGTACCTAGTGCCGGGAGATCATACAAGGAGAATTCATGCCTACCCCAACCAAAGGACCGCGCCTGGGCGGCGGCCCGGCACACCAGCGTCGTATGCTGGCCAACCTGTCGGTCAGCCTGTTCGAGCACAAGTCCATCAAAACCACGCTGACCAAAGCAAAGCGCCTGCAGCCTTATGCTGAGCGTCTGGTTACCTTCGCAAAACAGGGTGATCTGCCTGCTCGTCGCAAGGTACAGGGTCTGATCGCCGGGAACTCGCGCACCAACAAGTCTGTTGTGCACGAACTGTTCACCGTCATCGGCCCAGCTATGGCAAACCGCGACGGTGGCTACACCCGCATCACCAAGATCGGCAACCGCGCCGGCGATAACGCTCCAATGGCTGTCATCGAACTGGTCATGGAACCAGTTTCGCCAAAGCAGGCCGTTGTAGCTGAAGCAGAAGCCGTTGCTGGAAGCGCAGCAGAAGAAGTACCAGCAGAAGAAACTGTTGAGACTGAAGAAGCTGTCGAAGCTGACGAGATCGTAGAAGCCGCAGAGACCGCAGAAGCTCCTGAAGCAGCCGAGAAAGCTGACGAAGAAGACAAGTAAGTCTGCGTTACGGAATTCGTGAAAGCCCCGCACCATTGTGCGGGGCTTTTACTTTTCGGCACGACCGTCGCACCGGCTACACTGGCACGTATGCACCAGCAGAGCACACACCGAATCAGGGTCGATTTGGCCTACGACGGCACCGACTACCACGGGTGGGCTAGGCAACCAGGCTTACCAACCATTCAAGCAACGGTCGAAGATGGACTGTCAGTCATCTTTCGACAGCCGGTGGCGACCACGGTCGCTGGGCGAACAGACGCCGGGGTGCATGCGGCCAACCAGGTGATACATTTTGATGTCCCTACTGAATTGTGGGTAGAACTACCGGGTCATCATCCTTCCCGACCCGCCGAAGCAGCCTTGGTCTCGAAGCTCAACGGTGTATTAGCGAAAGAATCTGGCGCCATCCGCATCCGCAGCGCCCGCGTGGTTCCCAAGGGCTTCGACGCCAGGTTCTCGCCCATCTCACGAAGTTATCGTTACCTCGTAGCGCTCGACGATCCTGACCCACTCACCAGGCACTTTACGTATCATCACCGTAAACCCCTGGTCGTACCCCGCATGGTCGAAGAGACTCGCGGCTTGGCAGGTCTGCATGATTTCGGCGCGTTTTGTAAACCACGTCCCGGTGCCACAACGATTCGGACACTGCAGGAATTCTTCATCGAACAAGACGAACCTGTACTGACAATCCATCTGACCGCTGATGCTTTCTGTCATCACATGGTGCGTGCCCTGGTGGGCGCCCTGCTACGAGTAGGAGATGGGTCACGTGACCCCGGCTGGCTGCGCGACCGGCTAGCTGTCCCGGTGCGAGATTCCAATATGGTCATCGCCCCGGCACACGGTCTGATCCTTGACCGGGTCATGTACCCAGCAGACGATCAAGTCGAACAGCGCGCCGCACAGACCCGCGCGAAGCGTGACCCTACGATACTGACTTGCGACTAATGCGCTGGGCCGCTTCGGTAATGACCGCGACAACTGCAGCAGTATTGGCAGTCACTTCGTTTTGATCGGTCACCAGTTCTAACCGAGTCGTAGGGCGGGATGTTATCGGCTTGGTCACCACACCGGGGAATGAGAACGACGAAAACGATGCCGGCAGAATGGACGCGCCAACGCCCGCGGCAACCAGTCCCATAACGTTCTCCTGGTTGACCGCACGCTGCACAATTCTGGGTGACCGTCCCAGGTGGTGGAAGATCTCCATGATGTTCGTGACGTAGCCTGGCATCGACTGAAATGGAAACAGCACTAACGGCAACTGGATCAGGTTTTCAGAGGAAACTTCATCCTGTGACGCTAGTGCGTGGTTGGATGGCAGGACGGCGACCAGCTGTTCGGTGAGCAAGGTGGTAAATTGCAGCCCCGATTGTAGGGGAGCGTCGCGCATGATGCCGATATCTAAACGATTTTCTAAGAGGGCTTCAACCTGTTCGCCAGTGGCCATGGGCTGTAAATCGAGGTGAATGCCTGGATGCTGTAGACGCATGTCCCGAACGCTTGCCGGAATGAGTTCGTAACTAGCCGAAGACACGAACCCGACCCGCACCCGACCGCGTCGTCCCGCTTTGATCTCCCGGATATCTTCAACCGCCTCTTCCAAGTCCTGCAAGATCGGTCGGACCAGATCCCGAAAGCGCGAGCCCTCGGAGGTCAACGAGACGCGTCGAGAGGTACGATCGAATAACGAAACGCCGAGTTCTTCTTCTAACCGCTTGATATGTACGGTCAGTGGTGGCTGAGAAATATGGAGGCGCGCCGCGGCCCGGCCAAAGTGCAGCTCTTCGGCGACTGCCATGAAATATTCCAGTTGACGTAATTCCACGATCATTCCTTCTGGTCGGAGCCCATCAGATGGACCACTACAACTCTATACTCAGCGACATCGCGGCTGGTCGGAACAATAATGCATGACCGATCAGAGTCGTTTTGCGATGGTTGGTGATCCGTAGTAACATGGGTAGCTGTTGTGCGTGTCCTCTCGGATCGCAAGCGCAGCAGCACCCGACGCAGTTGCATCGTCGTTAGGGTCGTTGCGGCACCGAGAAGATCGGACCCGGCTTCACGCCAGCCCTCACCTGGTGTACCGGAGATGCACTGTCAACTTAACAGCGGAGTCGAGTAACTGGCTCTCACGGCCATCCGACTCCACTGACCGAACACCGACATACGAAGGCTAATACATAGTGCGTACGTTTACACCAACGCCAGACGACGTCGATCGTCAATGGCACGTCATTGACGCCACCGATGTGGTGCTGGGACGTCTTGCCAGCCAGGTGGCAACGCTGCTGCGCGGCAAGCACAAGCCCACTTTTGCACCCCACATGGACATGGGTGATTACGTCATCATCCTCAACGCTGAAAAAGTAGCGTTGACCGGTTCCAAGCTGGAAAAGAAAAAGGCTTACCGTCACTCCGGTTACCCGGGTGGCCTGACCTCAACCACATACGCTGAACTGCTGGAGAAAAACCCAGTTCGCGCGGTTGAGAAAGCCATCAAGGGCATGCTGCCATCGAACCGTCTGTCCGACCAGGTTATTAAAAAGCTGAAGGTCTACGAAGGTTCTGATCACCCGCACGCGTCCCAGCAGCCAAAAGAATTCATTATCGACCAGGTCGCCCAGTAGGCCCTGAGTTCAAGGAGAACCCATGACTGAAAACGTCAATGAGATCGCTGAGGACCAGGAGCTGACCAGCTACACCTCGGAATCTGACACCCAAGTTGCTACTCAAGAAGTTACCGAACGCCCAGCACTGACCCAGTCCGGTCAGGCCGTTGGTCGTCGCAAGCGCGCCATTGCCCGTGTCCGCCTGGTACCAGGCACCGGTACATGGAAAATCAATGGTCGCGACCTTGAAGCATACTTCCCGAACAAACTGCACCAGCAGGAAGTCAACGATCCGTTCCGTCTACTAGAGCTCAACGGCGCATACGACGTCGTCGCACTGGTTCACGGTGGTGGCCCATCCGGTCAAGCCGGTGCTGTCCGCCTGGGCGTTGCTCGTGCACTCAACGAAATCGACCGCGAGAACAACCGTGGCCCGCTGAAGAAAGCTGGCTTCCTGACTCGTGACGCTCGTGCAGTTGAGCGCAAGAAGGCCGGCCTCAAGAAGGCCCGTAAAGCTCCACAGTACTCGAAGCGTTAATTCGTTCGAGCTGCGCAAAACATCCGTCAACATGTGTTGGCGGATGTTTTGCTTTAACCCCGCGGCCATCCGACCGGCCCCGCGCACGGGAACCGTGTCACAGGTCTCATCAACAGGCTACGATCGACTGTGAACGATCCGATCGTCGAAAATGAGCTGTAACACCCATGAGTCAATCCGAACAACCCTTGCACATGGCTATCGATACCGGTGGCACCTTCACGGACGTAGCAGTGCGCGCCGCCGACGGCACCATGAACGTCTGGAAGCTTCCCTCGACTCCGCCAGCGCCAGAACAAGCGGTCATCGCCGGACTCCACGGTGCACTCGACCGCGTCGGCCGCGCACCCGAGGATCTCAGCCGCTTTGTGCACGGCAGCACCGTCGCCACCAACACCGTTATCACCCGCGACGGCGCACGCGTCGGTATGGTCACCACAACAGGGTTTCGCGACGTGCTGGCCATCGCGCAACAGGCCCGACCATCCATCTACGATCAACACCAACGACGCCCAGATCCCCTGATCGACCGCGAATTCATTGTCGAAGCAATCCAGCGTATGGACGCTACCGGACAGGTCATCGTGGACCTCGATGAGCGCGCGCTGCGCACAACTCTTGAACAGCTACGAGGGCTCGAGCTTGATGTCATCGTCGTCTCCTTTCTCAATGCTTATGTGAATCCAGAACACGAGCACCGAGCAGCTGAAATTATCAAGGAGGCTGAGGTCGCCCAGCAGGTCGTAGCAGCAACCGATGTGTCCGCCGAAATGCGCGAATATGAGCGCACCTCGACGGCTGCGATCAATGCCTACGTATCGCCGCGGATTTCCAACTATCTTCACCAACTGGAACACGGCCTGACCCAGGCCGGTGTGCAAACCGGCTGGCGCATTATGCAATCCTCGGGCGGACTGCTGAGTCCTGGCGATGCCGCTGAACACCCGGCACGCACCGTGCTATCGGGCCTGGCCGGGGGAGTGGTCGGCGCCGCGAACTGGGCAAAACATTTGAACCTGAAACGAGTCGTCTCTTTTGATATTGGTGGCACCTCAACCGATATTGCCCTGATTCGTGATGGGATTCCCGATGAAACACTCTCATCTGAGATCGCCGGGCTGCCTATGAAGCTGCCATCGGTAGATGTCCACACGATTGGAGCCGGAGGGGGTTCGATTGCCTGGTTAGACTCCGGTGGTGGACTGCGTGTGGGACCGCATTCCGCCGGGGCCGACCCGGGCCCCATAAGTTATCAGCGCGGTGGTGAGCACCTGACGGTCACGGATGCCCACGCCGTGTTAGGGCGGCTCGGTGATCAACTACTCGGGGGAGAATTCGCTTTGGACGTGCCGGCCGCACGCGAGGCGATGGCCACGTGGGGTCAGCAGCTTGGGCTGTCGGCCGAGGACACCGCCGAAGGCATCTTAAGAGTCATTACCGCAACGATGGCTCGAGGTATCCGCAAAGTCTCAGTCGAACGCGGCGTGGACCTTCGCGCCTGTGATCTCATGGCATTCGGTGGTGCCGGTCCATTGCACGGGGCAGATCTCGCCCGGGAGCTCAACATGCGCTCGGTGATCATACCACCACGGCCCGGAATCGCCTCGGCGGTGGGTATGCTCGATGCACCGATCCGCTATGACTACGCAACCAGTGTCGACGTCAACACCCCGGACGCGCTGGCCGCCCTCGACGCCACCTACCACGCCATGCAAGCACAAGCACGTTCCGATGTAGATCATCCCGAAGCCGAAACCCACTTCGAATACCTGGTCGATGCGCGCTACATTGGCCAGTCCTATGAACTCACGGTCGCCTGGGACGCCGATTGGGACACTCAACGCGAAGTGTTTGATCGCGCCCACGAAGAAAACTACGGGTTCGCCGACCCCGATGCGGTCATGGAAATCGTCGTCGCACGGCTGGTGGTCACCCAACCCGTTGAACATGGCGCCTTAGAATCCGTTGCCGCCATCAGCGCCGATGTGACCCCCACAGACCACCGCGACGTGTATATCGACGGCGCGTGGCGCGAAGTGCCGATCTATGATCGCACCACCTTCGGAGATGGCACCGTGGTGGAGGGTCCGGCCATCATCGAACAATTCGACTCCACGACGTATATCCGTCCCGATCAGCTTGCGCACAATGACACCTACGATTTCTTGCATATTCGTTTGGCATCAGACCAGGAGCAGTCATGAATCAGACGCCATTGAACGCTATAGAACTCGAGATCGCTCGCAACCGCTTAGAGTCTATTGCCGAAGAAGTCGGCACCGCCCTGATCCAAACCAGCTATTCACCCAATATTAAAGATCGCCGCGACTGCTCGGCCGGGATCTACGGACCGGACGGGATGCTGATCTCACAGGCCGAACACATCCCACTACACCTGGGATTGATGCCAACCATGATCAGAAATGCTCTAGCCGCCTACGGCACCGAGCATCTTGTCGACGGCGATGTGCTGATCACCAACAACCCGTATCTGGGTGGCTCCCACCTGCCAGACATGTGTGTCATCACCCCGGTCTTCTGGCACAACGAACTGATCGCGGTGGTAGCAAATCTGGCCCACCACGTGGACGTTGGCGGGATGACCCCGGGGTCAATGGCTACTCACGCCACTGAGATCTACCAAGAAGGCGTCCGCATTCCACCGGTTAAACTCTTCGCCCAAGGAGAGTTGCGCCGTGAACTGTTGGCGGTGCTGCTGACGAATATTCGCACCCAAGACAAAACCCGCGGCGACATCATGGCCCAGGTCGCGGCGAACCGTTTAGGTCAGCGCCGCATTCACGAACTCTTAGCGGAATGGGGGACCCAACGGTTTGAACATTCCACCCGGGCACTGGTCGACTATGCGGCCCGCCGTACCCGAGCTGCGATTGCACAACTACCGGATGGCCAAGGCACCTTTACCGATATTCTCGAACACGATGGCAACCGCGAACATCCCATCGAAATTACAGTGACCGTAGAAGTCGCCGGTGAGGAGCTAACGGTGGACTTTACGCAAACCGCTGACCAGGTCGCCGGGTCCGTGAATTGTTCGTGGGCGGTGACCGAAGGGTGCGTCGCCTACGTGATCAAGTTACTCACCGATCCGACCCTGCCGTCGAATGCAGGATTGATGGAACCGATCACCGTACACACCCGTGAGGGATCCCTCGTGGCCGCCGTGTTTCCCGCCCCGGTGGCCAACGGCAATATCCAAACATCGCAGCGTATCGTTGATGCCCTGCTGGGGGCATTTCACCAGTTCGCCCCCGAACACGTTCCAGCCGCATCTTCTGGGTCCATGTCGATCATGACCATTGGGGGCTTCGACGAAACCACCGGGCAGTACTTCTCCTATGTTGAAACCTACGGGGGCGGTCAGGGCGCGATGCCAGACCAAGACGGCGCCTCGGCCGTACATACGCACATGACCAACACGCGCAACACCCCGTGTGAAGTCATTGAACGCGAATATCCGCTGCGGGTGGAGGCCTATCAGATCGCTGAGGCCACCGGCGGTGCCGGAAAGTTTACGGGCGGCGACGGACTCATCCGACATTTGACGCTCACCCGAGGCACAGCCCAGGTGGTGGCCGGAACCTCTCGAGTCACCACCGCGCCGTGGGGTCTAGCCGGGGGTGCCGATGGCACACCAGGTCACGTCATTCGCCACGGCGCTGACGGCGATGAAGCGCGAGAATCTATGACACGCTTCGAAGTTCATGCCGGTGAAGGGATCACCATTCAAACCGCCGGTGGTGGTGGCTACGGGACCTGGGATGAAACGGACTCTTTTTAGCGACCACGTCCAAGGGTCGCCAAAAGATCTTCGTGAAGTTCAAACCAGACTCGATGAGCGGAGTCATACTCCAAAGACGTCACCCAGGCAGGGTCGGTCCGTGCCCGTTCAATCGCATGGCAAAACCGCGTATGATAACCGCCGAAGCGTGGCAAGGCTTGGACGAGGCGTTGTTCTAATGCAGCCCATTGGCCGGCGGCGTCTGCGAGCTCAGCTAGTACGTCCCCTAATGATGCTGGCACCGCGGCAATCTTCATTTCGGTCAGTTGCCACCGGGTACAGGCTTGGGTCACGAGCGGATTGAGCGGTTCGAAGGCTTCCATCACAGACTCGACCAGGGGCCGAGCAGCTGAGCGCTCAAGCTCGGCGGCTAAGAGTTTTTCTCCGTAGAGCTTGCCGTCCTCGGTGAGCGACCAGCCGCCGTCGTCGGCAAATTGACTCCAGGCGATATGTCCCGACGACTGTGCTTCGAGCAAGCCGGCTTCGACCGGGTCCATGGCCAGCCCAGCACGCTCACTCACGTCCTGCGTCCCCGCGTACCCGAGCAGCCGGACGGCGTATAAGACTCTGTGTTGAATATCTGCTGACGTGTTCATGCAATGTCCTGTGTGGTAATGATCCCCGTGTCGCCATTCACGGTCACGTTGTAGCCCTCGGGGAGGTGAAAGGCCGATTGGACCCCGGTGATAGCGGGGATCCGGAATTCTCGAGCAACAATTGCCGCATGGGACAGGATGCCGCCGCGGGCCGTGACGACGGCACCCGCCCGAGCCAGCAGCGGCGTCCATGCCGGCGAAGTTGTCTGGCACACCAAGATGTCACCGGCTTGGAACGTGAAAAATTCGTCCAAGGTGGTGATATGCCGCACCCGACCGTGTGCAACCCCGGGGCTGGAGGGGGTGCCGGTGGCTAAGCACTTCTGGATCGCAGCAGAAGTTTCGGGCTGACGTATCGCAGAACCAGTGCTGCTGAGGGTCGTGATGGGCCGACTTTGCAGCACCCAGACCCGATTATCGGCAATCGCCCATTCGATATCTTGAGCTCCGCCGAATAGCGCTTCGATCCGCCTGGCAACACGGCCTATTTCTAAAACCTGCGCCGTCGTGAGGATATCGCGCGAAACGTCACGCACCGGTACACCATTCTGGCCTAGCTGCCAGCGTTCGGGTGCTGCCTGGCCGGCTACCAATTGATCGGCCAGACCACGCACGGCCTCAACGACAATCGTGTTGTCTCCGGTCACGGGGTGGCGCGTAAACGCGACACCGGCTGCTCTTGGGCTCAACATTTGCTGTATGACCACCCCCACCGTGTGTGGAGCTGGCCGACCCATAGTCAGGGCATAACGACGAGCATCCTCCACGTGAGCGGCGGTTTGGCGGACTGCGTGCGCGACGGCGCGTCTCGGGACGTTTAAGCTGGTATAAAATTGCCCAGCGAATGAGGTTTCTGGGCCGTCTTCGGAAACTCCAGACGACCGCACAGCGAATACTGGACCCTCCAAGGTTTGCATCGCCTGGGGGAGTGCGGTTTGCCAATCAGGCCGGGAAGTGGACGGTAATGCGACACCTTTGGGACAGCAAATCCTGCCCGTATCAGACGTCCCAGCACCGAGGCTTTGCTCCCGCAGCTGGCATCCGCCGCGCTGAGGGGGAT
>ERZ1032895.101-NODE-101-length-22733-cov-5.777009_pt1 | contig 22733 bp, 14 predicted proteins | sample MGYA00516687_ERZ1032895 | MGnify/ENA primary metagenome ERZ1032895 (study PRJEB33719, sample SAMN04261600) | wastewater metagenome | biome: rural village; feature: latrine urine exit; material: soil | place: El Salvador | collected 2013-01-14 ... | reverse complement strand
CCGGTGGTCGGTTCGTCCAGCACGTAGACGGATTTACCGGTGGCCCGGCGTTGGAGTTCGGTGGCGAGTTTGACGCGCTGAGCTTCACCGCCCGACAGGGTGGTGGCGGGCTGGCCGAGGCGCACGTAGCCCAGTCCGACGTCGACCAGTGTGTTGAGGTGACGGGCAATGCGCTGGTAGGGGGCGAAGAAGGCGGCGGCCTCATCGATCGGCATGTTCAAGACTTCCGAAATGTTCTTGCCCTTATATTCGACCTCGAGCGTCTCGCGGTTGTACCGGGCGCCGTGGCAGACCTCGCAGGGCACATAGACATCGGGCAGGAAGTTCATCTCAATTTTGAGCGTGCCGTCGCCGGCGCAGGCTTCACAGCGCCCACCTTTGACGTTGAACGAGAACCGGCCGGCCTTATACCCGCGCACCTTGGCTTCGGGGGTATCGGCAAACAGGTTGCGGATGTGATCAAACACGCCGGTGTAGGTCGCCGCATTGGACCGCGGGGTCCGGCCAATCGGCGACTGGTCTACGTGGACAACCTTATCCAGCTGGTCTAAGCCTTTGACCCGCCGGTGGCGGCCGGGCACATGGCGGGCATGATTGAGCTCATTGGCCATGACCTTGTACAGGATCTCGTTGACCAGGGTGGACTTGCCGGACCCGGAGACGCCGGTCACCGCGGTGAAGACCCCCAGTGGGAATTTGGCTGAGACATTTTGCAGGTTGTTCTCGCGCGCGCCCACGACCTCGACCTGACGGTCGGGATCGATCGGCCGACGCTGGGGTGGAATCGCGATTTCTTTACGCCCCGAAAGGTAATCCCCGGTGAGCGACTCGGTGTTTTCTAACAGACCCTGGAGCGAACCGGAGTGGACAATATTGCCACCCTTTTCGCCGGCTTCCGGGCCGATGTCGACGATCCAGTCGGCTTCGGCAATGGTTTCCTCATCGTGTTCCACCACGATCAGCGTGTTCCCGAGATCGCGCAGACGCAGCAGCGTGTTGATCAGGCGGCGGTTATCGCGCTGGTGCAGTCCGATGGATGGTTCATCGAGTACATAGAGCACACCGACTAACCCGGACCCGATTTGGGTGGCCAAACGAATACGCTGAGCTTCCCCACCGGACAACGTGCCGGCGGGGCGTTCCAGATTCAGATAGTCCAGTCCGACGTCGAGCAAGAATTTGAGTCGGGCCTTGATTTCGATAAGCACCTGGTCGGCGATCTTGGCATCGCGTTCGGACAGATCCAGATCGCGCATGAAATTGATCGAGTCTTGCATCGGCATCGCCGAAACCTCGGCGATCGAGTGACCACCGACCAGCACTGACAGCGAGGTCGGGTTCAGCCGCGCTCCCCCACAGGCCGGGCAGGCCACTTCACGCATATACGACTGGAAACGATCCCGGGCTTGATCTGATTCGGCTTCGTCGTGCTTGCGCTTGACATAATCGATGACGCCCTCAAACCCGGTGGTGTAGCGGCGCTCGCGACCCCAGCGGTTACGGTAGGACACTTTGACCTTGAAATCTTTGCCGTGCAGCAGCGCCTTCTTGGCGGCTTTGGGCAGGTCCTTATACGGGGTATCCATCGAAAAGCCGAGCTCATCGGCCAGCCCGGAGAGCAATCGCTGCCAGTATTCGCGCGTCCGTTTGCCGATATCCCACGGCGTGATCGCACCCTCTTTCAGCGACAGGTCAGGATCTGGGATGAGTAATTCCTCGTCCACCTGCAGCTGCGAACCGATACCGGTACACGTCGAGCACGCACCGAAGGGGTTATTGAAAGAAAATGAGCGCGGCTCGATTTCATCGATGTTCAGGATGTGACCATTCGGGCACGACAGCTTTTCGGAAAACGACCGGTATTTGGCCCGGCCCTCGTCATCAACGGCCGTCCACTCACCGGTATTGCGCATCTCGGGATCGATCTGGGCGTCAATATCAACATAGTCGACGACGACGATGCCCTCGGCCAACTCCAGCGCGGTTTCTACCGAGTCGGTCAGCCGCTGCCGGATGCCATCGCGGATGACCAAACGGTCGATGATCACCGCAATATTGTGCTTGACCTGTTTTTCAAGTTTGGGCGGATCAGAGAGTTGAACCTGTTCGCCGTCGACCACGGCCCGCGAGAAGCCCTGCGCCGAGAGATTCGCGAACAAGTCGACAAATTCACCCTTACGTCCCCGCACCACGGGGGCCAGCACCTGAAAACGGGTGCGTTCGTCGAGGTCCAGCAGCTGATCGACTATTTGCTGCGGTGTCTGCTGGGATGCCGGTTCGTGACACTCTGGACAGTGCGGGACACCGATGCGCGCCCACAACAGGCGCATGTAGTCGTGAATCTCAGTGATGGTGCCAACCGTCGAGCGCGGGTTTTTCGACGTCGACTTCTGGTCGATCGATACCGCCGGGGAGAGCCCCTCAATGAAATCGACCGAGGGTTTATCCACTCGGCCCAAGAACATGCGCGCGTATGACGATAGGGATTCGACGTAGCGTCGCTGGCCTTCGGCGAAGATGGTGTCAAAAGCCAACGAGGATTTTCCGGACCCGGATAGTCCGGTGAAAACCACGAAAGCGTCTCGTGGAATGTTGAGGTTCACGTTTTTGAGGTTGTGTTCACGCGCACCCTGAACCACGATCCGATCAGGCTCGTGGGCCCCGATAACGGCTGTCGGCTGCTTCGTTTCAGGTGTCCCGTTGTTGGAAACCTGCTGACTTGCAGCGCCGTCAATGTTATGTGTGGTCGTCAAATACTCAGTCCCTCGAGTCGTTCAAGACAGTAGAAAACTAGACTTCCAGAATAGTTCAATTTGACTTCACGCATTGCGTTGCTTGGCCATTCGCTCACAGTCTTCGCCTAAAGCTAAGGAACCGGACAACAGTGGGCTATTCGCCACAACACGACGGAACGTGTAAATTAGCGTGCATGTCCAAAACGTCGTCACCTATTGGTCCCATCAAGGTTTTGTTTAACCTGCCCCAGGTCACCATCCGAACCCGGTCGGTTTCTGAGATGGATAATAACGTGTATCTCATTACGTCCAAGACCACCGGAGCGCAGGTACTCATTGATGCTGCCGATGAGCCCGACGCGATTATGGAACTGATCGAATCGGCCGCTGTAGACACCCCGTGTGACCTTGATTTGGTCTCGGTCATCACCACGCATCAGCACTGGGATCACATTCGTGCCCTGCCCGAAATTGTTGAGCGCACCCAGGTGCCGACCTCCGCTGGCGTACCGGATGCTGAAGCGATTTTCGCAGAAACCGGCATCCGTGCCAAAGTTGAGCTCAAGCACGGCGACAAAGCACAGTTCCCCGGCATTGAGCTCGACGTGATCGGCCTGCGGGGCCACACTCCGGGTTCGGTGGCCCTGGTCTATGTGCCCAGCGAGGATGAACCGACCATCATTTTCTCCGGGGATTCACTCTTCCCCGGCGGCGTCGGAAATACCTGGGACGACGCCGAGCGTTTCACTTCCCTCCTGAACGACGTGACCGACCGGATTTTCGCGGAATATGACGACGACACCGTGATCCTGCCCGGCCACGGCGGCAGCACCGTGCTGGGCAATGAGCGCCCGCACCTTGACGAGTGGCGTCAACGCGGCTGGTAAACGCTGCGCGACGACGCACCACTATTTGCGTGACGAAAAACCGTTGACCACTTAGGCTGTGGTCAACGGTTTTTTCATCGCTTGGGTGCTGAGCGGGGTCCTAGATGAAGTAGTCCAGTTCTTTGTGTCCAACCACAAAGATCCGGCGGAACGGGTAGACGGTGACCTCTTGGCCGTCCGGACCGACATAGGGCGGGTAAGCGGCGGTCATTTCGGCTTTATAGCGCGTCACAAACGCATCATGCAGGTTCGTGCCGTGGGCGTCGTCGTGTTCTTCGAGTTTCTGCAGCACGGGGCGCAGTGCCGCGCCCTTGACCCAGTCAAAGACCGGATCCGGCCCAGTCAGCGCCTGATGATACGTGGTCTCCCAGACGTTGGGGCGGAAACCGTGCTCTAGCAGCATGTGCGTGTAGTCTTCGACCGAATGCACCGTCTCGCCCGTGTAGGCCGAGTCTTTGGCCACCGCGAAGCGTTCCTCGGATGCCAGTTCACCGATGTACTGGTGCGACCGAGCAATCGAGTTGCCGGGAACCTGCATCGCAAACCAGGCGCCGGGCTTCAGGGCCTTGAGCCATCCGGAAATGACTTCGATATGGTTTGGGATCCACTGAAACATCGCATTGGACACGATGACGTCGGTATCAGCCGGTGGCGTCCACGACGCGGCCTCTTGTTGCTCGAAGGACACGTTGGCCCAGGCGTCGTCGTCACGGGAAGCGACCAATTGATCGGCGTCGGCAATCATTTCGGCAGAAGCGTCGTACCCGGTGATATTGGCTTCTGGCCAGCGATCGGCCAGGGTCACGGTCATGTTGCCGGGGCCGCATCCCATATCGAAGACCAGTTGCGGTGCATCCAGGTGGATGGCGTTGGTCAAGTCGACGAAAGGCCGGGCTCGGTGACCGGCGAAATGCGCATACTGGGCGGGATCCCATACGAAGTTTTCCATGGGATAAGCCTAAACTGGCGCGCTGGGTCCCCAACAGGGTCGCGTTATGAATCGCAATGTTCGCGAAGCCAGGATTCCTCGGGCAGGGCACTAGGATGGGTTGGGTGCAACTGACTGACTTTATTCCTGATCCTGACCACGGCGAAGAGCTCGAGCCAGTACTGCTCTACGATCGGTTTGTGGAATGGACAACCCATCGCGGTATCGAACTGTACCCGGCCCAAGATGAGGCCGTGACCGAATTGGCCGACGGGAAGAACGTCATCATGGCCACCCCGACCGGGTCGGGCAAATCCATGGTTGCCCTGGCCGCGCATTTCTACGCGCTGGCCCATCAGCAGCGCAGTTACTATACGGCACCGATTAAGGCGCTGGTGTCCGAGAAGTTCTTTGATCTCATTGAGATCTTTGGCGCCGAGCACGTGGGCATGGTAACCGGCGATTCGGCGATCAACGCGGATGCGCCGATTATTTGTTGCACCGCCGAGATTCTGGCGATCCACGCGCTGCGGGAAGGCTCGGGGCTCGAGGTCGGGCCCGTGGTCATGGACGAGTTCCACTTCTATGCTGATCCGCAGCGCGGCTGGGCCTGGCAGATCCCGCTGCTGGAGCTGCCGCAAGCACAGTTTGTGTTGATGTCGGCAACCCTGGGCGATACGACGTTCTTTGAAGAATCGCTGACCGAGCGCACGGGGCGCGAAACCGTCACCGTCTCTTCGGCGACCCGGCCGATTCCGCTGTATTTTGAATACTCCGAAATCCCGGTGCAACAACAAATCGAGGCCCTGGTCGAATCGAGCCTGTCCCCGATCTATATTGTGCACTTCTCCCAGTTGGACGCCGTCGAGCAGGCCTCGAATTTGGCGTCGATATCGGTCACGACGCGCGCCGAGAAAGACCGGATCGCCGAGATCATCAAGGACTTCCGGTTCACCTCGGGCTTCGGCAAGACCCTGAACCGCCTGATCCGTCAGGGCATCGGCGTCCACCACGCCGGGATGCTGCCCAAATATCGGCGCCTGGTCGAGCGCCTAGCGCAAGAAGGCCTGCTGAAAGTCATTTCCGGGACCGATACGCTCGGCGTCGGCATTAACGTGCCCATTCGCACCGTGCTCATCACCGCACTGTCAAAGTTTGACGGCAACAAACAACGTCACCTCAATGCCCGCGAATTCCACCAGATCGCCGGGCGTGCCGGGCGCGCCGGATTCGACACGGCAGGCACCGTCGTCGTCCAAGCCCCCGAGCATGTGATTGAAAACCAGCAGGCCGATGCCAAGGCCGCCGAGAAATTTGCCAGTATCAAAAATCCCGAGGAACGCGCCCGGCGCATTGCGCAGTCGTCAAAATCGCAACCGAAAAAGACCCCGCCCAAGGGATTTGTCTCCTGGTCGAAAGCGACCTTTGACAAGCTGGTGGCCGCCGAACCCGAACCGATGGTATCACGTATGCGCATCACGCACTCGATGCTGCTGAATATTCTGGCCCGGCCCGGCAACCCGGTCACGGCGGTACGCCGGATGATCCTGCGCTCGGCCGAGACGAAGGCCGCCAAGGCCGCCCTGCAACGCCGGGCGATCGGGATTCTGCGCGAGCTGATTGTGACCGACGTCGTCGAGGTCCATGACGAACCCGATGAATGGGGCAACCGATTAGAACTCACCGTCGAGCTGCAGGCCGACTTCGCGCTGAACCAACCGCTCAGCCCGTTTGCACTGGCCGCCTTCGAGCTGCTCGAGACCGACTCGCCGACCTACGCCGTCGATATGGTCTCAATTATTGAGGCCACGCTGGAGGCACCGCGCCAGGTGCTGACCGCGCAGCTGCGCAAGATCCGGGACGAAGAAATGGCCCGGATGCGGGCTGATGGGTATGAATACACCGAACGGATGAACGTGCTGGATAAGCTGACCTACCCGCAACCGCTGGCCGAGTTGTTGAACCAGCAGTTCGAGATCTACCGGCAGGGCGCGCCCTGGTTGGCCGAATTTGAGCTTCAGCCCAAATCCGTGGTGCGCGATATGTACGAGCGCGCGATGGGATTCGGTGACTACGTGAACTATTACGGCATCGCCCGGTCCGAGGGCGTGCTGCTGCGCTACCTGACCGACGCGGCCAAAGCCCTGCGCCAGACGATCCCCCAGGAGTTGCGCACCGAAGAACTCGACCTGCTGCAGCAATGGCTCGAGACGATTATCGTCACGACCGACTCCTCGCTGCTCGAAGAGTGGGAACACATGATGGCCGACGACGTCGACCAGCTCATCGCCGACCACGAGGCGATTTCACCGCCCGAGCCCCCGAAGCTGACCGATACGGTCGGGGTGTTTACGGTCATGGTGCGCAATGCGATGTTCCACCGGGTCCAGCTATTCGGCGACGAGCAAGACGCCCGGCTTGAAGCCCTGGATTATCTGCCCGACGGCGCGGTGCCGTTTACCTCGGATAACTGGGCCGATGCGCTGGATGATTACTTTGGCACCTACGAGGACCTCGACGACTCGCCGGCTGCCCGCGCCCCTGAGTTCTTCCGGATCGACAAGGCCCCCGAGTTGTCGTCGTCGGAAATGGCCGATGTTGGCGCCGAGTCCGGGGACTACTGGGTCGTGACCCAGGTGCTGGTGGATCCGCAGGGTAACCATGATTTTGCGCTCAACGCCGTCGTGCACTTGGATGCCTCAAATGCCCAAGGCTCCCCCGCGCTCACGACCCTCTCGGTGGGCACTCCGGTGCTGTAAAGCGCTAACTTAACAGCGCAACCCAGGTGCCTTGCGCCCAGGACAATCCGGCAAGGCACATCCCGATAATCGCCACCGCAGAAATGGGTATGGTGACCGCCCAGCACCGGATCGAGTTGGCCGACCCTAATAAGGGAATGGCGATCCGCCCGTTGCGCCCCCACACCTCCGCGAGCAGGGGCGCGCCTCTGAGACTTTTGGGACGACGCAGGGTCAGCGGCCAGAAGAGGTTGCACCCTTCTTTGGTGAGCATGTCGCCAATAATGTGCACGACGACGCCTAACACAATGCAGGTGATCAGCCAGGATTGGCCACGTGGCGTGACCACCGCCGTGATGACGCCGACCAAGATGCCAGCGGCCCAGGGCGCGCGCCGTGCGGAATCAGGCATGAAGTGCAATACTTTGAACGCAAAAGCGGACAGGATCACGGCCATCAGCCCCGCGCCAACGTTGAGATCGCCGAACCGTGCGAAATCTGTTATGACGAGTAAGCTGGCCAACCAGGCCACCACGCCGAAAAACACGACGCCGACTATCGAGTGCGTGCCGTTGCGGTGTCCGCCCGAGGCCTTCTGGAAAAACCGGGCCAGCACCTTGGTCAGCGGTGGCAGTGAATGGGCGATCGAGGCGTTGTGGTGATCAATGTCTGGCAGCAACGCTGCACCCGCGCAGATGATGGCCCCCATGAACACCGCGGCTGGTCCGACGTCGAGTAACCCAAATCCCAGGGGCAGTGCCTCTGGGAGCCAGGCGAGTCCGGGGTATGCCTCGACGAGGGGTTGGGTAACCGCGGTGATCGGCAGCTGATAGTTCGAAGCCACGGCAACCCAGGCTGCTGCCCCACAAGCTGCGTGCTGCGGGCCCATCATCGGGCATCGCCGAAGGTTGGTGCAGGAATGCCGGATGGCCGGATGACGGGGTTCTGAGCGGCCGTCCAGTGGGTGATGTTCAAAATACCTGGCTAAAGGATCAAAGTGGCGTGTGGTGTGAGCTCGTCGGTCCCCTCGATGAGGCGTATCGTGTCGCCGGCTGAGCGCGGCTTTAGCATATCAAAGATCCACGTCGGACAAGGCGGTTGCGTGGAGGACCCACTGACTCGGCGGTGACGCGCTGCGCGCCGTGACTCGGCGCTAGACTCGAACCATCACAATGATCGTCGCCGCCTAAGGAGATCCATGGCCATCGTACCGCACACCGTTGGTTCCCCCTCCCGATTGCACGACGGGACCGGGGTGCGCGACCACTACTTCACCGTGCCGCTGGATCATCAAACCCCCGCCGGCGAACAACTCACCGTATACGCGCGCGAATTCTTCATGCCCGATGACGAAGACAAGCCGTGGCTGTTGTATCTGCAAGGCGGACCGGGTGGCAAGGGATCGCGGCCGGCGCGGGTCAGCGGATGGCTAGCCGAAGCCCTGAAACACTATCGGGTGCTGATGCTGGACCAACGCGGTACCGGCCTGTCGACACCGATCACCCGCCACACCCTGACGCAGCGCGGCGCTGCGATGGATCAAGCCCGGTATCTGACGAATTTCCGCGCCCCAGATATTGTGGCCGATGCAGAGGCCATCCGCCGAGCGCTGGGCTCCGACCCGTGGGTTACCCTGGGGCAATCCTTTGGCGGATTCTGCACGCTGACGTACCTGTCCTTCGCCCCCGAGGGACTCGCCGGTTCGATGATCACCGGCGGCATCCCACCGCTCCAGGGCCCCGCCGACCAGGTCTATCAGGCCACCTATCGCCGCATGCGCGCCCGCAACCGCGAATACTTCCGCCGCTTCCCCAAAGATCTTGAAACGCTGACCAATATTTATCGGCGCGTGCGTCGCGGCGACGTCGTCCTACCGGACGGATCCCCGTTAACCGTCGGGCGCGTCCAAGCCCTGGGCATGTACCTCGGCGGCAACACCCGGATCGATGCACTGCACTACGTTCTTGAAGAGGCCTTCATCCCGGGCACCGACATCTTGTCGGACACGTTCCTGGCCTCCGTCTACCAGCAAGTCTCGCGCGCCACGAATCCGCTTTATTTGATCCTGCACGAAGCAATTTACGCCCAGCCCGGTGCCCAACCGACTGCCTGGGCAGCCCAACGCGTGCTCGCCCACTATCCCGAGTTCAGTTCCAAAAAAGCTGACACTCCGCTGCTGACCGGTGAAATGTGTTTCGAGTGGTATACAGATCTGGATCCGGCGCTCCAACCGGTGGCACGTGCGACCCAGATCATTGCCGATTACCGCAACTGGGGTCCGCTGTACGATCTCGACCAGCTGGCCACCAACCAGGTGCCCGTCGCCGCACTGGTCTATACCGACGACGTGTACGTCGACCGCGATCTCTCCGTTGCCGCAGCCGAGCAGGTCGCCAATGTACAGGTCTGGGAGACTGACCAGTGGCACCACGACGGCATCGGTGAAGCCGGCGCCGAAATATTCGCACGCCTCCACCAGATGATCAAACCCTCCTAATATCGGCCGTCACCGGTGGCCTACCACGTTGCTGCCCTATTCGAAGGTGTTTTCCACAGCTCTGCCTGCCCGACCGAATTATACACACTTGGCACCGTGTCACTGCTGAGCGCCGGGTGGTCTGTCTACGCTGGTACGAATACGACAACGCACGCCCAGCCTACAGGGGGTGAGCTCTATGGTGACGCGCGTACCCGATACTGAAAACTTGATTTCGGATGCGGAACTCGACGCGCTCTCCCCCGGTGAGCTGCAAGCCTTGGCCCTGCGGATTGTGCAAAAGCAACAGACCAAGCTGTCGTCTACAGATGCCTACGAGTCATTTGCCCGCCATACGTATACCACCGGTGCGGACTGGGGCACCGTATGGTTGAAGGATACGGATGATACAGACGGCGCCGAGGCGACGAACCCCTCGCACGGGAAACACGCGGGGCCCACACCGATCCCGCCCGATGCGTTCTTTAACACTCTGCCAGGATTCGTGGACAACCTCGTAACGACCCGTCGAGTGCAAGACGCACTCATTGCCACCCTGACAGGTTTTGCAGAACAGGCATACACCTTCGATCGTGATGCAATGCTGGGGATCCCCGCCGAGGTGAATCTACACAAGACCGGCAAGCGGTGGCTAGCGGAGCGGTTTCAACTTGAAACACGTCAGATGGCAAAATTTTACAACCGTGCGGCTCTAGTGAACGGTGAGTTGCCAAGCATCGACCGTTTAGGCAAAGGCCCGTTGCTACCGCAGATGGCAGCCGCATACTCGGCCGGCGAGATCCCGTCGGAAAATATGGACCGGATGAGCCAGGTCGCGAACCAATTTTTCGATTTCTATAACGCGGTGGGGTTGAGCAAGGACAATGCCACGGACATCCTGAAAACCATGGATCCGGTCTTCACCGATGCAGCCAAGACGATGCGGCCCCAAGAGTTGGCACAGCAAGCAGTAACGTGGCTCAACCAAATCGCGCATATCGTGGACCCCGATGGCCCGCCACCGGAACAGCGGTTAACGAAAATCAAGAATTCGCTGAAAACACGGATCGTTAATGGGAAACTGCACATCAACATCATTACCGACGTCGTGAATTTGGAACTCATTGAGGCGCTCGTCTTGGCTGGGCTGAACTTCAAAGCCAACCAGGACAAGTTCCGGCAGGATCACGACCAAACTGACGATGGTGTACCGAATGCGGAAACAACGCATCCGGCCGAGGACACCGCACCCGAAGACACTACACTATCCTCCGAACCAACTGATGCTGAGGGTCAGAAGCCAGAACAGGACAGTTTCGGAGCGTCAGCCTCATACGACGAAGACCCAAGCGCGCAAGAACGTCTCGGCCAGTTCCATCAGGACATGGATGACGCGGTCAACGACCCTGAAACATCTATGGAGACCGAAGCAGGGACCAAGCTCTCTCGGGAGGAAGCTCGCAAACTCGATCCACGGACTCGTGACGAAAAAGCCCATGACGTATTTATGGCCATGCTAAAAGCCCAAGGGAAACGCTCCCCCGGTGCCGAAGGTATGGCCGAATACAAACGCGCCCCAGCCATACTGTGGACCGTAATGGACTACGAAACACTCCTGCGAATCCACCAGGATCGATTGCCAGAACAGTTCCACCTGGATGAAAAATACACTCGCCTGGCTGGACTGGCCGGGTATGACCACGGTCCACCGCGGCGCCTTGATCCCTTTGAAGTGGTTGTGGATGAACATGTACCACCGGGGACGAGTGACCCTGAAAGACTCTTGGGCGCAGATCCACTCCTGGGTCGAGTCTGGCAACGGTCGGCGACGGATCCTCCGGACGATAGACACCCCGACAGGTCCGGTTCGGTTGGGAATAGACGACAGCAGGGACATCCTTATGTTGCTCATCGTTTTCAAACTGGCAGCATTTCTCCGGCCGCCGTACTACAGGATTTGTGTGATGCGAAAATCATCCCGGCAATCTTTAACCAAGGTGGCGTGCCACTCTTTTTAGGAAGAGGTAAACGTCTCTTTAGCGACCACCAGATCCTGGCTGCAGGCATGCTAGGTGGATGTCGCGGCCCCGGCTGCCGAGTCCCACCCGTCTGGACTGAAGGTCACCACGGCACGCACTGGTTCCACGGTGGTGGCACTAATACCACCAATCTCATTTTGTTATGCAATGCGTGTCACACCCACGTCCATCAGGGCGTCTGGACTCCTACCTGGAACGATGACGGAGTGCTCTATTGGATTCCTGCTCCATGGTTGGATCCCACACAAACTCCGGTTCGCAATACCTACTGGGACACTTAGCGCGACTGAAGGACGGTTGATTGGTTAAAATAATTGCTCGCCAGCACACTGGGTACTGGCGAGCAATTGCGTGATTTAGCAGTTAGTCACGAGACTCTGAGTCTTCGTTGTCTTTACCATTGGTATCTGGGGCAAGCACTGGACCGTCTGTAGTCACAATGCGTTGAGACATCAACGCCGGGATGCCGCGACGGTTCGCGTCTTCTAACCGGGTTTCGTGAGCAACTCGGATAATGGCCGACCACTGATCTTTGTGTTCAATGAGCTCCTCAAGATACCGGTGCTCGGTCTCTTGAGCTCGATGCGTCCAGTAATCCATCTTCTCTGCGGCTTCTTGCCGCTGTTCCGCTGGCGCGTCCTCTGGGAGCTGGGTGTAGCGGTGGGCAAACTTTTCGGCGTTTTGTAGCGCACGAAGAGCCTTGCCCTTCGGGCTGAGCAATGAGAAAGCGATCGTGACAATGAGAACGCCGATGATCACCATCAAGGAGAACCCAGTGCTGAGTTCGATAACCGGCACATCTTCACCGCCATTGATAAACGGCAGATTGTTCTGGTGCAGTGCGTGCAACATCAGTTTGACGCCGATGAAGCCCAGGATAGCGGCCAGGCCGTACCCGAGGTAGACGAGTCGGTCGAGCAAGCCGTCGATGAGGAAGTACAACTGACGCAGACCCAACAGGGCGAATGCGTTGGCCGTGAAGACAATGTAGGGTTCCTGGGTCAAACCAAATATCGCAGGAATCGAGTCGAGGGCAAAGATAATGTCCGTGACCCCGATCGCGACCATGACGAGCAGCATCGGCGTGAACATTTTCTTCCCATTGATACGGGTGCGGAGTTTATCGCCATCATAGTGTTCTGTGACCGGCAGGATCTTCCGTGCAAAACGAACAAGCGCGTTATCAGCTTCGGAACCGGCCTCTTCAGCCGATGAGAACTCAGATTTCAACTGTTGGCCAGCCAACAGGAGTAAGAAGATACCGAAGATGTAGAACGCATCCGACCACCACTCGAGGATGGCCGCACCCAACAGAATGAAGATCGTACGACTGATGAGCGCGAAGGTAATGCCAAACAGCAACACCTTTTGCTGGAACTGCCGCGGCACAGCGAAACTCGTCATGATTATCATGAACACAAAGAGGTTATCAACAGATAGCGCTTTCTCCGTGATGAAGCCGGCATAGTATTCGATCGCATGATTCGTGTCGCCGAAAGCAAAGAACACCAAGCCAAAGGCCAGTGCGAGTCCAACATAGATGGCTGACCAGATGGCAGCCTCTTTCAGCGTCGGGGTGTGTGCTTTCCGGACGTGGAAGAAATAATCGAACAGGACCAAGGCGATGATCACAGCAATGGTGACAGCCCAAGTAAACCCGGTAATCTCCATGAAAGGGAGTCCTTCCTAGTTTTTAGGTAACTTCAATTCCACAAGTCTCTCCCCCGACGTAGGAACGGGGTCCGTACCCGGCCGAACGACGGTGTTCGACGTGTTGACGTGTACGGAACTTCTGGGATACTCCCTTGTTCTGCACAGACTATATCAGGAAAGCTCGGGAAAATGCTTGAAACCCGCTGCACCCTTGAGGAAATACTGTGAACTAAGCGTGACCTTCGCGCTTCATGTCACGCAGTTCTTTTTTCAATTCCGCCACTTCATCGCGAAGTCTAGCTGCGAGCTCGAAGTTGAGGTCCACCGCGGCCTGGTGCATCTGCTCGGACATTTGTTGAATCAGATCGGAAAGGTCCTTGGCTGGCACCGCGGCAAGCTTGGCAACTTTCTTGTCTTCTTCAGACAGGGCTGCTCGTTGTTGTTCTTCGGTAATCGTCGCCGTGTAGCCGCGGTTCCCCATTCCGTAATCAAAGCCGGTTTTAATGCCGGCCATCCCGGACATCAGATCTTGAGTATCGGCGTCCTCGCGTGCCAATTGGTCGGTGATGTCCGCGATCTTTTTACGCAACGGTTGCGGATCGATACCGTGTTTCTCATTGTGCGCGATTTGGATGTCTCGACGACGGTTGGTTTCATCGATGGCAAATTGCATGGAGTCGGTGATCTTATCCGCATACATGTGCACTTCACCGGAGACGTTACGGGCCGCACGGCCAATCGTCTGGATGAGCGACCGGTTCGACCGGAGGAAGCCTTCCTTATCAGCATCCAGGATCGACACGAGGGAGACTTCGGGAAGGTCGAGGCCTTCACGCAGCAGGTTAATACCCACCAGGACGTCAAAGACCCCCTTACGCAACTCGGTCATGAGCTCGACACGTCGCAATGTATCAACATCGGAGTGAAGATATTGCACCTTCACGCCGTGTTCCACGAGGTACTCCGTCAGATCTTCAGCCATGCGTTTCGTCAACGTCGTCACCAAGACGCGTTCATTGCGTTCCACACGAAGGTTGATCTCATGCATCAGGTCATCAATCTGACCTTTGGTCTCTTTGACGATAATCTGTGGATCGACCAGGCCGGTAGGTCGAATGATCTGTTCAACAACGCCGTCGGCTTGGCTGAGTTCATATGGACCCGGGGTTGCCGACATGTAGACGGTCTGGCCGATACGCTCCAGGAATTCATCCCACTTCAGCGGTCGGTTATCGAGCGCTGAAGGCAAGCGGAAGCCGTGGTCAACCAGGGTGCGCTTCCGGGAGGCATCCCCTTCATACATTCCGCCAATTTGTGGAACCGTCACGTGAGATTCGTCGATGATGAGTAAAAAATCATCGGGGAAGTAGTCCAGGAGGGTGTGTGGGGCGGACCCTGGTGGGCGACCGTCAATGTGGCGCGAATAGTTTTCAATGCCATTGCAGTAACCCATTTGTTGCATCATCTCGAGGTCATATGTGGTTCGCATGCGCAACCGCTGTGCCTCAAGGAGTTTGTTTTGCGATTCCAGCTCCTGCAGGCGCTCGCGCAGCTCATCTTCGATGTCACGAATGGCCCGGGACATGCGGTCATCACCGGCAACATAGTGCGACGCCGGGAAGATATACATCTCGTCTTCCTCCCGGATGATGTCACCGGTCAGCGGATGCAAGGTTTGAATCGAATCGATTTCGTCGCCGAAGAATTCAATCCGGACCGCCAGTTCCTCGTACATCGGGATGATTTCGACCGTATCGCCGCGCACCCGGAAGGTTCCCCGGTGGAAATCTGTGTCATTGCGAACGTACTGCATGTTCACGAACTGGCGCAGCAGGTCATCGCGGTCGAGCATATCCCCGCGTTTCACGGTGACCATTTGGGCGATGTACTCCTCGGGAGTCCCCAAACCAAAGATCGACGACACGGTTGCAACTACGATCGTGTCGCGGCGGGTTAGCAGCGCGTTGGTGGCCGAGTGACGTAGTCGTTCGACTTCTTCGTTAATTGAAGAATCTTTTTCAATGAACGTATCGGTTTGTGGAACATACGCTTCGGGCTGGTAGTAGTCGTAGTACGAGACGAAGTATTCCACGGCGTTATGGGGCAGCAGCTCGCGAAACTCATTGGCTAATTGGGCGGCCAGCGTCTTGTTCTGAACCAGGACCAGGCTCGGGCGTTGCAGCCGTTCCACGAGCCAGGCGGCCGTTGCAGACTTACCAGTACCCGTGGCCCCCATGAGTACGACGTCCTTTTCGCCACCTTCCACGCGTGCCGCGAGTTCGGCGATAGCTTGCGGCTGATCGCCTGCCGGCTTATAGGGGGCTTCAACCTTGAACGGGGCAACGACGCGGTTAATCTCTCGGGCCATACTCATGCCCAACATGTTACGCCCGTGGGCACGAGGTCACCACTTGTTCGCCCGCTGGCTAAGGCAGCTGGTACGGGGCTCGCTAGCTGAATAACAACAGTACGTAGACCCCGAAAACCATCAGGTGCGGCAATGCGTGCATCACGGTGAGGCGCGGTGCCAAAAAATTACTGATGGTGAGCAACATGGTGACCGCCAGCAGGACGACGTTGACACCGGTTTCGGCCAGCACCACGGTTTGGCCTGTGATCAAACCAATGAGCAATACGACAGGGATCGTAAACGATACGGTCGAGACCAGTGCCCCGTGACACAGATTGATGACGCGCTGGAGCTCTCCGGCGATACCGGCTCGAATCGCAGTAATGGTCTCGGGCAGGAAGACAATTGCGGCAATGAGGACACCGGCCAGTTCGATCGGTAACGTCGTCCGGCTCAAGCCATCGTCGAGGAACGCGGCCATGTATTGGGCCAAGATCACTACCGGGATGACGGTGACGATCAATACCGCGATCCGTAGCAGGATCTCGGCGCGATACAGGGCAAAAATTTGGCCAATGGGTTGACGTTGGCTCGGTGGTGCGACGTCGTGCTGGGCGGTCTCCAGCGTGGGTTCGTGGTGGTGTCCGGCAGCTGCGCGACCAATCGGGTCGACTTCGGCAAAGTCGTGAGGTTGCTGGAACATCTGGCGATAGAGAAAGTAACCGTAGGCGGCAAGCGTCCCGAGTGCCACGGGCACCGCTAGACCCGGCGGGTAACTGCCCCCGTGGTCGAGCTGGCCGGGGATAACAAACGCCAGGGCCAGCAACACGACCAACATGGCCGAGTAGGTAGCCGTGCCCGTGCGGTTATGGCTCAGCGCACCGTGTTTTCTGGTGGCGATGAGCACCGCAACCCCGACGACGAGGTTCATAATGATCATCGACACGGCCATCACGGAGTCGCGTCCGATGGTCGTGTGATCCCCCGGGCCGAGCATGACCGCGGAGATTAAAATGACTTCGATCAAGACAATCGAGATGGTCAAGACTAACGAACCATAGGGGTCGCCCATTCGGTCGGCAAGTTCTTCAGCCTGTGTTACCACACCAAATGAACACACCATGATGATCGCGACGACCGCGATGAGGAATACCAGCAGCATGGGACCCGGTAGCGGTGGGGCCAGGACGTCTTCAATGGCGGCCAGGATGACTACGGCAACCCAACCGGTGATGATCCGGGTCAGAGAATTGGCGGTGAAAACCCGCGAACGCGAGGTGGTGTTCATGGCGCCCGTCAGTTGGCCAGCTCATCCCATACCGCGGCGACTTGGGCTTTGGTTTCTTCTAGGGAGCCTGAATTGTCAATGATCCAATCGGCCACCGCGTGGCGATGCTCATCGGTTGCCTGGGCTGCGATGCGGGCACGCGCGTCGTCGGCAGCCATACCGCGCAAATCCTTGAGGCGTTGCAGGCGCGTCGCCATGTCGGTGTGCACCACGATGACGCCGTCAAATTTTTCGGCCTGCCCGGTTTCCACTAACAGCGGGATGTCTTGAATGATGACGGCGCGCTCGGGGTCCGCTTCGATGGCGTGTTTGAGCTGCAGCTTCGATTCGGCACGCACCGCCGGGTGCACGATTGCATTGAGGCGTTGGCGGGCGTCGTCGTCGTTGAATACCACATCAGCCAGGGCTTGGCGGTTGAGTCGGCCGGTCTCGTCGAGTAGATGCGCTCCAAAGGTCGCCACGACGTCGGCTAAGACGTGTTGGCCGGGTTCCATGAGCGACCGAGCAATGGCGTCGGCGTCGATGATCGTGGCGCCGCGGTCGGCGAAAAATTGCGCAACGGTCGATTTGCCGGAACCGATGCCGCCGGTCAGCGCGAGGTGACGCATGATTCTCCTTCGGTAGACTTGGGCACATGTCCTATGCCGATTCTCGTACTCGACGTTATACCGTGGTGGCTCACCGCAACACCGTTGAGGTGACCTTAGATATTCGCCGCTCTGAGTTTATCGGCATGCTGCGGCGGGTGGAGGCAGAAGACGAAGCCAGAGCGTGGATTGACCAGGTGCGCGGTGTGCATCATGCAGCAACCCACGTGGTGCCGGCGTTCGTGCTGGGTCCAGATCGTGACATCCAGCGGTCCTCCGACGACGGCGAGCCGGCCGGGACCGCCGGGATGCCAATGCTCCAGGCGCTGACCAATTACCGGACGGTGCACGACGGCGTAGAATATGCGGACCTGTCGGATGTGTGTGCAATCGCGGTCCGATATTTTGGCGGGGTGAAGCTTGGCGCCGGCGGGCTGGTGCGGGCCTATTCGGATACGGTGGTTGCCGCGTTAGAACAAACTCCCCTGGTTGTGCGGCAACGCATGATGCTGGTTGCGCTGGCCGCCCCCCACGGTGAGGTTGGGCGGGTCGAAAATGAGTTGCGCAGTGCCGGTTTTACGGTCTTGGGCACTGATTATGCTGGGCCGCAAGCGACTCTGACCGTCGGGCTTGATGACGCCGATGACGCACTCGAACAGTTCAATGCCCGCTTGGCCTCAATGACGGCGGGTGCACTCGTGGCCAAGACCGTGGGCACTCAATGGCAGGACCTCTCCCGATGACAACAGCTGAGCTACTTCCCGATAATGTTGACCGGATGCTGCTGCGCGTTCTGGATGAGACCTTCACCGCCGAACCGTGGCGTCGAGATGAACCGGTTGTGGTAATTAATGACGCCACCGGTGCGTTGAGTGCCGCGGTCCTGCAACAGGGTCTCACGGTGCGGTTTATTCAGGATTCGGCAAGCCGAGCCTTGGCTCACGCACACATTACCGGGCCGGTTGCCGCCGTGCCGACCCCGGAAGTGCTTGCGGGTGCGGCGACCGTGATCACGCGGTTGGCTCGTCCGCTTGAAGCGCTGGAAGAGTTGTCCTGGCAGGTCGCGCGCTGGGCCGCCCCCGAGGTCATCTTGCTGGCCGGGCAGTTACAACGCCACCTGAGTTTCTCGTTCAACCCGGTGCTGGAACGCGTCTTCGACGATGTGTCCGCCTCGCGAGGGTATAACAAGGCCAGGGCCTTGCGAGCCCGTCTCCCCAAAACCCTCACCGGCCTGACGCCGCCGCGATTTCCTCGCAAAAATACGGTCACGGTTGCGGGTCATGCGGTCCAGCTGCGAGCCCACGGCCTGACCTTTGGTGCAGCCCGCCTGGACCCGGGCACCCAACTGCTGCTCGACACCATCCAAACCCAGCCGCCCGAACAGCTCACGCCCGAAGCCACCGTCGTGGATCTGGGCAGCGGCAACGGCACCATCGTTGCCGGGCTGGCGCGCAGCTTCGAGCTAGGCAGATTGATCGCCACGGATGATTCGGCCTCAGCCGGGTTATCGACCACGGCGACCCTGGCCGCCAACGGGATTGATGGCGTCGAGGTGATCCACCAGTCCGGTATGGTCGACCTGGCCGATGCGTCCGTGGACGTCGTCGTGCTGAATCCGCCCTTTCACGCGGGCACGCAACTCACCAGTGACATTGCGTTTTTCCTGTTCGATGAAGCGGCTCGAACCCTAAAACCCGGTGGTGTACTGTTGACCGTGTTCAACGCGTCACGGCACTATCGACCCCAGCTGCAGCACCGCGTGGGCCCCACGTGGCAGCTGGCCCGAGATAAGCGCTTTATCGTTACACAATCACAGAAAGTCCACTAAATGTCTGAACTGTTTGTCAAAGTCTGCGGCATCACGACCGTCGAACAGCTGGAGTGGGCGATAGAACTGGGATATGACGCGATCGGATTGATGTTCGCCCCGCATTCCCCCCGCCTCGTGGATATCGGGACGGCGCGCGAACTGCTAGTACATGCCAACGGCAGGATTCAAACATTTGCGGTGGGTCTGACCCTGGATCAGGTCGAGCCGCTCAAGGACCACGTCGATACGGTCCAACTCTACGAGCCCGCCGAGGTGCAATCCCTCGCCCTGGCCTCGGACACTCCCCCGGACTCGACCGACGGTCTGGACTACTGGTTTTATGATGCCTCACACGGCTCCGGAACGTTTTCGGAAATCCCAGAGTGGGTGCACGACGTCGATGCGCGGTTTGTGCTGGCCGGCGGGCTGAACCCTGGCAACGTCGCCGAGGTCATTGCGCAATATCATCCGGATGGCATTGATGTGTCTTCCGGAGTGGAATCGCGTCCGGGGACCAAGGATTATGCGTTGATGAAGTCCTTTATTGAGGCGGCACGGGGCGCTGGGCGTGATGAGGCGACCGCGACACTGCGCGACACTGAGTAGCCCCACCTATTCCATGTGAATCCGAGGGTGTGAAGGGTCACGCCACACGGACCTGCTACCACCCTTATGCACCCGAAACGTCGCTGTCTGAGGCAATCATCCTCATGACTTCTTGACCTCATGGTTCCTAGTGTTTGGTGCAACGCGAAAGGCCGTCACTTGCGTTCAGGTGACGGCCTTTCGAACGTGCGATGCCCTAATGGGCTGACGGGTTAGTTACCGGTCAGTTTTTCGCGCAGTGCGGCAAGGGCTTCGTCGGAAGCCAGGGTGCCGGAGTCTTCGACCTGGGTCTCTTCGTCCTCGGAGGAGTACGAAGCGGCCCCGGTGTCGGCCGGGCTGGCGGAAGCGGCTTCAGCGGCTTCGTTCAGGTGGCGGGCAACCTGTTCCTTGTGAGCTTCCCAGCGTGCCTGAGCGTCAGCGTACTGCTGTTCCCAAGCGGCGCGTTCTTCTTCGTAGCCTTCCATCCATTCGTTGGATTCAGGATCGAAGCCTTCTGGGTACTTGTAGTTGCCGTCTTCGTCGTAGTCGGCAGCCATACCGTAGAGGGCTGGGTCGAAGTCGGAGCCTTCTGGATCCACACCTTCGTTGGCCTGCTTGAGTGACAGGGAGATACGACGACGATCGAGATCGATGTCGATGACCTTGACGTACAGGATTTCGTTGACCGAAACAACCTGTTCGGCGGTGTCGATGTGGCGGTTGGCCAGTTCGGAAATGTGGACCAAACCTTCGATGCCGTCTTCGACGCGAACGAATGCCCCGAATGGTACCAGTTTGGTGACCTTGCCCGGTACGATCTGACCCAGAGCGTGGGTGCGGGCGAAGACCTGCCATGGATCTTCCTGAGTGGCTTTGAGCGACAGGGAAACGCGTTCTCGGTCCATATCGACGTCCAGGACCTCTACAGTGACTTCCTGACCAACTTCGACAACCTCGGATGGGTGGTCGATGTGCTTCCAGGACAGTTCGGAAACGTGGACCAGGCCGTCGACGCCGCCCAGGTCGACGAACGCACCGAAGTTGACAATCGAGGAGACGACGCCGGTACGGACTTGACCCTTCTGCAGAGCCTGCAGGAAGTTCGAGCGGGTTTCGGACTGAGTCTGTTCCAGCCAAGCGCGGCGGGACAGGACAACGTTGTTGCGGTTCTTATCAAGTTCGATGATCTTGGCTTCGAGTTCCTGACCGACATACGGTGCCAGGTCACGAACACGACGCATCTCAACCAGCGATGCTGGCAGGAAGCCGCGCAGACCGATGTCGAGGATCAGACCACCCTTGACAACTTCGATCACGGTACCGGTGACAACACCGTCTTCTTCCTTGATCTTTTCGATGTCGCCCCAAGCGCGCTCGTACTGAGCACGTTTCTTGGAAAGGATCAGGCGACCTTCTTTATCTTCTTTGGTAAGAACCAATGCCTCAACGGAATCGCCAACCTCGACGACGTCATCAGGATCGACGTCATTTTTGATTGACAGTTCACGTGAAGGAATGACACCTTCGGTCTTATAGCCGATGTCGAGCAGTACTTCGTCTCGGTCGACTTTGACGACGGTGCCAGCCACCAGGTCGCCATCGTTGAAGTATTTGATGGTTTCATCGACTGCGGCCATGAATTCTTCAGCCGAGCCGATGTCGTTCACAGCGACCTGCGGGGCGTTGCTAGTAGTGGTCATGTAGTAGGGACTCCGATATGGATTAATATGGTTGATAAACTTACTGAGTTCATGACATGGTCCGGTGACCAGTCATAACGATTTTTGCCCAAAATAGGCAACGTTTAATATAGTACGGTATCCATCCTGTCAAAATCAACGTAAGACCCGCGCTGTTGTTGATGAATCGCGAAGTTGGTTATCCGGATTCGACCGCTGTCTGACATCGAAATGAACTCGATGTGTCCGGCGTAGCTTAATGAGCCGCCTCATGCCACGAATAGCCCTTGCCAACCTGGACGTCCAGCGGCACGTCCAAGGTGGCAGCAGAGGACATCTCTTCAACCAAAATGGCTTCAGCTGCCTCGATTTCCGAATCGATGACTTCTAAGATCAATTCGTCATGGACCTGCAGAATCAGCCGGGATGTCAACTGTTCTTTTTCCAATCGGGCCTGCACGCCGAGCATCGCAACTTTAATGAGGTCGGCGGCGGAGCCCTGAATTGGGGCATTCAGAGCAGCCCGTTCAGCCATCTCGCGCAACTGACGGTTATCAGATTGCAGATCCGGCAGGTACCGACGGCGTCCCAACATCGTTTGGGTATATCCGTCTTTGCGCGCCTGGCGAACCACGTTTCGCAAGTACCGTTGCACGTCCCCGAAACGATCGAAGTAGCTACTCATCAGCTCCCGGGCTTCATCGACCGAAATGCGCAGCTGCTTGGATAGGCCAAAGGAGCTCAGCCCGTAGGCCAGGCCATAGGACATGGCCTTGACTTTGTCACGCATCGAGGTCGTGACGTCTGCGGGTGGCACGTCGAAGACTTGCGAGCCCACAAAGCGGTGGAGGTCTTCGCCGTCTTGATATGCCTGGATGAGGCCTTCGTCGCCCGACATGTGCGCCATGATGCGCATTTCAATCTGCGAGTAGTCTGCGGTGAGCAAGGTGGTGCGCTCCTCGACGGTCGGGTGGGTTC
>ERZ1032895.100-NODE-100-length-22929-cov-5.361327_pt1 | contig 22929 bp, 22 predicted proteins | sample MGYA00516687_ERZ1032895 | MGnify/ENA primary metagenome ERZ1032895 (study PRJEB33719, sample SAMN04261600) | wastewater metagenome | biome: rural village; feature: latrine urine exit; material: soil | place: El Salvador | collected 2013-01-14 ... | reverse complement strand
GCTGTCTCACCTGTCCTAAAAGTGGCAAGGCGTGCCCGCTGGGTTGGCGCCGGGTGAACCGGGGGAACCCGCCGCGACTCTAGTGCTGACCCAGGCGCACATCGATGAAGGTCTGGTGGAAAACACCGCGACCGTCACCGGTACTCCGCCACCGGCCTACAACCCGGAGGATCCATCCAACCCAACACCACAAGATCCGGTGACGGGTCAGTCAACAGTGGTCACCGAGTTGCCGGCCAACGCTGTGATCGACTTGGAAAAGACGGCTGAGCACAGAGGGAAAGGTGAAGTAGGCGATACCATCACCTACAACTTCACCGGCACCAACAACGGCAACGTCACGCTGACCGATGTTGTACTAGTCGACGAGATGGAAGGCCTAGGCGAGATCACCTACAACTGGCAGTCCACTACCGGTCAGCTGGCGCCGGGTGAACAACTCACCGCCACAGCCGACTACGTGCTAACGGAAGCCGACGTGAAGGCAGGAGAAGTCGTCAACGTGGCGACCATCTCGGGAGCTACACCAGCCGGCGACGCCGTCAATGCTGATGACTCGGTCAAGGTGAGCTTCACAGCTCTGGCTGTCACGGGTGCATCGATCCTGAGCGCAGTCGGTATCGCACTGGCCTTGCTCGTGCTCGGTGTCGTGTTAATGCGTGCACGCAGTCGAAAGGAAACCGTATGAAAACCCAACATGGCATAATCGCCCTGGCGGTTGCAGCGCTCGCGCTGTCCGCCTGCGGCTCTGCCGAAGATGACGCTCAGTCACCTGAGTCTGAGCAACAGAAGGTTATCGAGATCACCGACCAGCCCGGTTCTGTTGAGGACTACGTTGGTGCCGTCGAAGATGCCGAAGTCGACACCTGTTCTGCAGGTGGCAATGGCCTCGACGTCGCCGGCACGGTGACTAACCCTGAAACGGTTGCTCATGACTACCGGTTGTACGTATCGGCCATGGCAGATGGTGACACAGTCGGCCTCGTTCAGGTCGATGTTGGAGACGTCGCCGGTGGCGAGACTGCCGAGTGGGAAGTTCAGATGGAGCTGACTCAAGAGGACATAGACTGTGTCCTACGGGTTGAGCGGTTGCCCGCCGAATAATCTCGCGCAACAGTAAAGGCCCGGGACTGACGTGTTTTCATGTCGGCCCCGGGCCTTGTTCTTTGGTTGCTTGGGATATTCGGCGGCTCAACCGATATTGGACGTTGCATCTTGCGTAGGAGAGCCCAGAAGTGGACGTTTAGAAGCGTTGTACACGTCTTTCAGATATGTGCAAAATATGCAGATTTTTGTACATATCTGCGAAGGTTCGTTGAGGATGTTGTCGTGATTAGTCAGTGAACTTTGAGCGCATCCGCTCGAAGAGCCGCGCGGCACCTGATCTCACACTTTGGTTGATGACCCGGGCGGTTGCGGGGTCGCCCGTTAGCAACGATTTGGCTAATCCACTGGCTTGGTCGAGTGTGATGTGTGCCGGCAGGGGAGGGGTATTCGGGTCGGTCTTTACGCTCAAGACCACCGGCCGGTCTGCAGCGAAGGCTTGATCCCATGCGGCATTAATATCTGCTGGATCTTCTACCCGGATGCCCTTGAATCCAAGCAATTCGGCATATCCTGCATAATCCATGGGCTCCACAAGTTGGGCGGTATCCCAGCGTGGATCACCGGCGATCCGCATTTCCCAGGACACCTGATTCAAATCCCCGTTATCTGACACCATCACGATGAACGTGGGGTTGTCCCATTGTTGCCAGTGCCGTTTGACTGTCAGCAGGCCGTTCATGCCCAGCATTTGGAAGGCGCCGTCGCCAATGGTGCACACGACCGGCCGCTGCGGGTGAGCGAATTTTGCTGCGATTGCGTATGGCATGGCCGCCAGCATGGAGGCCATGCGGCCGGAGAGGTTGCCCATTTGGTCTCGGCCCAGCTTGATGTGAAAGCCGTACCAGTCGGCGGTGCTGCCGGCGTCGCACGTGATGATCGCATTTTCGGGGAGGCGTTCATTTAATGACGTGAACACGCGTCGCGGATTGACGGGTTTGCTGTCTACCATGGCGATACGGTCATTTTCTTCATCCCATTCGCGCATCTGTTCAGCGATCGAGTTTTGCCAGGCCAGGTCGTGTTGCTCTAGGCGGGGCAGTAGCGCGGTCAAGGTTGCTTTGGTGTCACCCCACAGATTGACTTCGGTCGGGTAACGACCCCCGAGGTGTCGTGGCGACAGGTCAACCTGCACAGCGCGGGCGTTGCCGGTGGGCGGTAAGAACTCGCCGTAGGGGAAGTTTGTTCCGACCATCAACAAAGTGTCGCAGTCTTGCATCATGTCATAGCTGGGCCGGGAACCCAGCAAACCCAGTTGCTGGGTGTGATAGGCGACGTCACCCGGGACCACTTGCTTACCCAACAGCGCGGTGCAAACTCCGGCACCGAGACGTTCGGCAACCGCCAGCACCTCATCGGTTGCGCCAATGGCGCCCTGTCCGACCAGCATGGCCACTTTTTCACCCGCATTGAGTACGGCGGCGGCTAGGGCCAGCGCGGTGTCATCAGGGCAGACGCGTTCTTCAACGTAACCGACTCCGGTGCGGGAAACGAAATGCTCGGCGGTTGGTTCTTCGAACTCGAGTGTTTGGACATCGGCGGGAAGGATCACCACGGCCGGCCCGCGGTAGGCTTTAGCCATTCGGACCGCTTTATCGATCACAAATTGTGCGTGCATGGCGGTGGTGACCGTTTGCACAAAGACAGCCACGTCACTAAAGGCCCGTTCCAGATTGATTTCTTGTTGGAATTCGGTGCCAAAAGCCACGCGTGCTTGTTGACCAATAATGGCCACCACCGGGGCGTTATCTCCCTTGGCATCGTAGAGACCATTGATCAAATGCAACGCGCCCGGCCCCGAGGTTGCCACACAGACCCCAACCTCGCCGGTAAATTTGGCGTGCGCGGTGGCCATGAACGCGGCTTCTTCTTCATGCGTGGGGCGCACATACGTGAAGTCTTTGCCCTGGTCTTGCGCGCGCCCCAAGGCGCCGTCGAAACCACCAATGCCATCGCCCGGATAGCCATACCAATGGTGCAGCCCCCACTGGATGAGCCGATCAATAATAAAGTCGCTGACTGACGTTGCCATTGCACTCACCTTTGCGCCTCGAATCGGGTAACACGTTAATCCGACCACTTTCCTGGTGTGCTGACAAGAGGTCTGGTGTGCTTGCGTGGCGGCGGTGCTAGCCAGCGGACCAGATCTTTCGACCTACTGTTGTTTGGAGGTCGGAGCATCATCGGCTGTGAGAACTCCTGCTGTTTCTGGTTCACGACGCAGGAAGTAGGCGCCGAGTGTCCCGGCGAGTGTCGCGAACACGACCACTGAGAAAGTGGCCAGTACGACATGAAGCATGCGAACAAAGATCGTGTCTGCACTGAAGCCGGATCCGGTGATTGTTGCTAGGGCTGCCTCGTAGAGGGCATCCAAATAACTCGAGTAATCAGCGAATAGGTAGAGCAGTTGGCTGGACGCCAGAATGACAATCGCGGTCACCGCGAGCAGCCAGGCGACGCGGTTCGAAAGGAGTTTTTCTGCGGATCGTGTACCGCGGACTCCCGCCGAGAGCACCCTGCCGAATCTTGTGACGCGTAAGATCCGCAGTGCCCGTAGCGCTCGAAAGAATCGTAGGAAGGGCAGCGCCAGGAAAATAATCTGCCACCAGTTTTTGCGCCAGAACCTGGCTTGGAACCGCGCAATATAAGCACGCAGTAAGAACTCGGCGACGAATATGCCCCAGAAGACCCAATTGGTGACCGAGAGCACGACTTGACCTGTCGGATCTGTGACCAGCAACTGTGCGAGCACGACTAGCAAAAAGATGATGCCTAAGAGGCCCATCGGACGATCAAGCCGCCGTGCCAGAGATTCCGCTGCGTCAAGCCGCTGTTCGTCTTTAGCCACTAATCATCGTCTCCTCGAAGCTTCTGAGTTAAGAGCCCATGCAATATTCACCATCCGACCATTGCATGAACATGTGCTGAGACTCCATGGGAGAGTACACCACCGAACTAACGGTAACTACCGAAAGCTCTCCTGGCCACATCGTATGCTCGCGAACGCCGTCGTGAGAGCAACCCGGATCGGTGCAAAGGCAGGTAAGCTCCAGGTACTACAGCACGAGTTTTGAGTGCATCGCTGAGCGAATAATCAGCGATCATCACATAGCGAGGAGGCTATGCAGCCACGATCGATGCGAGTGGGGAGACGATTCCTCTGGACCGCCATGGTCTTCGGACTGGTTCACGCTTCTTGGAGTTATTACTGGGCGTCTGGCGGCACGTGGATGTTAGATACCGTCGGCCAATGGGCTGTGGTGAGCCAACTTCAACAACCTCTCCAAACCTTTCTTGTGCTGCTGGGTATCGGTCTGGCGAAAACTGCGGGGGCCGTCGTCCCCGTCGCCGTGGAATATGGAAAGCTCGGTGGCCGGAAATTCTGGCGGCTGATCAGCTGGGTGGGTGGCATCGGGCTTGTCCTCTACGGTGGCATCTATGCTGCGACTGCTTGGCTGGTTCTCATTGGAGTGTTGGCTCCGGGCGATGCCTATGATAAGCCAGTCATGCTTGGGCACGCGCTGCTATGGGATCCGCTGTTCTTCTTCTGGGGCCTGTCCCTCGTGATGTCACTGATCTTGACGCATCGCAGAACCTATAAGAAACAATAATTAGGTAAGGGGCGGCTGAATGCCCCAACACGTGCTGAAACCTTTCTTGAACCTATTTCCCCGGTTTAGTCTTGAAGTAATTACAGGTTCTAGGTTTCTAGCACAAGGAGAATGGTCATGAGATACGGCGGAGCAATCGCCCTGATGGTTATCGGAGCCATCCTCTACTTTGCGGTCAACGTGGAAGTGCAAACAGTCGATATCAGTCTCATCGGGCTCATCCTCATGATCGCCGGAGCTATCTGGTTGGTGATCAACCTGATTGTTGGCGCCACCACTCGACGTCGCCGCGTTGTCCCTGTGGAAGAACGCCGCGAGATTATTGAAGAGTAACCCTGACTGAAAGCCATCCGTCGATGATTCCATGGAGGCGCATCCATCAACATGAGACGTGTGATGTCGTTCCACGGTGGTCGCACTGACTGCGTTCATGCGTCGTATTAGGCTCGCGAGCGTATTGACGGCGTCAGTGCAGTAATGGCGATCGCACTCCGACATAGCTATCGAGCTCGGCGGCGAGAGCAAATAGTGTGTCGTCTTGGTCTCGAGCGCCGTCAATGGTGACACCGACTGGTAATCCGGCGATCCCCACACCAACGGGGATCGTGACGGCTGGTTGAGCGGCGAGAGAGCCCGGACCGGTATTGCGAATGACCGTGCCGAAGGTGGGTACTTCTTGGCCAAACGCGGTGGTGAGGACTTCGTCTCCGATTGGCGTGGGGCTAATAGGTGTTGTGGGGCGCAGCAACCCGGTGATGTCATGGTCAGCAAAGAGCCGGTCCCATTCGGTGCGTAACTGTTCTCGGAGGTTCATAGCTTCACGGTAGGCCTCGTGATGCTCGCGTTGTTTCCACGCCAGGGTGAGAAGTTCGCGAACATCATCTGCTCCGGCTTGGTCTCTTACTTGTTCGAAAGTTAGCGGGTCTGGAAGAGCCGCGAGGTAAACGCTGAGGTCCCTGGCGGTTTCATACAGTACGATGCTGATGCCACATGCTGCGTCGAGCTCATGAAGCTTATCGGTTTCGACTTCTACGAGTTCAATGGTGTCGGTCTGTTCCAGTGTCTGGAGCGTATGATCCCAGCGTTGTTGCACATCATCGGCGAGTGGATCCAGATATGTGGAATCTTTGCGCGGCACACCGACACGGAATCTGGTGGGCGGTGTGGTCTGCGTGTGGTGGTCGCAGACGACTGCATCTACGCGTTGCACAAGGTCTAATGATTCGGCGATAACTCCGATGGCGTCCCGACTCTTGGACAGCGGTGCTGCGCGTCCGTCGTTCGGCCAGCGACCGATCGAGGGACGGTAACCGTAGACACCACACCAGGCAGCGGGGATAGAGACCGAGCCGCCGGTATCAGTGGCAAGCGCGAAGGGCACCATGCCCGATCCCACTGCTGCGCCAGAACCGCCGGAGGACCCTCCCGGACTGCGTGCCGGATCGAAGGGGTTGCGGGTTGCGGGGTGTGCCGCCGCACCGGTGGTAATGCCGAATGCCAGTTCGTGCAGATTGGTTTTGCCCACCAATAGCGCTCCAGCATCGTGCAGGCGGGTCACGACCGCATGGTCATGTTCACGGCGTGATCCGACGAGTGCCGGAGTGTTGGCACTGGTCGGCAGGTCCGCCGTATCGATATTGTCTTTGACAGCGTACGGGATGCCGGCAAGCGGGCCAGAAGCATGCTGGGCCTGCGAGCTTGTGGGGTCCACGACCGCGGTAAACGCATCGAGCGGGTCTTCTTTGGCTTGTTGAACTGCGCGCTCAAAGGCACTCGTACCGTGTTGCATGATGTCTCCTTGGTATGCGCTGCGTCGAGTTGGACGCTCGCGTCACGAAGCATGTTCTCGCTCAAATTCAGCGCCATTGGGTCATTGTGCGAGCGGCTCGTCCTAAGTGTACTGGTAAGCGAGCATCCTGAATACGTCTAGTTGAGCATTAGCCTGTGCTAGCACTACGATGAATGACTTTTTCGAACGTCTTCACTGACCTGGTGAGTCGTAACGACTCATGGAAGAGCGAGGGGGCAGGGGACGAGCGTCTCTGAGGATTCTTCTCCGAAGCCGCTTTGAAGAATATGATCGCGACGTCGTCATAGTGACGAAGTGTGAGCATTACAGACAACTTTAGGCCCCTAGATCATGACTCCATGGCAGCGCAGCCCGGCCCCACTCAAAACAGAGTAGTAGGTGCTTAGGATTGCAAAGAAGGTGCAATCGATTGAGGCGCGAAGTTACCTATAGCTTGTGAAATCCCTTCGTTCCTGACATCCACAAGACGATATCCAGCACACGTAATGTCGAAAGTTCAGGTCGACCTATGTCGCTTCTGAGAGCTTCGGCTCTACGCTCAAGCTCATCGTCGACCGACAGAGCTTCCCACCATAGTCTCCAGTCATCTTCTCCACGTTTCTTATCGATCACTCGCCGGATGACTCGGTCGTTGATAGGGATGAGATGAGGCCGTTTGCGAGCCATGATTTTGCTCGCCCGTGTCGGACCCACGTTCCATTTCTCTTCGGTTGGCTTAGTTCTTCGACGGAGAGCGTCCCATAGCTTTCCTGCTGCAGACTCTGCGCCGAGGTGCTCCTCGAATTCGTCTGCGGTCAAAGCACCTAAGTGCTTCGTAGTGATTCGAGATAAATAGCCATTGATCTCATCGGCATCGGTGATGAGTATGCCCATTGCGGCTTTTCGCTTGATCGGTGTGTTTAGGGTTGCAACAGCGTAGAGATCCGAAGAAGTGATCCTATCTTCAGGATTATTGTAAGATTCGAGCGACTCGAAGCATGAGCCTGTATAAAAGGGGTCGTCTGGCGAAAAGTACTCTTGCAGATGTGCGACGGCTTCGTCATGTGTGATGTCATTCAATGCTGATCGAATACTCATAAATCAACTGTGGCTGCGTGCCGGAGTAAACGCCATAGTCAGCTTGCTCTTAAAGGAGCTGTACTTTCGGCAACGATGCAGTTCGAATCGGGCATGCACGCTGTGTTTGGCTACAGCGCGACGTGCTGTGACATCCACGTTAGGGTACATTAGTACCAGCAAAACGCAGCTCATCGGCACCGGTACCAAGCGGAGAATTACCATGTCAGTCACGGCGAGACCACACGCCAATATTGTGGGCTCGGGCCCGAACGGACTTACCGCGGCGGCGATGCTGGCCCGCGCTGGGTGGCATGTGCGAGTGTATGAACGCAATGCTGCCATCGGTGGGGCTGCTGCTTCAGCTGACGTATTCGGTGACGGCTCGATCGTGGACATGGGCGCCGCGGCCCACCCCTTCGGTGTAGCTTCCCCAGTATTCCGTCATTTAGGTCTAGAAGAGCGCGGGTTGGAATGGTTGCACTCCGAGTACCCGATGGCACATCCGTTTGAGGATGGTCCAGCAGCGATCCTGCAACGCGATATTCGTAAGACTGCCCGGTCACTGGGCATCGATTCCACAGCATGGCGGTTGATCCATAGGGGAGTGGTCAACTCCATTGACGATTACCTCGAACAGATCATGCGGCCATTGCTGCGTTTTCCGAACCGGCCGGTAAAAATGGCACAATTTGGCATGTTGGGTTCAGCCCCCTCGTCATGGTTTGTGCGGACGGCATTTCGTGAAGAGGCTGCTCGCGCGTTATTTACCGGTTCTGCAGCGCATGCCAATACTCCTCTAGGGCATCCGTTTACTTCGACCTTTGGGGTGTTGTTCTCTGCACTCGGGATGACTCGCGGATGGCCGGTCATCAAGGGTGGTACTGGAGCATTAGTCAACGCTCTGACTGAAGTGATCCGCGAGTATGATGGTGAGATTTTCACCAACCATGAGGTCACTGATCTCGATGCGCTGCCACCGGCCCGTGCAACCGTCCTGGACATTACTCCATCTCAGGCATTAGTTATGCGCGGCAAACAGTTGCGGGAGCTCCCGGAGCATACTGTGCAACGTTTTCAGCGATGGCGCTATGGTCCGGGCGTGTACAAAGTGGACTGGCAGCTGGATAGCCCGGTGCCGTGGGCAGATAGCCGGGTTAGTCATGCCACGACCGTGCATGTAGGCGGACGGGCTGCTGAGATCCGACTAGCCGAGGCACAAGTGAATGCCGGGCGGATTCCGGATCGTCCGTTTGTGATGGTGGTTCAACCGCAGGTTGCCGACCCGTCCAGGGCGCCAGAAGGCAGTCACATTTTGTGGACCTACACGCATGTGCCGCACGGCTATAAACCGGCCACCAAAGATCGAGACTACGTGGCCGATGTAATCCAAGCGCAGATTGAACGCTACGCGCCGGGCTTTGGGAACAAGATCCGCGCCAAGAAAGTCTGGGATCCTGCCGCGCTTGAAGAATGGAACCCCAATCTGGTCGGTGGCGATATTGCTGGTGGCGCGATGACTGGGCTGCAATCGTTGCTGCGTGGGGGTCTGACGCTGGAGCCATATCGGATGGGCGTGGATGGTTTGTATATTTGCTCGGCAGCCACCCCGCCCGGCGCAGGTGTCCACGGGATGCCTGGCGCATGGGCAGCGCAAGCTGTGCTTGAAGACCAGCGCTACTGAATCTGCTCGAACGACTTCAAAGTCGTCATTTCTCGTGGCGTTTAATTGTGTGGCCGCTGACCCAGTACGCGGTTGCGATGAGGCTTTCTTGTTGACTTATCCACAGTCTTGGCTGATCCACACTCGAGTCAGCTGATTTCTGGTGCAATTGACCCTAGAAAAGCTCTTCACAAGCGGGCGCAATTGCAAATCAGGCGGTGATCGATGAGTAAACAGTGCTGGTATGAGGCGGTTGTCATTGACAAGACCTTAGTTTGGGCGCTGCTCTTGTCGATGACAAGCGCAGGTGTCGACGCCGATGGTAGCGATGCACGGCACGGCAAGAGACGCTTGATCATGGGAAAATATGCTTGCACAGCTGAAGCGGTCTGGATTCAATCTCAAATGACGTGAATCTTAGGTGCAGGTAAAGGGTGCCGCTAGTACCAGAGATTCGTCGGGAGAGGAGCTTTCATCATGAATACGTGGCACGTAAACGTCGGATTCAATGCCAGTGCATCTTTCACTGAAGATGCGGTTGTCGATATCGGCGCAGAACTCGAACATTTTGCAGCCGTCCTGAGCGTTACTCAAGACCTCAAGGCAGGGACGGTCGCGCTTACCATCGGCGCAGAGAGTTGGACGGAGGCTCTCGGAGAAGCTCGCATGGCGGTTGAGGGCACATTACAATCGCACAAAATAGACGCATGCGTTACGGCGATAACTATTCAGAGTGAACAAGCATTCCAAGATGAGCTTCACGAACCGGTCTACCCACAGGTTGTTGGGTATGCCGAAATCGCAAAAATGGCCGGAGTCTCGCGCCAGCGTGTTGGCCAGCTTGCTGAGAAGAAAAACTTTCCGCGTGCTGTAATCCGAACAGCGCAAGGGCCGTTATATAGCGTTCATGCGGTTGAGCGTTGGCTGGAGTCACGCCAGTCCGCAGGTCATTTTGTCACACAAACTAAGACGGCATAGAAGCCGCGCCCTGTTTCGTTGAAGTGGCGGACCGACGCTGGGGAGAGTTGCACAACTGATGTGCTTCGATTTATAGCGTGTCGTATTTCGGCGTCGTCGATATGTGGCTGATGTTCAACAAGTAGCGCTTGAACCACTCGGAGATGTGTAGCCGAATATTGGGCAAGGTGTTGGTTTGAGTAGCTGATTGGCACCGGCCGCCGCCCAGGCTATGTTTTATCTATTTTCGCTGATTTAGGCTCAACGTATCTAACTCCATGCGGCATGAACCGTCCCGAGGCACATCGAGGAGTGGCTGTGACTCGCACACAATACAAGACGATTGAAACCGATATTCCTGCCCGTTTGGATCGTCTACCCTGGTCAAAGTGGCATATCCGAGTGCTTATCGGTCTCGGTACCGTCTGGATTTTAGACGGTCTGGAAGTCACTATCGTCGGAAACATCACCACACGGTTATCGGAACCCGGAAGTGGCATCAACATTACGGACGTGCAGGTCGCTGGTACTGCTGCAGCGCTCTACGTTTTAGGCGCCTGCCTAGGAGCACTCTTCTTTGGGCATCTTACGGATCGATGGGGCCGCAAGAGACTTTTCATCATTACCCTGGTGCTCTACCTGACAGCTACTGCATTGACCGGTTTGACCACTGAAGCATGGATGTTCTTTATCCTCCGCTTCTTGACGGGGGCGGGTATTGGCGGCGAATACGCGGCCATCAACTCTGCAATTGATGAGCTCATCCCGGCCAATTACCGAGGTCGGATCAACATCATCATCAACGGAACCTTCTGGATTGGTGCTGCAGGTAGGGCACTGCTGTCAATCCTTGCTCTGGATGAGAATCTGTTCCCACGAGATATCGGCTGGCGTCTGACGTTCTTCCTTGGTCTCGTTTTTGGTCTGGTCATTCTGCTGGTACGACGAACCGTCCCAGAAAGTCCCCGCTGGCTCTTCATCCACGGACGGGAAGACGAAGCCGAAAAGATCGTCCGTGAGATCGAAACAAAGGTACAAAACCAGACGGGACAGGAACTGGTAGAGGCCACCGAAGCCCTTACGATTCATCAGCGCCCGGCCATTGGTTTTGGCCTGATCGCCAAAACCATGTTCGGCCGCTATCCAAAACGGGCCGTGCTGGGATTCGCGATGTTCATCGGCCAAGCATTCATCTATAACGCCATCACCTTCGGTTTCGCGACCATCTTGGCCACGTTCTACGATGTGCCCTCGGGCAGTACCGGGTATTACTACGCAGTCCTCGCCGTCTTCAATTTTCTCGGCCCTCTCATCCTGTCTAGGTTCTTTGATACCTGGGGACGTCGCCCAATGATTTCTGGAACGTACATCTTATCCGGGTCGTTCCTGCTCATCACCGCATGGGTTTTCAACGCCGGATTGCTGACGGCGGTGACACTCACCGCCTGCTGGTGTGCCACATTATTCTTCGCTTCCGCGGGAGCTAGCTCCGCATATCTGACGGTCTCAGAAGTCTTCCCGATGGAAACTCGGGCGATGGCTATCGCGTTCTTCTACGCGATCGGTACGGCCGCCGGCGGTATCTCCGGCCCACTGGTTTTTGCCAATATGGTCGAGACCGGGGAACCATTCGATACCGCCATCGCATTTTCAATTGGGGCAGTGCTGATGCTCATCGCGGGTGTTATCGCAATCTTCCTGAGTGTCGATGCTGAGAAGAAATCTCTTGAAGATATCGCAGCACCCATCAGCTCGGAAACCAACTCACCAGAAGTCTCAGACGCATCATGAGCTGAACATACTGGGGCGGTAGTACTTCTCTTCTAGTCTCTGGGCCACCCACATGAGTATCTGAGGCTACGAGACGCAACGCTGTATGTATGAGGCTCTTTGGCCGCAGGTCTGGCCCGGTCAGCCCACTAGCAGACATGATGTGAAGCACCGCTGTAGCCGGATCCCGCTTCGCCGTATATCAAGCTGTACTCTCCGCCGGTTTCCTCCTGCGAACTGCGGTGCTTCGGATGTTTTTAGGCTTGATCTCAGTGGGGTTGGATGGTCGCAGTTCTGGTCCTAGAGGAGGGGTAATTGTCGTCTCGGAACTTATCGGCGACGCCCAGCACGCGCTGCATCGCTTCGGGTGGGCCGACGCTGATGCGCACGCCATCGGTGAGCTTCCGAACTGCAATGGCTTGCTCAATACACGCATCCTCAAACCGTTCCGCGAGATCCCCGAGTGGTAGCCACACGAAGTTCGCATGAGCATCTGGTACCTCCCAACCTTGGGAGCGGAGCGCCGTGACGAACTCATCTCGCGCGGCGGCAACGGACTTAGCACGAGCGTGTACGACGTCGACTTGGTGCAGCGATGCCAGGGCAACGTTCTGGCTGAGTTGTGCAACGCTGAAAGTCAGGATGGCTTTGCGCAGGGCTGTGATGACATGCGGTTGAGCCACCGCGTAGCCGACGCGAAAGCCAGCCAGGCCGTGCGCTTTAGAAAAGGTCCGAACCAGCACAACGTTGTCATAAGCTTTCGCAGCAGCCAGACCGTCGAGCGCGTCTGGATCGGTGCAGAACTCCCAATACGCCTCATCGATCACCATGAGCACATCCGACGGGACGCGCTCCATGAACGCTTCGAAAGATGTTTGTTTAATGCTCGTGCCGGTTGGGTTATTGGGTGAGCACAGCAGAACCATGCGAGCCCGTTCGGTGATTGCATCCGCCATGGCGTCCAAGTCGTGTTCGTGCGCTGCCGTGAGCGCTACCGGTTTCAGGATGCCACCGTTGAGTGCCGCAGTCTGCGGGTAGAGCTCAAAGCTCGGCCACGGGTAGACGGTTTCGGTCCCGGTCTCCGTCGTCACCCGAGCCAACGCTGAGATGATCTCGGAGGCACCTGCTCCCACCGTGATGTGATCAGTCGGGACATCCAAATACTCCGAGAGGCCGGTGATCAAAGCGCTCGCGGTGGGGTCGGGATATCCGGCTGGGTTCGGAACATCGGCCATCGTCTCGAGTACTTCGGGCAGCGGCGGCAGGTGCAGCTCGTTGGATGAGAGTTTATAAGGCGTTAGTCCTGGTACAGCTGCCGGTTGTTTACCAGGCTCGTAGGTCGGGACGGTGTCCAAGACTCGACGAAAAAGTGCGGCAACGGTGTGTTGGGTCATGGAGATGAATTCCTTGTGAGAATTGTGCTTTGGCTTAGGCTTTGACGAGGGTTTTGTCTTCGGCCGGTTCGGTGCGTTTGATGGTGAATCCGGTGTACGCGTAGATCAAGTTGATGATCGGCACCAGGAATGCGAAGAAAATGAAGGGGATGAACTCGACGGCGGGCATACCGAACACGCCTGCGGCAAAGACCGCTGGCACCGACCACGGCACGAGGTTGATGCTCACGGTACCGACGGCCTCTGCGGCACGGGTCAGGTTGACCGGGGCCAGACCCATCTTCTGATACGGTTCCACGAATGCGCGGGCTGGTAGCAGGATGGAAACGTATTGCTCACCGGAGGCAAACGCCACCGTGAAGCCTGCGCCCAAGGAGCCGGCGACCATGGAGCTTGGGCGTTTGATACGGCTGATCATGGAGCCGACCAGGACCTTAAATGCGCCGGTTTCTTCCAAAATGCCGCCGAGCGCTGTGGCAATGATGACCAGCGCGATGATGGCTAGTATCGATTCGATGCCACCGCGGGACAGTAAACCGTCAAGGAACTCAACACCGGTTTCTGATACAAAGCCGGCGCTCATCGACTGCATGATGTCAGTGATGGTGCTGCCCTGGACCGCGAAAGCGGTGGCAGCACCCAGCAAGGAGATCATCAGCAGGGTCAGGATGGCCGGTACGCGCAGCAGCATCAAGCCGATGGCCGCGATGGGGACGATCAGCAGCAGCGGGTGAATGACGAACTGGGAGTCGAGGCCGGACAAGAGTTGTTCGAGCTGGCTTGTGTCGGCACCGGAGTTGCCAGAGATCGAGCTGCCGATAAAGGCGTAGAGGATCGCGCTGATGGCCAGTGCTGGGATGGTGTCCCAGAGCATGTGGCGGATGTGGTCAAACAGGTTGACCCCGCCCATGTCGGCGGCCAGGTTGGTGGTGTCAGACAGTGGTGAGAGTTTGTCGCCAAAAAATGCCCCCGAGATGACTGCGCCAGCTACGAGTGCCGGTGGGAATCCCATGCCCTCCCCGATGGCCATGAAAGCAATGCCCACGGTGGCAATCGTCGTCAATGAGGTGCCTAACACCAGTGATACCACGGCTGGCACCAGGCAGGCCAGCGGTAGGAACACGGCGGGGGAGAGGGCGGTTAGTCCATAGTAGATGATGGTCGGGATCAACCCGCCTTCGATCCAGGTGCCGATGATCGTGCCAATCAGGAACAAAATAAATACGGCCGGTAGGGCACGGCTGACCCCTTGGACGAGTGAGTGTTCGAGGTCTTGCCACGTATAACCCAGGGATCTACCAACGATGACGGCCACTGCAACGGCGCTCATTAACGGAATGTGCATACCGATATCCCAGACGGTGATGGATACTAACGCCATGATCACCAACACAGCGATCGGCAGTAGCGCAATGGGCGCAGAGGGGAGTTTACGAACCTGCATAGGAGTTCTTGCATGGTTGAGCCAGAGTGACGGCTATGAAGAAGAGAGCAATCTAGAGTGTGAGCTGGGACATAGACCACATAATCCTCAAGGGGCGCAAGTTGTGCAAACCATTTCGGGTGGTATCGGACAAAATGCTCGGCATTGCGGTGATCTACGTCTCAAAATGCTCAACTCGTTCAGTGATTAAAGTCGTAGGGTCACTTCACGGACTTGCGTTATTCCGATCGGACTCGCTTGACGCTGCTGTGGGCTCGGGGGCCAACCAGCGCCCTAAATGTAGGCCACAGAGTTCGTCTCCTGTACTTGCAAGTACAGGAGACGAATGATTGATGATGGAATGTTCGCTGGTTAATCTGGAGCTTTTCCGGTGGCGATGTTAATCAGTCGACGTACGATGTCGACCATAATCAAAACAGCCAGCGCTATCGCGCCCCAGCCGACTGCATCTGGTTCTGTTACCACTATGAGGAAGTGGACCCCGATCGCCAGCAGCATCGCGGCTACTAAAAGCTCCATGGACACCATGAACATACCGAGTTGTGAAGGTTGTTTTGGATCATCGGACTGCTTCCGAAATCCAGGTAGGGCAATTTTATGAGGACTCATGGCTATATCCTCCTTTCACGCCCCTATGGCGTATCTTCAGTTTAGTGAGTTGCGGGTCACAAAGGTAGTGTTTTCCCTGCAGGATCACGACGATCGTGGCGGCACGAACGTTAGCGTTTCGCCTTGCCCGTAGAGATTCGAAACAGTCGCCGGGCACCGTCGATTAACAGACCTGCGGTGATGACGAACGCGACATATGATACTGCGTCCGGTTGGAGTGGATCGGTGAGGAACTTGACTCCAAACGCCAAGATAATTGCGGCACCGAAGAGTTCGGTGAAGGCAATGAAGATCCCGGACTGCGTGGCGGATTTCTCATGCTCAGGATCCGGGCGCAGTGGACGTTGATCTGGTGCTGTATTTCGAGGATTCATAGCCCTCTCCTTTCCTCCCAAATAGCCTGATAGGAGGGGTCCTTCCACCATAGCCTTTAACCAGCCGAATCCCTAGGGATTCCACCGCCTCGCTACGATTGGTTGGTAGGAGGGGAGCATTTGCAATGACCCGGCTACCCAGCCATTAGGATGCTGCCATGTGGTGCTCGTCTTGTACACCCTGAAAGGTGGTTTGAACCCTCGATGCAGTACTTGTCTCGTGACTTGCAAGCCGTTGAAGCGCGACAAAAGCGTCGTCGGCGGCGGACTATTTTATTGGCTGTGCTTGTGGTTGTGGCGCTGATATTTGTCTACAGCTCCATTTTCCATGTGCTGATGCAGCACGAGGGCCGTGAGTATAACTGGGCAGGGGCGATCTATTGGACGATCACCACCATGTCCACGTTAGGATTTGGCGACATCACGTTCACCTCGACGGCGGGCCGGCTATTCTCAATCATTGTGTTAGCCACCGGGGTGGTGGTGATCCTGATGCTGCTGCCATATTTATTTATCCAGTTCGTGGTCACGCCCTGGTTGAAACAGCGCGAACGATCCCGCATTGCCAGACGTGTACCGGAGACGCTGCGAGGACATATTGTGCTCGTTGGGCTAGATACCGTGACCCAGACCTTAATCGCGCGAGCCAAACGCGCCGAAATCCCCACGATGGTTCTCGTGGATGATCCGCTGGAAGCCATCAAATTACAAGATGAGGGGTATCAGGTCATGGTGGGGCCGATCGACTCGCTGGCGACCTATCGCCGTGCCGGGGTCGAGCGCGCCTTGATGGTGGTGTCAACTCAGGCAGACACGACAAACACCAACGTCACTTTCACGGTGCGCGCGGTGAGCGACAAGGTGCGCATCGCGGTGACCGCTGATAAGACAGCATCCACTGACGTCCTGCAACTCGCAGGTGCCGATTACGTGATACAACTCAGCCACAGCCTCGGCACCGAGTTAGCCGCGCGAGTGCTAGGCACAGGTGGCGAAAGCCACGTGTTGGATACGATCGGGCACACCCTGGTGGCAGAAGCCGCCGTACAGGGAACTTCCTTGTTGGGCCTGACACTTGCTGACGCGCAAGCGCACATTCAGTCCGGTACACGTATCCTGGCGGTGCTGCAACGTGGGAGGCTGCTGCGATTGAAATCCTCGGATGCTTTGCGTGAAGGGATGGTATTGGTGATCGCCGGGAGCCAGGCCGACCTGCAACAGTACGACCAACAGTTCCAGAACCCACAGACGCTTGAAGGTCCGGTGCTCATTCTGGGCGGGGGACGGGTCGGCCGTGCGGTTGCTGCAGCCTTTGAAACTTCAGGGGAGGCCTACTCGATCGTTGAGCAGGTGGCAGACCGTGTGCCTGAACATTTACATGCGATCACCGGCGATGCCGCAGATATCGAAGTGCTGGAAAGCGCGGGGTTATCAGAAGCCTCGGCCGTGGTCATTACCACCCATGACGACGATCTCAACGTGTATCTGACGCTGTACTGTCGCAGGTTGCGCCCGGACCTGCAAATTATTGCCCGATCGTCGTCGGAATATAACGTGGCCACGCTGTATCGTGCCGGCGCCGATAGCGTGCTGTCCTATGCTGCTATCGGAGCGACCGGCATGTGGAACACCCTGGGGCACACGCATCGTGTGGTGTTAGCCGAGGGCAGTGAACTTTTCACCGTCGAGCTCCCACGAAGACTGCAAGGAGCAGAGCTGGATGAACACAAAATCTATGAGACCACAGGCTGCCATGTGGTGGGAGCGTTGAATACGTCCGGGGAAGTCACCGGTGTTGAAACGCTGGCCACGGATCACGCCAACCAACTGATCCTGTTGGGGGACCGTCACGCCGAGCGCGCCTTTCGCAATAAGTATTTGAAGAAGCGCTAAATCGACTGCACCGTTGAACAAGTCACGTCGCGCTGAGCAGGTGAGAGACTTGAGCTCCGGCCAAAGCATAGTCGCCGGTCGTGGCCTCCCATTAGGATGCAGCACACCGACCCGCACAATGTGACATACATTCGGGAGCGCTTGGGCAAAACGTTGACGCCCGAGATACTGCAGCACCTGAAACTGTTTCATCTGCGAGGCGCGATCGATTACAGCAAACTCAACCTGATGCATCGGGTCATGATGGCGATGCGGGTTCGACCGCTGAAGAAAAAAGAGCCGGCGTTATTGACTGCCGAGGAACACCACATGTTGGACACCTACGGCAAAGCAGTGCACTTCATGGAGCGCAGGGCGATCGGTCCGATCATTGACTACGCGCGGTCGCTGTGATGCTTAGTACCACCAGTCGTCGGCCGGACGGACTGGTAGATGGCGTTTGTGTTCAGACCGCAGGTAGGTCGTCTCGAGTTTCTCACGGGCCTCGTCACTAATGGCCTCTCCCGATAGATACGCGTCGATGTCCGCGTAGGTCATGCCCAACTCGTCTTCATCTGTCTGGCCGGGCTTATCGGTGAGCAGATCTGCGGTGGGAACTTTATCGATCAACCGGGAGTTTGCGCCGAGGCGCTTGCCGATGTCGCGGACTTGGGTCTTAGTCAGACCTGCCAGGGGCATGAGGTCTGCAGCACCGTCACCAAATTTTGTGTAGAACCCGGTGACTGACTCGGCAGCCTGGTCGGAACCGACCACCAGCGCACCGTGTTCGCCGGCCAGCGCGTACTGGGCGATCATGCGCATCCGGGCTTTGACATTGCCCAGGTTATAGTCGGAGGGCTCAGTGCCGGTGACGTCTTTGAAGGCTGCACCGAGGGCATCGGTGGCCGAACCGATCTGCATTTCAATGTCCACATCGGGTTGGATGAATTCGATGGCCGCAACGGCGTCGTCGGCATCGCCCTGGATGTGATACGGCAGGCGCATGGCATAGAACTTACCGCTCCAGTCGGGGTTGACGCGGCGGTATTGTTCTACGGCCAGCTGTGCCAGCCGCCCGGCGACGGTGGAGTCCACGCCGCCGGAGATACCTAGAACCAGGCCACCGGCTCGGGTGTGGTGCAGGTAGTCGACCATGAAGTTGACGCGGCGGACGATCTCGGAGTCGAGGTCGATATCGGCTTGGACACCCAGGGTGTTGATGATCTGGCGTTGCATTGGTGACCTTCCTGCTAGTTGGCATGTTCGTAGCGGCTAATGCGTTCCCATATTCGGGCGGCCGCTTGGTATTTTGCCTGCATTGTATCGGCTGCTCGTTTAAGCATAGCCGGGGGCACCCCAGGAAAGATCCCGTAGTCGTCGTTGATTTCGAGGAACTCGTTTTCCAGGTCGTCTTCGAGTTGGGAAACCTCTTCAAACGCCGCGTGGCCTTCGGCCAACAGTTTGCCGGCTTCATCCGGCCAGGCGTATTGGGTCAGCGCGCCGTAGTCGAGTTCCAGCAGCCCTTCGAAGGGACGGCGGATGTTGTACGAGGACATCCAGCTGTCCAGCTTGACCAGAGCCTTGCGATACGGGTGGTGCTTCTGCGGGTCGGGTCCATAGGTATCAAAGTAGCGGTAGACCCAGGAGATTTGGTGAAACGCCACATAGAAGTCGCGCACCCGGCGCACCACCCGGGTCCCGTCAATAATGGATTCGGTGGTGGATTGGTAGTCGTAGTGTTCCGGGTCGCCGGTGAACGCCGCGAGCCAGACCAACGGGACCTGCCACAGTTCCATGCGCATGTTGGGCACCGGGCGGCTAATCAGTCCCTCATCGGCCTGGAGTTCGCTGATCTTTTCTAACGTGTCTAAGGTTTTGGGTGGCACCAGGCGGTTGTAGAGTTCGGCATCGAAGTATTTGCGCCGCATGTACTGGGATTCAAAGGCCGCGCGTTCCAGATAGTTCACGTGGAAGTATTGCCGGGTTTCACCCGCCAGGTCCACGGCTTCTAACACCCGGATGATCGGCGGGTCCGAGGAGCGCGGGGCTAACGAGAAAGAATCGGGCCGAAGCCGGTGGTTGAGTCGCTCGGCGGCTTCGGCCTCAATGTCGGCACGTGACAGTTTCGCGGCGTTGCGGGCCAGCTGGTGTAGACGCTCGTGGAGTTGTTCGAGCGGCACGTAGACTCGCAAAAATGCCATATGCCTCATGCATGCTCCTAGTCGTTGAGTTCGACTACCACCGGGACGTGGTCGGATGCGCCCTCGCCCTTGCGCTCATCGCGGTCGATCCAGGCGTCCTCAACATCGGCGGCCAGATTTTCCGAGGCCAGGATGAAGTCAATGCGCATGCCCTCATTCTTGGCAAACCGCAGGCGCTGATAGTCCCAGTAGGTGTAGGTCTTGGGTCCCGGGTGGCGTGGGCGGACGACGTCGATCAGCCCGGCGTCTTCGAATTGGCGGAAGGCGGCGCGTTCTGGTTCCGAGATGTGCGTCAGCCCGTTTTCTAAGAAGAACTCCATGTCCCAGACGTCTTCGTCATAGGGTGCGATGTTGAAATCCCCGGTCAACGCAACACGGGTGGTCTCGTTCAGATCACCAGTGATGTGCTCGTGCAGCGCGTTCAGGTAGCGAATTTTGTATTCCATGTGCTCATCTTCTAGCGAGCGACCATTTGGAACATACAGACTAAAGAGACGGAATGGTTCGACGTCGGTCTTCTTGGTACCCACGGTGGCCGAAATGGCACGCGCCTCGACCTCGGGGTCGACACCGTTTTTGCCGAACTCAGGTTGGCCGGGGAAACCATATTCGACGTCGTCCAAGCCAACGCGCGAGGCGATGGCCACGCCGTTCCACTGGGAGAATCCAAAGTGGGCCACCTGGTACCCCATCATTTCGAACATGCCCCAGGGGAAGTTGTCGTCTTTACATTTCGTTTCCTGAATGCACAGAACGTCGACGTCGTGTTCGTCTAACCAGTCTTCGACCCGATCAGCTCGGGCGCGCAGTGAATTCACATTCCAAGTCGCAAATTTCATACTTTCCAGCCTACCCGGCTGCGTGCCGCTGGGGCCGTGGTGTGGAGAACTTACGACGGCGGCGAAACCTTGGGGACGATACCGGCCGAGCCCAGCGCAGACTTTAGAATGGGACAGGTTGCCGATCACGGCGCATCAGGTCAAGCTGGAGGATAACTATGGGTAAGCGTGTACAGGTGACAGCCGGTGCTCTGTTAGCTGGCGCGTTACTGTTAACCGGATGTGCAAGCGACAGTGAAGAACACTATTCAGACGCAACCGAGACCTCCGTGCAGGGACTTCTTGAGGCCCACGGGCTAGAAGGCATGGACGCCGTCGAGATGATTGATCACCTAGACCGGGTGCCACTGGCTGAACGCCCAACCGATCTCATCGCTTCGGTCATGCCCGAGCAGTTAGTACTGGCCTCGGCAACCGAAGAAACTGCACTTGAGCTGCCGGAAGATTCCTTCTATCTGTCGATTGCCCCCTTCACTAACCAGACCCATGAGTGCCATTTCCACAGCCTGACCACGTGTGTTGGCGAGATGAGTGAAGAGGACGTTCACGTGACGATCACGGATGAGTCGGGCGAGGTGCTCGTTGATGAACAACGCACCACTTTTGACAACGGGTTCGTCGGTGTCTGGGTGCCAGCGGATACCAGCGGCACGATTGAGATCAGCTACAACGACATGACCGGCACCACGGACTTCGCTTCAGACGACGAAGCGGCCACCTGTATCACCGATCTGCAGCTGACCTAAGACCGGGGCTGAACTCGATGCCAACGGATATCCAACCGGTATCAAAATCCCCGACCAACAAATGCGTCAACTCGAAACCACAGGGTGCTGCAACGCCACGACTGGCACGGCAATTGGAACCAAACACTCCACCCGCAACGCCCGACCCGGACTAAACTAATCCATCGCAAGCCCTAAGTGCAAGCGGATCTACAACCTCGGCGAAGTGGTTCTGCCCGAAGAACGGCGCAAGGGGTAAGCATGGACCCCATCAGTTTGAGTCACCGTCTAAGTACGCATGGTGCAGCACCCCATAGGCATCGCCTGAGCCGCACTCGCCGGACGTGCGTGCCGAGATGACCAGCTCCGTGGCTGAGGCAACGGAGGTATCGAGTGGCAACCGGTCGCCCGCACCGACCTCACCGTCGATCACCGTGACGCCATCCAGGGTGACTGTCACCTCGACTCGTAGACTCTCTGGCACCCCGTCGCGGAGGATGAACTCGCCATGCAATCTGTCCCAACTCTCGACGTCATACCGGGTCCGGGAAGGAACGTCCGTGCAGCTAACCCACTGCGTCGTGGAGTGGAACGCCGGGCGGCCGAAGACCCAGGCTTGTGATTCCTGCCCCGAGATCCCGGGGCCTTCACTGGTTGAGTCGGCCTCGTGGAGCAGCCTCTCGATACTGAGGACCTCGAGTAGGTCCTCATCTTCGCGCTGCAGCACGCCGGTCGCCCCATCTCCGTAGTCGGCGAAGTATCCGAGGGCGCCGCCCGGCAGTGGCGTGATCGCCACGGTCACTTCAGGAACGCATCGAGAACCTGTCTTGATGGACTCCGTGAACAGGACTGTGTTCCCGTCCCGAGAGTCCTCTTCCCAAGTGCCGGTACAGTCCAGCTGGGGGTAGGACACGTTCGCTGAGTACAGGTCGGCGTCTTGTCGTATCCCGACCCGGACGGTGTAGTCCTCCGCCCCGGGCTGATCAATGTCCCCGGTCCACGTACCGGCCAGAGAGCCACTGCTGTCATTCGACGGGTGCCACGCTGATTCAAGGGTGTAGGCCACTGTGGTCGTCCCGGTGGCTTCCCGGATGATGCCGTTGATGTTGGTAGCCAGCGCTGCTGGGGCCGCTGAGAGCAATCCGAAGATCGTCCCGGCTGCACCTGCGTGCTGAGCTATGCAATGGGTCAGGGCTTTCACCATCTGTGGTGCGTCGTCGAATGCGTCTGCGACGTCTGCCAGACACTGGGCTTGTTCGAGTCCTTCAAGATTGTCGAATGGGATCAGATTGGCAGCAACTGAAAGCACTGACCAGACGACTGTGTATGGCGCGCTGAGCGAAAGCTTGACCGTGTTTGGTACAGAGGCAAACGTTGCATGGGTTGTGACACGGGGGATGACCACTGCGGATTCGTGATCCGCACCCGGGTGATTGCTCAACAGGGCAATGAGCACCCCATCGGTAAGATCCAGCGTCGAAGGCCTACTTCTCGTTAGCC
>ERZ1032895.99-NODE-99-length-23248-cov-13.010046_pt1 | contig 23248 bp, 22 predicted proteins | sample MGYA00516687_ERZ1032895 | MGnify/ENA primary metagenome ERZ1032895 (study PRJEB33719, sample SAMN04261600) | wastewater metagenome | biome: rural village; feature: latrine urine exit; material: soil | place: El Salvador | collected 2013-01-14 ... | reverse complement strand
ATAAACCACCTGTTGAAACCCGCCAATCTTTTGCACACCCTCCCGCCCCCATTTGCGGTTTTTTTTGCACTTTGCCAAACCCCCGGGGGGCCGCCCAATCGCGGGGGCCGCACGTCAGGCAGAAAAGTGTCAATTGAGCAGTTCGGCGTACTGCTTGAAGACTGCGAAGTTGGTACGCATCAACTCATTGGAGCGCTCCGGCCCCACCCAAGCACCACCAATGTCGCCGGACGCCAGCTGGTCCTGCACGTCGTTGCGCGCCAGGCTGTTCTTGATCGCCTCGGCCAGCTGCTCGTAACGTTCCGGAAACTGCCGCTCGGTTTCACTGGTCACCGCGAAACCGCGCATGGAACCTTGCAGCACCGGCACCTCGAGCCCCATTGGCTCCAACGCCTCATTGATGGTTGGCACATCCCACTGATCGATGCGCTCATCGCTGACGATAGCCAGCGGGGTCAGGAACTCACGAATCCCTTCACTGCCCTGGGCACTGATCGATATGAAGTCGACCTGCCCGCCAGCCACCGCAGAGCGCGCTTCACCACCGTTATTGTAGGTCACCAGATTGAGGTTTTTCTGGGGAATGCCCGCCTCATCCAGCAGCATGCGTACCATCAGGTGGCCAGCAGATCCTTGCACTACAGAGGCACGCACGTCACCCGGGTTCTCACGAATTGCTTCAAGCAGCGATGGCAGATCGTCGTAGCCCGAATCCTTGTTGGCAGCGAGCAAGTCAAGATCGAACCACTGGAAATTGATGAACGAGAAATCCTCAATGTCATATTGGGCGCCACCGATCAAAATAGTGTTGGTCAAGTAGGGCGCAAACGTCGAGGCATAGACGGTATAGCCGTCGTCCGGACGGGAAAGGACGTAGTTGGCCGAGACCTGGGTGCCGGCACCCGGACGGTTGCTCACACGCACCGGCACGCCCAGCTCCTCGGCCAGATGGCCGGACATGGCACGAGCCATGCGATCGGCGCTGCCGCCGGTACCGAAGCCCACCACGAGATCGATGGGGCGATCTGGAAATTCATCGGCGCCCACCGGAGTGATCATGGCCAGGGAAGTCAGTAGGGTAACAGCGCCCGCGACCAGCGCTTTGCTGTGAAACTTGGCAATCGGCTTGCTCATATCAACTCTCACCTTGATGTTGTTGTATCCTGCCAGGCACCTGCCTGCCCACTACCACATTAAATGAACAACCTGTCACCAACCTTGCACATCCGCGGCATGCGACCATGGTCTAACAATAGCTGACTAGTCGCCCGTGCTCGCATCGAACGCTCATCTATGGGTCAAACACCAGCACGAGCATGTAATTTGCTGCGACTGACACAAGGAATCTGGCCATGGCCCAATCTCGCAACTCTGCCAAGAATAACTTCTGGCGACGCATTCCTCTCTGGCAGAAGATCCTGGTCGGCCTGTTTCTCGGCGTGCTGGCCGGTGCGCTGATGGGCGAAAAAGCCAGCGTCTTCAAGCCGATTGGCGACATCTTCATCAGCGCCATCAAGATGCTCATCGTGCCGCTGGTGTTCTCCACCCTGGTGGTGGGGATCACCGCCATGCGCGACCCTCAGAAGATGGGCCGCATCGGTGCACGCACCATCGGGCTCTATCTAGTCACCACCGCCTTCGCCATCGCGATTGGTCTGCTCGCCTCGCTGATCTTCAAGCCGGGCGTCGGGCTGGAAATCGCATTTGAATCGAGCGTGGAAGCACAGCAGGCGCCAAGCCTTGTTGAAATCATCGTTAACCTGGTGCCGCAAAACCCCATCAGCGCGCTGGCCAGCGGCAACATCCTGCAAATCATCGTCTTTGCCATCGGGCTCGGCATCTCGCTGACGCTGATCGGCGAGAAGGGCGAGCCCACCGTGCGCGTGTTCGAGAGCTTCGCCGAGGCGATGTACAAGCTCACCAGCATCGTCATGGCCTTCGCTCCCTTCGGCGTATTCGGCCTGATCGCTCATGTGGCCGGCAGCTACGGCCTCGAAGTGCTGTTGCCGCTGGCCAAGGTCATCGGCGTGGCCTACTTTGCCAGCATCCTGCACGTGCTGGTGGTCTACTCCGGCCTGCTGGTCTTGCTCGGTCGTCTCAACCCGCTGCGCTATCTGCAGGGCAGCCTCGACGCTCTGGTGGTCGCCTACTCTTCGGCCTCGTCTTCGGGCACCCTGCCGGTCTCCCTGCGCTGCGCGCAGAAGAATCTTGGTGTCTCTGAGGGTGTATCCGGCTTCGTGCTGCCGGTGGGCGCCACCATCAACATGGATGGCACCGCCATCTATCAGGGCGTGGTCGCAGTATTCATCGCTCAGCTGATCGGCTTCGAACTCAGCATGATGGACTACGGCATGATCATCCTCACCGGCACCCTGGCGTCCATCGGCACCGCCGGCGTGCCCGGTGCCGGCCTGATCATGCTGTCCATCGTGCTCGCTCAGATCGGCCTGCCGCTGGAGGCCATTGCGGTGATCGCCGGTATCGATCGAATTCTGGACATGGCCCGCACCAGCGTGAACGTTGCCGGCGACATCATGGTCACCGTGCTGGTAGGCAAGAGCGAGGGCGAGCTCGACGAGACGATCTACAACTCGCCAAACAAGAGCTGATCTTGCTGATTTAAATCCCGGGGGTGCCGCGCACTTTTAGCCCCTCTGGGCTGGCTGCTCTTATCAAAACCCGCGATTGCTTCTACGCTGAAACTGTCACCCCACCACAAAGGAGATATTGGTATGGCGAACAAGCAAACCTGCGCCTGTCCCGGCTGCGAATGTGAAGTGGCCGATAACCAGCCGATAAGCGTCGACGACAGCGTCTATTGCTGCGAGGCGTGCGCAACGGGACATAAGAACGGCGAGCCCTGCCAGCAGGAGGGATGCAGCTGCGGCGGCTGACCGGTATCTAACCTGTCTCCCGTGTGCAATGCTAAGGACTCAAGCTATCGGGAAGTCTTGGCACCAGCTTTCAAGCCCCCGTTCGGGGGCTTTTATCGTTACTTGTTTTCTTGCCGGCGCTACTGCTTCCCCTTTAGAGGCCAGTCCCATGCAGTTGACCGAATTACAAGGTGATCGTACAAGCATCGGTGTTGCTCATGGCAAAGCGCATGCCGACAAGATCCAGCACAGCATCGTGGTCTACGATCAGCTGTTCCAGGACTTTATTGGTATCGGCTGGGCCGAAGCCCGCCGCGAGGCTGAGCATTTCGGCGCCATGATCGAGCGCGGCTTTCCCGAGATACTCGAAGAAATAGCCGGCATCGCCAGGGGCGCCGGGGTCGAAGCCGCCGATATTCTGACCCTGAACTGCCGCAGCGAGATCTCGTTGACCCGCGCCAGCGGCGGCTGCTCCGCCTTCGCCCTGCAACGTGCCGGCACCCAGTGGCTGGCTCAGAACTGGGACTGGCGCTCTGATCAGCTGCACAACGTGGTGGCACTGCGGATTCAGGGTGACGATTTCGCCCCGCTGGTCAGCATCGGCGAGGCCGGCATGGTGGCCAAGATCGGCATGAACGCCACAGGAATCGGGGTCTGCCTCAACGCCATTCGCTCGCAGACCTGCGGCGAGGGCCTGCCGATTCACATCGCGCTGCGCAAGATTCTCGAGAGCCCCGACATGGAAAGCGCGCTGTCTGTCACCCGCGAAGACCGCGTTTGTTCGCCTGCCCACTTCCTGATTGCCAGTGGCGACGGCCAGGCTATGGGCATGGAAGTTCACCCCGGCGAGCCGGGCCACCTCGAAGCACGCGATGGCATAGTGACGCATACCAACCATCTGTACGCTCAGACCGCGACCTGCCAGGTCGAAGACTTCCCACGCCCCGACTCTCAGCCACGGCTGGAGCGCCTGAACTACCTGCTAGGCGAAGAGCTGTCGGCCCATGACGGGGCAAGCGAAGAGCAGCTTTTCGAGATCCTCAGCGACCACGACGGTGAGCCCATGTCGCTTTGCCGGCACTTCAATCCCTACCAGCCCGCCGACGAGCGCATGGAGACCCTGTTCGCCGTGGTGATGAACCTGACCGAACGGCGCCTGACGCTTCATCACGGCAAGCCCTGCGAACCGCAGGAACGCCTGACGATATCCATGGCATAGACCTGATCAGTACAGGAAGAAAAGCCGGTCAGTAGTTCTTTGTGGTGACAAGCTATGAGTGATCTATACTTATAAAGTATCCTTTTTGTAAGGAGCTTCCCATGGCGCATAATAAGCCTTCTAAAGGCAAGGAGAAGCGCAAGGCAACGCATTTTGCAAAGCCCGGGGTCATCAAATCGAAGAGCACGTCGGATCCGCTGGCGCCACCCGAGCTGATCTATGCCAACGTTTCACCCCATTCGATCGGTGGCGTCTCGCTCTTCGAGGCCGGGCTCGAGATTACAGCCGAGAACGCCGCGGCATTCACATCAGAGGAAAGAATCCTGATGGCCTCGGCCGAGCAACTCCAGCAGGCTGGCTTTCACGTCCTCCAGATCACGGAATCCACGATCAACATTGCCGGCTCTGCCAAGACCTATGAGCAGGCATTCAACACAACAATCAATACTCATCAGTACGAGGTGATCAAGGAATTCGGGATCATAGACAACGCGGAGTTCCTTGACTGTCCTAACTGTGATCTTTTCGGTCTGATTTCCGTCCGGGGCACGGAATTCGAAGGGCTGATCGAGGGTGTAGCATTGGAAGAGCCGCGATATTACATGGCGGCAAACCCTTTCCCGCCAACTGTCGACTACTGGCATCATCGAGTGCCGGCCGGCATATCCCTGGCCTGCAACGCGGATCGAGCGCATCGGGCGCAGATCACAGGACGCGATGTCGTTGTTTCGATGGTTGACTCCGGCTGGTTCCGTCATCCGTTTTTCACTGCGCGCGGCTATCGCGCCGACAATGTGGTCCTTGGGCCGGGAGCGGCCAACCCGGACACCGATGAGAGCGGGCATGGAACCGGGGAAAGCGCCAACATCTTCTCGGTTGCGCCGGATGTACGCCTGAAGCCGGTAAAGATGAGCTTTGTCAACACGCTTGGGGCCTTTAACGCGGCCGTCGGGCTGGGGCCAGACATCATCACCTGCTCCTGGGGTTCCTCGATCCAGAATGGGCCTTTGTCGGCAGCGAATATCGCTCTTGCGAATGCGGTTGCGGCGGCGGTCGCATCCGGCATCACCGTGATCTTCAGCGCGGGTAATGGCCAATGGGGGTTTCCGGGTCAGCACCCAGACGTGATTTCTGCCGGCGGCGTTTTCATGGAGGAAGACGGCAGTCTGCGGGCCTCAGACTACGCATCAGGCTTTGCCTCCAATATTTACGCGGGGCGAGATGTTCCGGATTTGTCCGGGATCGTCGGCATGCGACCGCACGCGATGAATATCATGCTGCCGGTGGAGCCGGGTGACAGCATCGACGAGGGCAATGCGGGCGGGTCTCACCCGGATGGCGACGAAACCGCGCCGGACGATGGCTGGGCGGTCTTTTCCGGCACTTCTGCGGCCGCGCCCCAACTGGCCGGAGCCGCAGCGCTGGTCAAGCAGGCCTGCGAGCGCTTGACCCCGGCCGAGATACGCGAAGTGCTGAAAGATACCGCGCGTGACGTGACGGTTGGCCGGAACGCTCCAAACTTCGATAATGCCGCGACCGTAGGGCCGGATCTGGCGACCGGCCACGGATTAGTTGATGCTCACCGGGCAACGCTGCGAGCAAGATTGCTTTGCAGAGTCAGGCCCAGGCGACCAATCAAGCCAATTGAGCCGATTACGCCGATCACACCGATCAAACCGATTCGACCAGTCAACCCGATCCGACCCATCGGCCCTGTAGGGCCCATCGGTCCTGTTGTGGTGCGTCCTGCCGCTCAGGATAGTGAGCAAACGGATCCACAGCAGATGGGTGCCGACCTGATCGAAGAAGAGTTGGACACACTGGAAGACATGGTACGCAAGGGCCAGATCGACCTGGAAGATATATGACCCCACTGATGCCCGGTGATGTTCCAGCGCCCAGTAACCACAGCGGAGCAGAAGCCTATGGCCGGAGCCCTCAGCCTTGTCATTGTGGCACTTATGGAGGCAATGCTGGTTTTTCAAGGTACGCCATACCGGCCTGACAATAACATTGGCGTAACCTGCGGCCAGGCAAACCACGCTGCGGCACAGGAGGATGAAATGACGATCATTTCAGCAGCCGCGCTTCTAAAAGACACAGCCAATACCGCTGCCGTCAGCGAGAGTTTCAAAAACCTGGGGTTTGAGGTTCAGACCATCAGTCCTGCTATCTTGCTGCTGATGGCAGATCCTGTGGTGTTCGAACGAGGCTTTGGCGGTTCGGTAACGCTGGACGACACCGGTGCCCACTACGTCATCGACGGCAATCCGAGGCGCGAGTTACCACTGAACACACTTCCTCTGCCGTTACGCAGTCAGGTCATCGAAGTTGAATTCGAAACCCCTCCGGATTTCGGGCCGGGCAACTACTGACGGTATCGAGGTGCAGAAATGCAGCGTGCACAGCTTGTTCGGTCAGGCGGCGTGATGGTGATCGACAACTTCATTGCCCGCGGCTGGTTTGATGCATTGAAAGGTGAGGGGCTGTCGCAGCGCGCGCAGGCGCATGAACAACGCCAGGATCAACCCGGCCCGGACGGGCGATGCAACGGCAATCCGGATCGATATTTCGCGACAGCGGAATCTGGACCGGTCCTGGAGCAAATTTACACCGATGCGGGAGTCATTGACTGGCTGTCCACGCTGACAGGACAACAGGTCAACCCGACAGGGTCGCGCGGCAGTTTTTCCTACTATGACCGTGTCGGCCACTACTTGGGCCTGCATCGCGATATCAGCACTTGCGACGTCACGCTAATCACCTGCCTTGCTAGGACCGAGGGCAACCAGAAATCCGGCGCATTACGGCTCTACCCCAAGGCGCTTCGCGCGCAGCTGGTCCACGTCAGCGCATCAACGCCTCATCATGATCTGCACATGTTACCGGGGCAGTCGGTCATTCTGCTGGGTAGCTGCATCCCGCATGAGGTCATGCCTGCTGCTCACGGGTTTTCACGTACAATTGCGGTCTTGTGTTTTGAAATAACGCCGTCTAAACCAGATGCAGCTCGCCAGCCTGGAACGTAACGCCAGCCCGATTCATTTTTTAACCTGCACCTTCTGCCATCGCTGCAAGCTTTTCACAAAAGGCGCCGTCACGCTCCTGGTGTCGAATAACTCGTAAAAATCAAGCTTTGGTGGCGATTTCGATCTGCGACTCGACCACCTTTTCGCTTTTCATCGAGTTGGTGATCAGGCAGATCGAGCCGGCCTTCTCCAGGCAGCGCTCGGCGCGCTGGCGCTGGTCTTCATCCTCCAGCATCAGGTGCGGACGAATGACGAGCCGAGTGAAGGAGTTCACCCCGGCGACTCTGTCCAGCACGCCATCCACGTCGCAGCTCAGGCTCTTCCACTCCAGCTTGGATGCGCGAGCCACGGCGCGAAACGACAGCACGTAACAGTTCGCCACCGAGGCAATCAACAGCGTCTCCGGCGACCAGTAGCCCTCCGGCCCGCCAAACTCCGGCGGCGGCGTGGTAGCAATCGACGGCAGTCCGGCGCTGGTGACCGTCACCTCACCCTGGGACGTGCCAGAGGCCGAGGCCAGATAGTTATGGGGAAGACTTTGCATCGCTTGCCACTCCTGGAATATGGATAGGTCTAATAATCATATAGCATCGACCACATCAGGATATTGACCCCTGACAAGCTCAGCGGCGTTTGCGTCGCCAGGCTCCCAGGAGTGGCATATGATTGATCTCGCCCTTCAGATATTGCTCGGATGTCCGAAGAAACTGCCGTTGAATCGCTTCTTCGCGGCACAGTCTCGCAAGATCAGGATCTTCGCCGCCGATCTCGGCACCGCACGGACACACCCAGGCCACGCGCACGGCGCCCGAGCTGACGTCGCCGATGGGTTGAGCCGCCGTAGAGTCGTGAAACATCGTCTTGAGTTGCTGTGCCATGGGGAAATCTCCTGATCAGCAAAATTAATGAGAACGATTATCAAATGCAATTTGAAACAGAAAGCCAATCCTGTCAAGACATCCAGACGATCTATTAGACGACCTATTCTCATTACGGCCACTTAAGCCGCATGCCAACGCACAAGCCACGGCGGCATACTGAGCCATGGCTTTTTCCCTTGGCACCATGCAGGAAGACCCTATGAATCACCGGCACGACAGTCAGACCATCGAGAATCGCACCTTCGATGAAATCCAGATCGGCGATAAGGCCTCATTGACCAAACGCCTGACCATGGACGACATCAAGCTGTTCGCGATCATGTCCGGCGACGTCAATCCGTCCCACGTCGATGATGACTTCGCCCGCAGCTCACGTTTCCATGAAGTTGTCGCCCACGGCATGTGGGGCGGCGCGCTGATCTCCACCGTACTTGGCACTCAGCTGCCCGGACCCGGCACCATCTATCTTGAACAAAGCCTGCGTTTTCACGCGCCGGTAACCCTTGGCGATGAGCTCAAGGTAATGGTTGAAGTCATCGCCCGTGATCCCAGCCACAAGCACCTGACCTTCGCCTGCCGCTGCGAGAATCAGGACGGAGAGCTGGTCATCGAGGGTGAGGCACGGGTGATCGCACCCAGCGAAAAAGTCCGCCGCCCGCGTACCGTGCTGCCCCAGGTGCGGCTGACCGAGCGTGGCCGCCTGCATGAGATCCTTCACGCCGCCGAGCTGCCGCCACCGCTGCGCATGGCCGTGGTGCATCCGGTAGACCACGACTCCCTGCTGGGCGCCATCGCCGCCGCCAAGCACGATTTGATCGTACCGCTGCTGGTCGGCCCCGCAGCGCGCATCCAGGCCGCCGCTGAAGAGGCACAGGTCGACATCACCTACTATGAGGTGCTCGACGTGCCACACAGTCATGCCGCTGCTCGGCGGGCCGTCGACCTGGTCCACGAAGGCCGCGTTGATGCGCTGATGAAAGGCTCACTGCATACCGACGAGCTGATGCACGAGGTGCTCAAGCGCGACGGTGGGCTGCGCACCGAGCGCTTCATCAGCCACGTGATGGCCTTCGACGTGCCGACCTACCCGCGTCCGCTGCTGATCACCGACGCGGCCATCAACATCCATCCGAGCCTCGAGCAGAAGCGCGACATCATTCAGAACGCCATCGAACTGGCCAAGGCCATGGAGATCAGCATTCCCAAGGTCGCGCTGCTGTCAGCCATTGAGACCATCAACCCGCGGCTGCCCTCCACCCTCGACGCCGCTGCGCTGTGCAAGATGGCCGACCGGGGCCAGATTCACGGCGGCACCCTCGATGGCCCGCTGGCCTTCGATAACGCCGTGTCAGAGGTCGCCGCCAAGACCAAGGGCATCGTGTCACCGGTCGCCGGCCGCGCCGACATCCTCGTCGCCCCGGACCTGGAGTCCGCCAACATGCTGATCAAGCAGCTCAAATACCTGGCCGATGCCACCGGCGCTGGCCTGGTACTGGGTGCACGAGTGCCCATCGTCCTGACCAGCCGCGCCGATGAAGTCATCAGCCGGCTGGCCTCCTGCGCCCTGGCCCTGCTGCTTGCCCAATATCAGCAGCGCACCACTCTTCCCCCGGAGGTTTGACATGGGAGACATCCTGGTACTCAACAGCGGCTCATCGAGCCTGAAGTTCGCCCTCTACAGCCGCAACACCTCACCAGACGCCGACCCAAGCGACCCGGATAGCGCTCTGACACGGCGCTTTCGCGGCAGCCTCAGCGGGCTCGGCCATGCCCCAGGGCTGCATCCCGAGATCGACATCCGCGACACCGACAACCAGCCGATCGACAGCGCTCCGCTGCCGGATGGCCCGCTGAGCGTGGGCCAGGCCCTGGCGCTGCTGTTCAAATGGATCACCCGGCAGCCCGGCCTCGACGACATCAGCGTGATCGGCCACCGGATCGTCCACGGCGGACGCCACTATCGAGACCCCGTAATCCTCAACGATGCCATCATCGCCGAGCTGGATGCCCTGACGCCGCTTGCTCCGCTGCATCAGCCCGGCGGGCTCGAGCCCGTCAAGCAGATAGCTGCACTAAGCCCTGATACCAAGCAGGTAGCCTGCTTCGACACCGCCTTCCATGCCGACATACCGGATGTAGCACGTCAGTTTGCCATACCCCGAGAGCTGACCGACCAGGGGCTGATCCGCTACGGTTTTCACGGGCTCTCCTTCGACTACATCAACCGCAGCCTGGCGAAAACCCTGGGCGACACGCCCAGCGGCCGCGTGATCATCGCCCACCTCGGCAACGGCGCCAGCCTGTGTGCCGTTGCCGATGGCCAGAGCCAGGCCGCCACCACCGGCCTCACTGCCCTGGAAGGGATACCCATGGGCACCCGCAGTGGCAGCGTCGACCCCGGCCTGATACTGCACCTCCTCGACCAATACCAGATGCCTCTGGAAGAGGTGACCGAGCTGCTCTACAAGCGCTCCGGCCTGCTTGGCATGTCGGGCATCAGCAGCGACATGTACGAGCTGGAGAACAGCGAAGACCCGCGCGCCGAGCAGGCCATTGCCCTGTACGCCTACCGCATCGTGCGCGAAATCGGCAGCCTCGCCGCCGCACTGGGCGGGTTGGACCACCTGGTATTTACCGCCGGCATCGGCGAAAACTCCGCCCGATTGCGCCAGCGCGTCTGCCAGGGCTGTGAATGGCTCGGCATCACCCTGAATGGCCAGGCCAATGAGCAGCACGGTCCGCGCATCTCGGACGATGACAGCCGCGTCAGCGTATGGGTGATCCCCACCGATGAAGAGCGCGTGATCGCCTGGTACAGCGCACAGCTGTAAAACCGGCAAAAACTGACCGGGATCAAAGCATCAAAGATCCGCATGACTGCGACTTGCCAAGCAGGGTGAGGCTACTTAATATCGCAAATGCCAATCAATCCTATTCGCGATAAAGGCAAGCCTCACCCATGAAAACCAAGACACTGCTGCTCGCCGCACTCTGCACCGGCCTGATCGCCACCCCCGCCCTGGCCGACGACGACCGTCCCGACCACTTCAAGGGTGAACCCGCACCCACTCTGGACGTTGCCGTCTCCAACTTCTCGACCTACAACCAGGAGCTGGCCACCCTGCTCGCCCAGGACGAACTGAGCCCGGAAGACCTGGCCAGCGTCCATCAGCTGACCTACACCTTGGAAAACGCTCTGGAGAAGATCACCGCCGAGGTCGAAACCATGGCCGAGACGCTTGAAGAAGTGCACCTGGGCTCCGAGACCAACGACCCCGAGCGCGTACAGGACAACGGCGCCACCTACCTTGAAGCCGCTCAGACGCTGGTGCCGTGAGTATTGGCTGATTCGCCTTATTCAGATCTCGCCTCACGTCGCCCATAGGCCAATCCAATGCCAACTTATGGGCGACGTGCCATTACGACTGGATCATCATCGGGCCAGCAAGAATCAGCGCTATCAGGTCGGCCTGGCGATTCGTGCCGGTCTTCTGGAATAGATTGCGCATGTGAAATGCGATGGTGGTTTGCGAGACGCCGAGCTCCTCTGCCACGTCGGTGGCGCGGGCACTGTTAGCAAGCGCTCCCGCAACCCGCGCCTCGGTTGGGGTCAGACCGAACAGCTTCATCAGCAGCGTTTCGGGAACGCGTCTTCGGCGACCCGAGGCCGAAAGGAACAGGGCAACGCCAGGATGGCCAGAAGCGTGTCGGCCGAAGGGATGGCCAGAGGAAGGCATCTCGGACTTCGCAAGCACACAGATCAGCGCCGAAACACTGCACGCATCTTCGGCCCGCTGCAGCATGACACCGACCACCTTTTCCTCACCGGCTCTTGCCGCTTCCAGCGTCTCGCCAATGGCATCTTGCAATGCCCGGTCCGACAGCGGTTCCAGCGAACGGACGCCACCATTCGTGCTGGCATGAATGAAGTCGCCGTCGGCGATCATCTCCTGTGCCGCGCGATTGGCATGGACCAGCCTGCCCTGCTCATCCAGCAGCACGATGCCCAGCGTGATCAGGTCGAGCGCCTGTTCGGCTCCCCCACCCGATAGTCCACCAATCGCATCCCGCAGCATGGTCATTTCGTCGTCATGTCGGCTGCAAATACGCTCGACCTGACGCAGGCGGGCAGCGATGGTGGCCAGCATCAGGTCATAATCGACGGGCTTGACCAGATAGTCATCGGCACCCAGCAGCTTGCCCTCGACGACCTCGCGCGGCTCGGCCAGGGCGGTCAGAAAGACGAAGGGCGTCGTCGCCAGCTCGGGCCGCTGCTGACGTAGGGTTCTGAGCAGCCCATAGCCATCGAGACCGGGCATGGAAATGTCGCAGAGCAGCAGATCGGGGGTGATGACTGCCAGCAACTCAAGCGCCTGGGTGCCGTCTGCCGCCGCCACTGCACGATAGCCGGCTTCCTGCAGCTCCTCGACGATATCGTGGCGCAGCGCGTCTTCGTCCTCGACGACGAGAATCAAGGCTGGGTTAGTTGCATTCATTCCTGAACCCTGTCAGAACCCTTCATGAAAGCAGGCAGCGTCAGGCGAAAGGTCACCCCATCGCTGCCCGGCTGCAAGCTGACATCACCACCCTGCATCCGCGCCAGCGTGCGCGCCATGAACAACCCGATGCCGGTACCAGCGATGCCGACGCTATTCGCGCCGCGATAGTTGCGCTCGAACAGGTGCTCCCGGTCCTGCTCGGCAATCTGGACTCCGGCATTGTGAACATCGCAAAACAGACGCTGTGCATCGCCATGCAGGATCACTGAAACCGGCGTTGCCGAGGGCGCATACTTGACGGCATTGGACAGCAGGTTTTCCAGCATGTGTTCGGCATGAGCCGGGTCGCAAAAGGCGGCACTGGGTCCGCTCGCCGCGTGGCGAACCATGATCCGACGGTTCGGCGTGGCTTCACGCTGGCGTGCACAGACCGTCTCGACGATCTTGCTCAAATCACACTTCATCTGGCGCGCGCCAATCTGGCCAGCATCCAGCCGCGCCGCCTCCAGCGTGCTCTGCACCAGCCGCGTCAATCCGGCGATGGCATTGCGGGCACGGCCTGCACGCTCGATTACCTCATCCGCATCGGCGCGCGGCCCTCGCCGAATCAGCCGCTGCAGGGCAGAATCCGCGACAGCCAACGGTGTACGGAACTGATGCGAGACCATGGCGGCAAAGTTGCGGTAGAGATCAGCCGCCGACTTTTCCCGCTGCAGGGCGCTGTCCAGATCGCGGGTGCGCTCGGCCACCAGTTCTTCCAGTCGGTCGCGGTCCTGGGCATCCTTTTGCTGCGCGGCCTGACGATCCGAGGCGTCGTGCAACAGCATGATGGCACCGAGGACGGCGCCCTCATCACGCATCGGAAAAAACCGCAGGTCCACATAAAGCGGACTCTCGCGACCCGGCTGAAACAGCGGCCGCAAGGACAGCTGCGAGGTTTCACCGTCGAGTGCCCGCGCCACGCCCCGGCGCACCGCGGCAATATCGAAGAACCCCGCCACCTCTGTCAGCGTGCGGCCCACCGCCTGCTCGGCCGCTTTGCCCACCATCTCTGTCATGGCGGCATTCCACAGGGTGCAGCGCCCCGCGCGGTCCACCGCCAGGATGCCCTCACCGCTTGACGAAACCAGCAGCGCTGAAAAATCCCGTTCGCGCCGCAGCATCCGGTTACGCTGGCGCGTCTGGCGCAGCGCAACCGCCAGCGTGACCGCCAGAATGCCACCTGCCGCCATGATGCCGATCAAGAAAGCGATGGTCTGGCGCAGCTGTTCGCGGTAAGCCTCCAGGCGCCCGCCCAGCTCATCCCACTCCGCGATCATTGCCGCATTGGCCGCCCGCCCGAAAAAGCGCGGAAACGGTGCCAGGGCATCGCGCAGCTGCGATTCATCGCCAGGCATAAAGCCGGTGGCAACTGGCGTGATGCGGCTGAGCGCGTCGCTCAGCCGATCCAACTCATCAGCAAAGCCGATCTCTTCGATAAAGCGCCGCTGTGGCCCGTCATTGAGCAGCGCCATCCGACTGGCCAGAATATCGAAGCGCAGGGAAAGATCGCCTGCGTCCGCCTCGCCAGACTCAGCCAGCGCTGCCGTTTCTGCCAGGCGCAGGGCAGCCACTTCGCTCTGGTGCAGCACCCACAGCATGTTCTGCTCTGCTCCAACGCGCATGTCTTTCTCGACGTCGAACATGCGAATCAGCGAAAAGATCAGCAGCAGCGCAAACACGAGCACAGCGGCCAATGGAAGGATCACGCCAAAGACAAGATTGCCAAACCGTTTCATCGGATGTCGAGCTGGTAAAGCTGCCAGACCCAGCGGTAGTCGTAGCGGATGTCCTGCAGCGCTTCATGGTCGTCGCGCGGATAGACGATCCACAGTGGCCCCTTGTCATCACGGCTCATGGCTGCGCCATCCATGCGGTAGGCCACGATCACATCAAAATCATAAAAATCGGCCATGGGAATATCCACCGCGTAGTCGTTCAGCGCCACGGCGGTGACAAGACTGCCCTCGGCGTCCAGTCGCTCCAGCAGGTCGCGCATCAGAAAACCGGTGAAGGTGTGCCTGCCATCGGTAACCACGGTCGAGGTGACAAGCTCAACGGGCGGCAGCGCATGCAGCGCCTCACGATCCAGAGCGGCAGTGTCGCCGGCGATTCGGCCCGTCACCCGCAGCAGCGTTTCCTTATGCATCGTGCTGCTGTGCTCGGCTCCTTCGTGGTCTGCACCCTTGAGCCCTGCCAAGGCAACCGCACTTGTCAGCATCAGTCCTCCCAATACAGCTCCTGCCTGCACCAGCATATGTCATCCCCTCCACTGCACAGTGGCTCAACCACGTCTTCAGCCATTGTTCAGCGCTTCTCCGTTTTCCTAATACCTACAATTTGTGTCGCCCCGTCTAAACGAAGGGGGCGCGATCAGTACCTAACCTGCGATCATCATGCCCAGAGTCTGGAAAACAAGCGAGCACAGCCAGCCATCCACCGGAGCAAGCTGGTATCGCGCGACTCGAAGCCTGCTCGAACCTTTTGTGCAGCTATTCATGGCCTGCATGCCAATGGACTAGACGATACCTCATCACAAAATGCGATGGGTTATAAACGGAGGTAGTCATGTGGGACTTTAGCATGGGCGGTGCACTGGGAATGATGGCGCGCACATTGCCATTCATCCTCTTGCGCATGGCCGTCTATTTCGGCATCACCCTGGGATACATCCTGGTCACCGGAGTCGGCGCCGGGGTCGGCTATGGCATCGGCGGCTTCGGCGATGAGGGCTTCCGGGCCAGTACCACCATGTGGGGCGGGATCGCAGGCTTCGGCCTGTTCGGCGCCATCATGTACTGGGCGCGTGAATATATCCTCTACATCGTCAAGGCCGGCCACATCGCAGTGCTGATCGAACTCATCGACGGCAAGCCGATGCCACAGGGCCGTAGTCAGGTCGGCCACGCAACCGCGGTAATCAAACAGCGCTTCCCCCAGGCCAGTGTGCTGTTTGCCGTCGACCAGCTGATCAAAGGCGTGGTGCGGACAATCACTGGCCTGATGCGCGGCATCCTCACCGTTCTGCCACTTCCAGGGGTACAGCAGCTGGCCGGCATCCTGTCTGCCTTTCTGCGCGTTGCCGTCGGCTTCGTCGACGAAGTGATCCTTGCCTATGCGATCCGCACCCAGTCCACCAATGCCTGGATGTCCGCCAAGGAGGCGCTGGTGCTTTATGGGCAGAACTACAAGGTGATGCTGAAAAACGCGGCCTGGCTGGCGGTCTTCGTCTACGGCCTCAGCATCCTGGTGTTTCTGGTCATGCTCGCCCCGGCGGCGCTGGTGGTTTACCTGATGCCGGGCGCATGGTCTGCGGGCGGTCTTGTCTTTGCCCTGTTGTTTGCCTGGAGCGCCAAGGCGGCACTGCTGGAGCCTTTTGCCATCACCTGCATGATGCAGGTCTATTTCAAGACCATCGAAGGCCAGCAGCCGGATCCCGAATGGGACGCCAAACTGGAGCAGATGTCGGGCAAGTTTCGCAAGCTGAAGGAACGCGCCTTCGGCGCGGCGGGCGAGCCGGCGGAAAACGCAGAAACCACACGTCCGGCATGATTCTGAGGGGCCCATAGGGAAAAGGGAGAAGAAAATGAGCCTGATGCCGCCTTCCCAAATTTCTTTTTCGCCTGCCTTCTCGCCGAGTCATGGTTTAACCGACGGCGGCACCGCACTGGCAGGCCGTGCAACCTATGATGCATCGCTTAAAGACCGGCCTGGCGACATCGTGACGAAAAGGATGGTCGCCACCACATTCAATGTAGCGTTGGAAGACCTGCAACAATCGCATCCGATGGCGTCCTGGTGTTCGTATAAGATGATTGAGAGCGACAAGACTCTGAATGTCGATGTTTCGATTCGTGTCTACGACACCGATGAGGCGGCCGCAGAAAACTTCCGCAACTCCACCCGAAGCATGACGGCAAAAGAGATGGTCGACGTGAGGAGGGCGGTTCGAGAAAAGGCCGGCGGCAGTGACAAACGGGACACCGCCACGCAGAACGTCCTCACCAACGTTGTCTCGGCCATACAACAGCATGGGATTCAGTTCGAGGACGTGGATGGTATTGCCGATCAGGCGCGATTCGAGACCACCGAGGGCACGCTACGCCTTCAACAGGGCAATCTGCGGATTACGCTGAGCGCCTTTTACGGCCCAGACATGACGATACCCGATGTAGTCACGGCAGAAACAATAATAAAGGCAGTCACGACATGGCAACAGAACACCATGAGCAAACGCAAAGAGCAGGCAATAGCGCTGGCGAAGGTTGCCCTCGCGGCGCTCTGATCGATAGCCCGCAGCCAGATTGCGTTTGCGCGCAGCCGTCGCCGCCAAGCAATGATCATCATCAGGGACACGCAGGAGAAAAAATGAAACGGATCGTACCGACAATAGCGGCGATGATGGTTACCGCTGGTCTGGCTTATGCAGCAGCGCCGGCCAATGCCACCGATGACGTCGTGATTGTCTACGACGCCTCGGGCTCCATGTGGGGGCAGATCGACGGCACCAGCAAGATGGAGATCGCCCAGGACGTGATGGCCGATCTGATCAATGAATGGGACAACGACGCCAATCTGGGCCTTGTCGCCTATGGCCACCGCCGTGAGGGCGATTGCACTGATATCGAAACGCTGATCGAACCCGGCCCGCTGGACAAGCCCAGCTTCATCGACACCGTCAATGCGATCAAGCCAAAGGGCAAGACCCCGATTTCTGCCTCATTGCAGCACGCCGCCGACCTGCTGTCTTATCGCGACACCCAGGCAACCATTGTATTGATCTCGGACGGTCTGGAAACCTGCAACGCCGACCCCTGCGAACTCTCGGAGCAGCTTGCCAAGCAGGGCGTGAAGCTCACCGCGCATGTCGTCGGCTTCGACCTGGAGGACGAAGCCCACGCCAGCCTGGCCTGTATCGCCGATAACACCGGTGGCATCTTCGTGCCCGCAAATAACGCCGAGGAGCTGCACGACGCCCTGGACCAGGTGCAAAGCGCCATGGACCAGCAACCGGTCGCATCCGAGCCAGAACCCGAGCCAGAGCCGGCACCGCCCGAAACCGAGATTAGCGGCCCTGAGCAAGCCACCACCGGCGCGTCGTTCGACGTGGCCTGGAGCAAGACCATCAGCTCCACCGACATGATCACCATCGTGCCCGTCGGTACCGACGAGGGCACCCGCCACAACTACCGGCGCACCGGCAACGACACCGAAGGCAGCCTGACCGCCCCCGCCGAGCCCGGCCTTTATGAGCTGCGCTACATGCTCGACGAAGGCAAGAAAACGCTGGCCACCGCACCCATCGAAATCGTCGAGCCAGAAATCGGCATTTCAGGCCCGGCCATCGTACGCGCCGAAGCCAACGTGGATATCAGCTGGTCCAGTACCATCAATTCCACCGACATGGTCACCATCGTACCGGCCGGTGCGGATGAAGGGACGCGTAACATTTACACCCGCACGGGCAACGCCACCGACGGCAGATTGAAAGCGCCCACCGAGACAGGCCTTTACGAAATCCGCTACGTTCTGGACGAAGGCAAGAAGACCCTGGCCAGCGCCCCGTTAGAGGTCGTGGGTGCCGACGCACCGCTGGACGACGGTGCGGGCCTGTCGGTGCCATCCGAGGCTGCAACGGGTGAGACGATTACCGTCACATGGACCGGCGGCAGTGGCAGCGCCGACCAGCGGATCTCGCTTGCCCGCAAGGACCAGCCGGACTTCAGCTGGATCACCGTCCAGTCTGTCGGCGAGGAAAAAACCATGGAGCTGACGATGCCGGATGAGGCTGGCGTCTATGAGGTCCGGTTTCTGGATGTTGCGGGTCGCGAGCTGCTTGGCCGCTCGGTCATTGAGGTGAAGTGATGATGCGAATCCTTCTGTCCACTCTCCTGGCCGCTTCACTGATAGCCGCTGCCAGCTGGGTCGCAGCCTCCCCAGGCCAGACCAGCCCGCTGGATACCCTGTCCGAGCGCTACCTTGAGGGCTACGAAGCCCGGGATGGCGAGCAGGTAGTGCTCGAAATTATCGACACCCTGGAGCCACTCAGCTCAAAGCCTTCGGTGTTCCTGCCGACCTCAGACATCAGTCCGCTCGTCATGGCCATTCTTGCGCTTGAAAACGCTGAGGGCCCCCGCGACCGCGTTCGCTATCGCATCACCCATGGAGTCGAGGGAATTCCGAATCCGCCGAAGTCCAGCCCGCTACCGCTCAGCTTCATCCAGGTCGACCGCTTCAGTCTGGGTGCAGCCATCCGCCAGGACGTGATCGACTCCTATGGAGCCGAACACGTCGCACCCGCCGAAGCATTCGACGCCGGGCCACATGTTTCCTGGCGTCTGATTACCCGCCCCGTGCAGGGAACACGAGCAGACATCCTGGCCGCTGGCCGCGTCGAGCTATCCGACACCCAAGCGCAGGAAATGAACTGTCTGAACAGCCCTTGCCTCTCGCTTGGCATGGACCTCGAGAGCGTCGCCCCCTGGGGCGAAATGCAAGAAGTACCGCTGGCGCTGGATGCCGCTTATCCGGTGAACCGCGCCGGCCTGCTTACCCCGGCAGCCGCTATTGATCAGCTAACAAGCGATAGCGGTTTTTCCGAAGCTTGGCAATCGCGCGAGGTTCCTGAGCTGCCTGCCCCATTGCTTGAGGCGGTCATCGAAATCAACCTCGCCCAGGACTCAGCACTGGATGCCGGAATGCGCCGGAGCGGACTGATGGACGACTCCGTCGCTGCAATCTGGCGGCGGCTTGTGGTCATGCCGGCAGGCGAAAACGCTCAAACGCCCATGGTATACCGCGCAGAAGCTTATGAATGCCATCGTGGGCCGCAGTTTCCGCCAAGCGGAAGACTGTGCCCGTGATTGCCTTGAGAGGAAACACTGGTTCTTCACAGACTGACATGAATCACCCGCTGAAGCACCTGGCGCACAGCAGAACAGCCCTCATAAATCGGCATGTACCACAGCCCAGGTTTTCGTAAGAGGCCAATTTATTAGGCGATCCACCGCGCAGCGGCGGCGGTGAATGCCATCGCGCAAGATGTTGTCTTATTATGCGCGCTGATCTGCGAAGAACTTTTTATTATGAGCCTACCACTATCCAAAAACTCTTAACTTAAACCTCTACCTCATTGATATATAAATTATTTTTTTGGCCCGAGCTGCTGTCTCAGTCAGAGGTCACGGACCAGCTTCTGCTTCTATCGGCGTGATCCGTGCGGGCCGCGGCCTCGCAGGATCGCTGGCTCACCTTTCGTCAGGCGTTTCTATCCGCGCGACCCGTGCGGGCCGAGACGTTGACGGTATCGGGGATCGTTGGCCGGCTATCAGTTTCTATCCGCGCGACCCGTGCGGGCCGCGACTCGACAGCCGCCTGTCACGCGGCTGGACGCCACAGTTTCTATCCGCGCGACCCGTGCGGGCCGCGACTGAGCACAGCAAGGGCATACGACAACTGGCGCACCGTTTCTATCCGCGCGACCCGTGCGGGCCGCGACCAAGCTGCTGACTGACATTGAGAGCGAGATCAGGTTTCTATCCGCGCGACCCGTGCGGGCCGCGACGGTAACCGCGCCATCTATATCCCGAACCAATCGCTTGTTTCTATCCGCGCGACCCGTGCGGGCCGCGACTTGATCCAGCCTTTAGGCTCTTTGGGCAGATCCAGTTTCTATCCGCGCGACCCGTGCGGGCCGCGACCGGTCAGCTTGTCAACCTTAGCTGCCAGCACGGTTTCTATCCGCGCGACCCGTGCGGGCCGCGACGCTGGGGCAAGGCACGGACGCGTGGCACGAGTTGAGTTTCTATCCGCGCGACCCGTGCGGGCCGCGACCGAGCTGGTGGATGAGATAGTGAAGCTGCAACAGCGTTTCTATCCGCGCGACCCGTGCGGGCCGCGACGCGGGAAGGTGTTCGACGCCTGGATAACGAGACTGTTTCTATCCGCGCGACCCGTGCGGGCCGCGACCCGTTACTGTCGATGATAGCGGTGCTTGCCGTGAGGTTTCTATCCGCGCGACCCGTGCGGGCCGCGACCTTGTTACCGGCGAGTCTTCGGCGGGGATGTAGGTTTCTATCCGCGCGACCCGTGCGGGCCGCGACGAGTGCGGGGAGCTGGTAGACATTGACGAGCGGAGTTTCTATCCGTGCGGGCCGCGACTTCCATGCTTCTATCGATGTTTTCTAGAAAGAAGCTTGTTTCTATCCGCGCGACCCGTGCGGGCCGCGACGTTTAACGCGCACCTCTGGCGTCATTTCAGCTGAGTTTCTATCCGCGCGACCCGTGCGGGCCGCGACCAGTGCAGCGAGGAAGCCCGGCACGCCAGGCGACTGTTTCTATCCGCGCGACCCGTGCGGGCCGCGACGGCTCCAGCAGTGGTGTGGCCCATCTAGGCGTCTGTTTCTATCCGCGCGACCCGTGCGGGCCGCGACTCGAAAAGTGGCAGCAGGCGTTCCCGAGCATCACGTTTCTATCCGCGCGACCCGTGCGGGCCGCGACGATCGTCTCTGAGCCGCTGAAAAAACGCATAGTCAGTTTCTATCCGCGCGACCCGTGCGGGCCGCGACCCTTTGGCCACGGCGTACATGGTGTAATGGTCACTGTTTCTATCCGCGCGACCCGTGCGGGCCGCGACACCGAGCGTCGCAATAGTTACTTGGACACCGCAACAGTTTCTATCCGCGCGACCCGTGCGGGCCGCGACCGTACTCGCAGGCGAGGATCTACGCCAGCGTGCTGTTTCTATCCGCGCGACCCGTGCGGGCCGCGACGATCGGCCATTATAGTTTTCCTATGTCCATACCAGTTTCTATCCGCGCGACCCGTGCGGGCCGCGACCCAGCACTCCCAACATAATGGCTCTGCGTTTGATGTTTCTATCCGCGCGACCCGTGCGGGCCGCGACCGCCGTGACCTGCTGAAGCAGGCAGAGGTGCTGGAGTTTCTATCCGCGCGACCCGTGCGGGCCGCGACGTGCCGACCAAGTGCAGCCGATCCAGAGCTGGATGTTTCTATCCGCGCGACCCGTGCGGGCCGCGACGCCCATGCCGAGGCGGCGAGTGATCAGGTCGGTGTGTTTCTATCCGCGCGACCCGTGCGGGCCGCGACGTATCAGCTCGGCGGCGAGTGGATGCCGTACCAGTTTCTATCCGCGCGACCCGTGCGGGCCGCGACATTCTCAAACTACTGAGCATCGGGAGCTGACCATGTTTCTATCCGCGCGACCCGTGCGGGCCGCGACCTGGGCGATCAACATCGCCCCCTGGACCTGACGGTTTCTATCCGCGCGACCCGTGCGGGCCGCGACTGGAGGTTGACGACTATGTACTCGGTCTACAGCGAGTTTCTATCCGCGCGACCCGTGCGGGCCGCGACTTCGCACAAAGGCTTTATCTTGGATAAGGCCGCCGTTTCTATCCGCGCGACCCGTGCGGGCCGCGACATGCCGTAGCTCTGCCTTGAGCTTCTGGTTTGCTGGGTTTCTATCCGCGCGACCCGTGCGGGCCGCGACGCGATGTACTTGGCGAGGTCTGACTTATTCGTGATGTTTCTATCCGCGCGACCCGTGCGGGCCGCGACGATCGTTGCTGTACGCTTCGTGGCCTCTCTTTCTGTTTCTATCCGCGCGACCCGTGCGGGCCGCGACTTCTTCCGGCCATCCATTGCCGGCGGCATGCTTCTGTTTCTATCCGCGCGACCCGTGCGGGCCGCGACCCGTCAATCTCGCAAGTCCTCCCGATAGCCATCGTTTCTATCCGCGCGACCCGTGCGGGCCGCGACCATGGGAAGAGTACCTCTCGCGGCGGCATGAGCTGGTTTCTATCCGCGCGACCCGTGCGGGCCGCGACACGTACCAGCCGGTAACATCATCGGCGGGTTTGTGTTTCTATCCGCGCGACCCGTGCGGGCCGCGACCGCGCCAGGCCGTGCTTGCACAGCACGATGCCGAGTTTCTATCCGCGCGACCCGTGCGGGCCGCGACTCGGTTGCTAGTCAACATCCCCCCAGGGGCAATGTTTCTATCCGCGCGACCCGTGCGGGCCGCGACGGGATGCGAGATACCGAGAGCTAGAGCGGTACGTGTTTCTATCCGCGCGACCCGTGCGGGCCGCGACCACAGCACGTCGAGCATGGCGGCCTGCTCGTCCGAGTTTCTATCCGCGCGACCCGTGCGGGCCGCGACCCGGGCAAGGCGTTGTCGGCATCGACCTGGGCCTGTTTCTATCCGCGCGACCCGTGCGGGCCGCGACCACGGCGGCTGTTGACGATGGTGCGTCCGGGGAGTTTCTATCCGCGCGACCCGTGCGGGCCGCGACATGGGCAATGACGAGATCCGCACCATCAACGTGGTGTTTCTATCCGCGCGACCCGTGCGGGCCGCGACGTCGGGCGAGCCGGAATTTCTGACGAAAGGTGCTGTTTCTATCCGCGCGACCCGTGCGGGCCGCGACATCAACGCCCGCGCCGCTTCCATCATCAGGTGATGGTTTCTATCCGCGCGACCCGTGCGGGCCGCGACTCAAGGACCGCGACCGCACCAACCTGGCGCCGGAGTTTCTATCCGCGCGACCCGTGCGGGCCGCGACTCGATCTTCTTTCCGATCTTATCCACGAGCAGCAGTTTCTATCCGCGCGACCCGTGCGGGCCGCGACCGTACCAGCCGGTAACATCATCGGCGGGTTTGTGTTTCTATCCGCGCGACCCGTG
>ERZ1032895.98-NODE-98-length-23388-cov-5.534608_pt1 | contig 23388 bp, 18 predicted proteins | sample MGYA00516687_ERZ1032895 | MGnify/ENA primary metagenome ERZ1032895 (study PRJEB33719, sample SAMN04261600) | wastewater metagenome | biome: rural village; feature: latrine urine exit; material: soil | place: El Salvador | collected 2013-01-14 ... | reverse complement strand
CACCGAATTCTTCCACGAATGAAAAAAGCTGCCCGGCGGAGGCTCCCCGGAAACCGTATATCGACTGGTTGGGATCCCCGACCGCCGTAACCGAGTGCGACGACTGTGTGCCGTCGCCACGACCAAAGAGGTAAGAGAACAACTTCAACTGAGCGTGCGAGGTGTCTTGAAACTCATCAAGCAGCACGATCCTATATTTCTCGCGTTCAATGGCCCGAACTTCGGGAAGCTGTGTGGCGATCAGGGCCGCATAGCGCACTAAGTCACCGTAGTCCATGACGTTGTTAGCTTTTTTGAGCTCGAGATAGTCCGCGACCATGTCAGCGATTTTGCTGCGGAGTTTCAAACTCGTGAAGATCGAGTTGGTGTTCGCTGTGGACTTACCTTCGGGTAATCCCTGCCCGAAAGTGAACATTTCGGCTAGCGCATCTTTCACCCGAGCTGGTTCCACTAAGTGTTCGGCACAGTCACCAGCAAGTTTGGCCACGGCTTTGATGGTCGACGACAGTGGCCTATCACGCACGCCGTCGGAAATACTGGCGGCTAGATCTTCCGACTCGACATCGGAGACGTCGATATCGGCATCGTGTTCGCGGACCACTTCGGTAATGAACTGGTGGGTCTCAGCTTCGCCGATCAACCGAGAATCCGGTTCGACCCCAATGCGTAATCCGTGATCGGCCACCAACATATTGGCATAGGAGTGATACGTGGTGACAGTGGCCTGCCCGATATCGGTGGTGTCGAAGTCCAGTTCGATATCCTCGCGAGCAGCAAGCCGCTCAATGGCAGTGTTGATTCGGGTTTCCAGCTCCCCGGCCGCTTTCCGGGTGAAGGTCACGCCCAAGACTTCTTCGGGCCGGACATACCCGTTAGCGATCAGCCAGATGACCCGGTCGGTCATGGTGTGGGTCTTGCCCGAACCAGCGCCCGCAACGACCAACAGAGGATCAGGTCCGGCTTCGATGATTGCGGTTTGTTCATCTGTGGGATATAGGCGGCTGGCCGCGGGCTTGTGGTCTTCGAGCAGGTCGGTCAGCTCGCGTGCGGTATAGCGCGGTGCATGTCCCCACGTTAGATCAGCCATTCGGTTACCTGTTGTCCTTCCTTACAGATGGGGCACAGTGCGGTCAGTTTGCACTCGTCAGCATCATGCACGGTGTAAAAGTACGGGCCTTGGACCCAGCGGGCTGCATCGGCGACGTCTTGCTCCGCCCAAGTCATGCCATCATCCAGCGGCGCCTGAGGCTGAATATTTACTGATTTATTCGTCGTCCCGAGTTGCACCAGCGCCGCACCGGCTGGTTGGCGGCTTGGTAGCAAATCTTTCAGAGCACCGGCCTTCACCATGGCCTGATAAACGCCCAACTGTGGCAGACGCGCTAAGCGAGCACAGGTGACCTGGGTGGCACCAGTTTTGAGGTCCACCACATAGGGCCGTCCGTGGGCATCCACTTCGACTCGGTCCATAATACCCTTGAGTTGCACGTGTACTTTGTCAAAGTCCAGGTCAACCGTCACCGGGTATTCCGTAGCCACGAGCTGGCGTGGGCCGAACGTTTCAGCGGTCTTGCCCCGACCGGTCCGATAGCCGGCCCGCATACCTGAAACATACTCGTAGTAATACTCCAAGGTACGTTTGGCTTTGGCGTAGAGGGCGTCATATTCCCACCCAGGTTCGATACCGGCCTCGGCAGCCAACACCGGGAACTTTTCTTTGAGCTCTGTGAACATCTCCCCGACATCGGCGTCCGGGAATTTCTCAGCAATCGCGTGGATGAAAGTTCCGGTTGCAGCGGCCGGGTGGGTTCCCGCCGTCGAGATTTGGTAAATGAACCACTGCAGTGGTGACTCAACAGCTGTTTCCACCGTCGATGGGGATAACCGCACGCGATTGGGCACACCGTGTTCATCCACCCCGTGGATCGGAGACGTCGTCGATAAATCAACTAATCCCCACCAGTGGTCCGGGTCAGCAGGCGCGATCCCGCCCTCGGCGAGTACTGCGAGCGCACTGGCCGCTTGATCGGCTTGGGTGTGTAGGACGGCGACTTCGGTGGGCTCAGTAGTCTGCAGAAGTGTTCGTTCGGTTTCTTCGAGGGTGCGCCGCAGATGGATGACGAGGCCATCGGCCGTTAGCGGGGTGGCGACGGTGGTGTAGGGGCGCACTGGTTCGTCATCCGTGGGTTTCCAGGGATCGAGTCGTTCAATAAACATCGAGGGCTGATGATCTGCGTCACCCACGGCGGTACCGATCAGACGACGCCGGGCTCGCGAAATCGCGGCGGCAAAGGTGCGCAATTCATCGTGGCGCACTTGGGCGATGCGTTCGTTGATGGGTTGTTGTCCGGCGGTGTCGGTGACTTCTTCGACGAGTTCTTGGGTATGTAACAGTTGACCGCGCAATCGGGTGTTTGGCCACACGCCTTCTTGAACTCCCACCACAAATACCGTGTCCCAGTCGCGCCCGGCTGCTGTCGTTGGGGTTAGGACAGAGACTCCGGTCTGCCCGGCACGTGCCGAGAGGGTGTCCATTGGTAAGTCTTGTTCTGCTAGGTATTGGGTGAAGCCAAGTGCTGTCTGGCCGGGGAACTGCACAACGTAGCGTTCGGCTGCTTCAAAAAGCGCGACCACCGTATCTAGGTCTCGGTTGGCACGCACCGATGCGTTTGGATCGTCGGATAAGGCCTGTTGTTCCCACACGTTGCCGACGTCTGGCAGGGCAATTTCCCAGCCTGCCCACAACACCATTTCCGCTGAGGCTTGTTCTTCAATGGTGGCTTTGACCATCGCGGCGAGCATCCGCCCGATCCGCACAGCACCGGTAGCATATCGAGGCAGTCGCCGATCTGCATCCAAGCTCAACAGTTCAGGTGCCTTCTCCGGGTCAGATACCAAGAGGTCTAGCAGGTGTGTGGAGTCACGAGTGCCGTGGGCATCGCGTTCTACTGCTAATAGCCGACGGCGCAGATTGCGCAGCTCTAGTGGCGTGGAGTTTCCGTAGCGTCCGGTAATCAACCAGTGTAAGTCTGCTGGGTCTAATCCGGTGGCGGTTTCGGCTGGGCCATGGGCAACCGCATCGGCAGCGGCAGTCAGGACCAGCAAGGGCGCAGCGGCCGGTTGTTGGTTGAGCATCACTTCTGAAATCGACCGAACAACCGGGATCGTTTCCGTCTCCAGGGCGGTTGCAACTTCAGCGACTTTGGCCGACGTACGCGCCAAAACTGCCATGTCTTCGAATTCGACCCCGTGTCGGTGGTGAAGTTCCAGTATCTGTTGGACGATAAAGAGATGCTCTTGGACCGGTGAAGCCAACCGGTGTACAGCCACGACGTCATCGTGGTCTGCCGCGCGGAGATGTGACCGAGCATCCGGCAAGCCGCCGATGGCCGGAATACGTCCGACGGTCCGCTGATAAGCGCCATGCAACTCAGGGCCGAGACGATATCCGGTATCTAATGTCACCGTGGCTGCATCGGGGGCTAATACCTCGGGCCAGTTCACTAGGGCCTGCGGGCGAGCACCACGGAACCCCTGGACGGTGGTGTCTGGGTTGAGGGTGATGACAATATCGCGGTTTGACCCGATCAGTTCAACGAGTCGATGGATAGCGGGTGTCGCGTCTTGGAAGTCGTCAATAATGATGTGTTTGATGCGCTGTGTTTCGGCGGCCGCAAAATCTGGGTTGGCTTCCCACAGCTTGACTGCAGCAGTTATCAGACCAGAAGGGTCATAGGCATCAGCGCCCGATAGATCGAGCACGTCACGATAGTCCTGCAGGATAGTTGCCGCCGCGACCCATTCGGTTCGACTCTTCGTTCGTCCGAGTACCTGAAGATCACCGGGTTCGATGCCGTACTCAGCGCAACGGTCTATCAGCTCGCGCAATTCGTGACGCAATCCCCGCAAACCTACCGCCTGCTTCAAACTTTCGGGCCATTCCATGGTCAATTGCGGATCCGTTACATAACCTTCGATCAGTTCAGCGATCAGCCGGTCCTGTTCAGCACCGGCTAGCAGGCGCGGCGTGGCCCCTTCTGCTTCGCGAATCCGATGGATCAGGTCAAAGGCGTAGGACGAAAACGAACGAACGGGTGTTTCAGCGCGCGAATCGACCGATTCATAATTCAAACGCGCTGTGAGATAGTCGCGCAACTGCGCTGCACCGGTTCGAGTATTGGTTAAGAACAACACCTCGTTGGTGGCAACCCCCGAGGTAATTTTAGTAACCGCATATTCCACCGCAGTGGTCGTTTTCCCAGTGCCGGGACCCCCCAGTACCAGCAGCGGACCGTGTCCGGTCGGCTGGTGGACCACCTCTTGCTGGTGGGCATCTAGAACAGGAGCAGGTCGGTAAAGGTTTCTAGGCCGAAGCAGTCGCGGAGTTGACACCATAACTTCCATTGAACCACTTTTATCGACACTGGGTGACACCTTCTCCACAGACCGGTTGACAATCCCCAGGCAGTTTAGTTCTGACGTGGGAGCAGGTATTTTGGAAGCATGACGACTGCGGCAAGCGTATTGACCATTCCCGGGCCGGATGAACCCTGGCACACGGGGACGTTGCTGGGGTTTGATTTAGAAACCACTGGCAAGAATCCTCATACCGCGCGCATCGTCACGGCTTCTCTTGTGTTACTCGATCCCGAGGGCACCGTGCGAGCTCATGCCGAGTGGCTCATCGATCCTGGAGTCGAAATCCCCGCCGAAGCTGCCGCAGTGCACGGCATCAGCACCAAATACGCCCAGGAACACGGGATGGACGCGACCCAGGGGGTGAGCGAAATCGTCGCAACGCTCACCGACTTTATGTATCACCGCGTTCCAATTATCGCCTATAACAGCGTGTATGACTTCACGGTGCTCAGTGCGGAAATGGCGCGACGTGAGATGGGAGATTTCGCGGTGGCAGGGGTTGTCGATCCCTATGTCTTAGATAAGCATGTTGATACCTACCGCAAGGGCAAACGCACCCTGGAAGCAGTCTGCGAGCTGTACGAGGTCACGCTTGAGCAGGCCCATACCTCCTTGGCAGATTCGGTAGCGGCTGTGCAAGTTGCTCAGGCTCTGGTCGAGAAATTCCCCGGGCATTTCGATGTCCCATTAGAAACCATCTTCAACCAGCAGATCCGCTGGAAGGCAGCTCAAGCGGCCAGCTTCGAACAATTCTTGCGCCGAAAAAATCCAGGCGCCACAGTGTCCCGAGATTGGCCCGTCGAAAAACTTTCGATACCAGACTCAGCAGCCTAAAACCGCTGCAACAACACGCAGCCTCAAGAAGGTACACGATACTTACCGTCATGGGCAGATGACAGATCAAAAGCCAGTTCCATTGAGTTCTGCTCTACTCGAAGTCACTAAAGGTTACAATTTGTTCATTGTGTCGTAAACTTCGAGGTGTGAGTCACAACGCTCTCAAGTAATGTGATTCATGCTTTGCGTTGAGACAAAAACCTGACGCAACATCAATTGCTTGCATTTAACCTTGAACGGAGATCCCGTATGCAACCCAAACGGATGCTCAAATACGTTGCAGCGCTTTCAGTCGCAGCCCTTGCATTTACTGCATGTGGAGGCGGCGGAGATGACGCCGCTGGCGGTAGCGCCGACGGCGAAATGGTCATCAACGCCCATGGCACTGAACCACAAAACCCGCTGATTCCGACCAACACGAACGAAGTCGGCGGCGGGCACATCGTCGATGCGATCTTCGCTGGCCTCGTATCATACGCAACCGATGGTTCGACCGAAATGGAAGTCGCCGAATCGATCGAATCCGAAGACAACTTGACCTGGACCATCAAACTCAAAGATGGCTGGACCTTCTCAGATGGCACCCCAGTGACAGCGAACTCGTTCGTAGATGCCTGGAACTACGGAGCCAATCCAGAAAACGCCCAACTGAACGCGTACTTCTTCAACCCCATCGAAGGAACTGACGAAGAAGGCAACAGCACCGATGGCGAAACCCTCTCCGGCCTTGAAGTCATCGATGAACTGACCTTCGAAGTGACCTTGAAAGAAGCCGCGGCTGACTTCCCAGATCGACTGGGTTACTCCGCATACTTCCCACTGCCAGAAGTCGCATTCGAAGACATGGAAGCCTTTGGCGAAAAGCCGGTTTCGAACGGCCCATACGTGCTGGAAGAATGGAACCACGACGTTGAAGTCGTGCTGTCCATCAACCCTGAATATGAAGGAAACCGCACACCGCAAAACGACGGCCTGATCTTCAAGTTCTACACCGACCCTGACGCGGCATACACCGACGTCCAGTCCGGTGTATTGGATGTCATGGATCAGGTCCCACCGTCTGCGATCTCCACGTTCCAAGATGATGACAGCATCCAGGCTTTCGCCGAACCAGGTTCGGTCAATGGCACCATCACCATTCCAAGCCGTCTGGAGCACTTCGGCGAAGATGAAGAGGGACAGCTCCGACGTCAAGCCATTTCCAAGGCCATCGACCGCGAAGCTGTCACGTCAACCATTTTCGATGACACCTACACTCCTGCTACCGATTTCTCCAGTCCGTTGATGCCGGACTTTACTGAGGACATCGAAGGCGCAGATGTGCTGGAATTCGATGCCGAAGAAGCCAAGGATCTTTGGGCGCAAGCTGATGAGATCAACGAATTCACCGGCAGCTTCGAACTGTCGTACAACGCCGATGGCGCTGGAAACCGGGAATGGGTCGAAGCGGTAACCAACCAAATTCGCGAAAACCTCGAAATCGAGGCTGAACCCAACGCGTTTGCAGCTTTCGCTGAATTCCGTGAACTGATCACGAACCGCGAGCTGGATACCGCATTCCGTACCGGTTGGCAGCCCGATTACCCCTCGGTTTACAACTACATCGCGCCGACCTTCGGCACCGGAGCCGGCGCCAACGACGGCGACTACTCAAACGCAGACTTCGACCAAGCGCTGCGCCAAGCCGCTGCGGCCGAAGATGACGCAACGCGAGCTGAGCACCTGGCAGACGCCCAGGCTATCCTGATGGAAGACCTGCCTGCGATCCCACTCTGGAACCGTGACGCTATCGCCATCGCGGCCCAAGGAGTTGAAGGTGTCCAGGTCAACTGGCAGAATCAGCCAGAGTACTACCTTGTCACCAAATAATTCAGTAGTCACACCATAATTTACGACGATTGAATCATCCCTGTGACCGCCGAGAACTTCGGCGGTCACAGGCTTGTTCATCTAACTTCTACGTCAAGTCACTCACAAGGTGATGCGACAAAAATTCGAGGTACAGCATGTGGCGTTATATCGTCCGCCGACTGCTCCAGACCATCCCGGTTATCCTGGGAGCCACACTGCTCATTTATGCGTTAGTGTTCCTCCAGCCAGGCGACCCCATCGTGGCGCTGTTTGGCGAAAAGCCGGTCTCAGAAGCAGCAAGAGCGCAACTTGAAGCTCAATATAATCTTGATAAACCATTCATTATCCAATGGCTCCTCTTCCTCAAAGGTGCCCTTGTTGGCGATTTTGGAACTTCCTACTCAGGACAACCCGTCGCCGATCTCATCGCACGGGCGTTACCCGTCACATTCCAGCTAGCTTTCATGGCGATGATCATCGAAGCCATCCTGGGAGTCGTTGCTGGTTTTTATGCCGGCCTGCGTCGCGGCCGCATCTTTGATTCGACTATGCTGGTCGTCTCCCTGGTGGTCATCGCAATTCCGATCTTCGTGCTTGGCTTCGCACTGCAACTCATCTTCGGGGTGCAACTGCAATGGGTGCCACCAACGGTCGGTTCAGCAACGACCTTCACCAACTTGCTACTGCCCGCGGTGGTCTTGGGATTGGTTTCGTTTGCCTACGTTTTGCGTCTGACCCGCACATCAGTCATTGAAAACCTCACCGCAGATCACGTCCGCACCGCCCGTGCACACGGTGTGCCCGACGGAGTAGTCAACCGTCGCCATGTGCTACGTAACTCCCTGATCCCCGTCGTAACATTCCTGGGCGCTGATCTCGGCGCGCTCATGGCTGGAGCAGTCGTCACCGAAGGAATTTTTAATATCAACGGCATCGGCAACTTGGCCTATCAGGCAATCTTGCGAGGCGAAAACCCCACAGTCGTATCCGTGGTCACAATCATGGTCCTGATCTATGTGGTCGCCAGCCTGTTAGTTGATCTGCTCTACGCTGCTTTAGATCCGAGGATTCGATATGCATAACCACACGCCACAACCTGGACAAGAACGCTTCGTCGCCCCGTCCATCGATACGGAGCTCCCCACAGCCGTAGACGTGGATACCTCGCATCCGCCAGAAAGCCAGTGGAAACAGGCCTGGAAATCGCTGCGCAGCAATTGGATCTTCTGGTTTTCGGCCATCCTGTTACTGCTGGTGCTTGTCGTCGTCTGTTTTCCTACCCTGTTCACTTCTGTCGACCCCCGCTCAGCAGATTTATCCAATAGCCTGGGCAAACCACAACCTGGTCACATCTTCGGATTTGACCGCCAAGGTTATGACGTGTTTGCACGGACCATTCACGGCGCACGAGCCTCGGTCGTCATCGGTCTGCTAACCACGATCATCGTGACCATCGTTGGGCTCCTCACCGGCGCTATTGCGGGATTCTTCGGAGGTTGGGTCGATACGATCATCTCCCGTGCGGCTGATATATTCTTTGCAATCCCGCTCCTGTTGGCAGCAATTGTTGGGCTGTCAGCGCTCAACAACGTGTGGCCCAACCGAGGGTATTGGGGCGGTGTGACCGCTGTAGTCATCGCCCTGGCCGTCTTCGGCTGGCCCCAAATCACCCGTATCGCTCGCGGTGCTGTCATGGAAATCAAAAACCTGGAATTCGTTGACGCCGCGCGCTCCTTGGGTGCATCCAAGTGGCGCAACCTGTTTACCCACATCATTCCTAACGCTCTACCACCGGTCATTGTGACCGCCACAGTGTCACTGGGCGTGTACATCGTGGCCGAAGCGACCCTGTCCTTCTTGGGTATCGGTCTGCCACCATCGGTGGTGTCGTGGGGCAACGATATCGCTGCCGCCCAGCCGCAGGTACGTTCCGGCGATAACTTGCACGTGTTGTTCTTCCCGGCCGGTGCGCTCGCGCTAACCGTGCTGAGCTTCATGCTGCTGGGTGACGCTGTCCGCGATGCACTGGATCCGAAAGCGAGAAAATAAATGACACAGCCACTGTTGGAAGTCAGCGACCTGCACATCGATTTCAGTGTTGATAAACGCAGCGTGCACGCAGTTCGTGGTTTGAACATGACGATTTATCCAGGACAGACAGTTGCCATTGTTGGTGAGTCCGGGTCCGGGAAATCCACGACCGCTCATGCAATCATCGACCTGCTGCCCGGCACCGGAAAAGTCACCCAAGGATCTATCAAATACGAAGGCACCGATCTAGTAGAGCTACCAGCACGCAAACGCCGTAGCTACCGTGGCTCACACATCGGCCTGGTCCCCCAGGACCCGCTGTCGAACCTGAACCCCCTGTATAAAGTTGGCGCTCAGATCCGTGAGGTCCTAGAGGTCAATAACGTGGCCAAGGGCAAAGCTGCAGATGCCCGGGTCGTCGAGCTGCTTGAAGAGGCTGGCTTGCCCGATGCAAAACGTCGAGCACAGCAATACCCTCACGAGTTCTCCGGTGGTATGCGTCAGCGCGCGCTGATCGCCGCTGGACTTGCAGCCAGGCCAAAATTATTGATTGCCGACGAACCGACGTCTGCACTGGATGTAACAGTGCAGAAACAGATTCTGGATCATCTTGATGGGTTGACCTCCGAACTGGGTGTCGCGGTCTTGTTGATCACTCACGACCTTGGACTGGCCGCCGAGCGCGCTGACCACCTCGTGGTGATGTACAAGGGTGAAGTTGTCGAATCGGGTCCGGCGCTTGCGATTTTGCAGGATCCACAACACCCGTATTCCAAACGACTTATTAATGCCGCGCCGTCGTTGCAATCAGAGCGTGCATCAACCCAGGAACGCGCAGCGATCCGTCGAGCTGCTCAGGAACACGTGAGCGAAGAGACCGAAGCTGATGTGGAAACCCCGGCCATGCAGATCCAAAACCTGACCAAAGTGTTCAAACTACCGGGCAAAGGGTTTTCGAAGACGGATTTGGTCGCAGCTCAACAGGTCAGTTTCGACCTGGCTCGGGGTACGACAACCGCCTTGGTTGGCGAATCGGGCTCCGGGAAGTCCACCGTAGCGCGTATGGTCCTCGGGTTGGAAACCCCAACGGAGGGTCACGTGTATTTCGATGGTGTGGATATCTCCACGATCACGTCACGGGATCAGCAGCTGAAATTCCGGCGTCGTATTCAACCGGTCTTCCAGAACCCCTATGCTTCCTTGGACCCGATGTTTTCCATCTATGAGGCCATCGAAGAACCGCTAGTGGTGCATAAGGTCGGGTCGAAGGCTGAGCGTGAAGAGCGAGTTCGCACGCTCCTTGATCAGGTCTCCTTACCGCACACTGTCATGAACCGATATCCCAATGAGCTCTCTGGCGGGCAGCGGCAGCGCGTGGCTATTGCTCGGGCGCTAGCGCTCAACCCTGAAGTCCTCGTGCTAGATGAAGCGGTATCTGCACTGGATGTGCTGGTACAGGACCAAATCCTGCAGCTGCTCAACGACCTGCAGGTCGAGCTGGGGCTGTCTTATCTGTTCATCACTCACGACTTGGCAGTCGTTCGCCAAATTGCCGATGACGTCCTGGTAATGCAGGGCGGCAGAGTCGTGGAACAAGCAGATGCCAACAGTATCTTCAACACCCCGCAAGAGCCTTACACACAGCAACTCCTAGCGGCCATCCCGGGCCGGGACATTCCGTTGGCAGGCTAATAGTTCGGTCGAGTACTGGCCCCTGAATGATACTCATTCAGGGGCCAGTTGCATGCCACCCTGGAGCGGGACTCTCTGTGCGAGGACTATACACACGTGGATACCTAGTGCAAGGTACATGGACATTGGAAGCGGGTTCAGCACCATACAATGTCATCTTCGATGCTGCGCACGCCCGTCTGGCTGATTCACATCGCTGCCATTCAGTCCGTTGAGGTCATAGGGGCGCAACGGCCGGGACGAAGCCTCGTGCGCTTTGCCTCATAATGATCGGTCCTCCTGCATCTTGGGCTGAGGACCTTTCGTGAGTTCTTCGCCAATGGATTCTGTCAGAAGCTGGCCACCGTTCTTAAGCAAAGCTCTTTTCCAGGGCAAGATCCCATCAATTTCAATTTGGATTGAGAAGCTCAGCAGAGTACGAATGACCACGATAATGCCTAGCACTACCGTCTCGTCGAGTGATGGATTCATCACCGTCCGAATCAGATCCGCGGCAACCAGCACCTCCAAACCCAGCAGAATGGCGGAGCCAACCATGGTGCGCAACGTATGAAACGCAGTTCGTCCGCCGCGGCGATGAACTAAAACTCGAATCGAAAAATAGGCCGCGATGATAAAACCGATGATCATAGTGATTACACCCAATCCTTCCAGGCTTAGGACAATCACTTCAACGACGGATTCGAGAGACATAAGTTCAGAATACGGGAAGGTGCCGGGACGGGCGAGCAGCGCAGCCCGGATCCCTTGGCAGCGCGCGCATGAACTCTATGAAGCAGAACTCTGACAGCGCACAAGGGCTATGCTCGCTTGCTGGTGAGAATGCACAATTTCGAGCCCAACAGGATCGCCTCCACAGGCGTGAGAGGGCGTGGATGATCGTGTGCATCGACATATTTTCGCGGCGATGCACAGAGCCCCTCCCATACCTGAGTCGGATTAACTCAAGTTTCTTGCAAAATTCTGAACTTTTCGGAATAATTCAAAACAACGATGCGTTACTTGAGTTAGATGCACTCAACTTTCATGCACATACTGTGTATGAGTACTAGGAGGAGAGAATGTCCGCATTTTTCAGCCCAGGCGGCTCTAACAGCGGTTCCTTCGACGATTTCATTGCTCGATTCTTGCAAGGACAACCCATCGGGCGTCAGTCGAGTCCCGTTGATATTAACCGTTTGCTGAGCAAACGCACCCATGAGATCATTACCGGCGCCGCGAAGTTCGCGGTAGAACGCGGCCAAACCGAGGTGGATGCACTGCATATTCTGCGTGTCATGCTCGGAGAGGATCCTGCCGCTGCCGGGGTGCGTCAAGCCGGAGCAGATCCACAGGCCATCGCGAAGGCCGTGGACGAACAATTGCCTGCACCAGTTGAAAATACTGGCGCTACTGCAGCAACCCTCAACGGCTCTGCCCAGAAAGTGCTGCTCGATGCCTACCAGGTTGCTCGTGGCATGGGCTCAACGTATATCAATCCCGAACACGTCTTCTTTGCATTCGTGTTGAACCAAGACTCCCCTGCTGGGGGTCTGCTGGCTCAAGCCGGTGTCACACCTCAAGCACTTCAGGCAGGCGCCCAACAAGCGTATGCCCAGCAGGCTGCCGCCCAACGAGGCGACAGTGATGACGATGCGGAAGGCTCAATGCTGGAAAAGTTCGGTCTGGATCTGACCGAAGAAGCCAGAGCTGGTCGATTGGATCCGGTCATCGGTCGCGATGAGGAAATCGACCAGACCATTGAAGTATTGGCTCGTCGCACGAAGAACAACCCCGTGCTGATTGGTGAAGCCGGCGTCGGCAAGACTGCCATTGTCGAGGGGCTGGCTCAGGCTATTGTCAACGACGAAGTTCCTGCACAACTCAAAGGTCGCCGGGTGATCAGCCTGGACCTTGCCGGGATGGTCGCAGGCACGAAGTATCGCGGTGAATTTGAAGAGCGCCTGACCGGTGCCATCGAAGAACTCACCGAAGACGAACACACGATCGTATTCATTGATGAACTGCACACTGTCGTCGGTGCTGGAGGCTCGGGTGAATCCGGTGGCATGGACGCCGGCAATATCCTGAAACCACGTCTGGCGCGCGGGGACCTGCACATGGTCGGGGCGACCACGCTGAAGGAATACCGCACGATCGAAAAAGATTCCGCATTAGAGCGGCGTTTCCAACCTATTACCGTTGGTGAGCCATCGGTTGAAGACGCCGTGCAAATTTTGCATGGTCTGGCAGATCGCTACGCAGAACACCACAAGGTGACCTATACCGATGACGCCCTGCGTGCAGCGGTCGAACTGTCGGATCGCTACATCACCGATCGCTTCTTACCAGATAAGGCGATCGACCTGATTGACCAGGCCGGCGCCCGCCTCTCGCTACGACGCGGCCCAGATGCTGATGGGGCTGGCGTCGACATTGAAGCACTGCGCTCCAAGCTTGCCGAGTTGGAGGCCGAGAAAAACTCTGCCGTCAATGCGGAAAACTATGAGCGCGCCGGCGAACTGCGCGATCAGGTCAATGAAGTCAGCACACAGTTGGCCGAAGCTTCGGCTCGTCCCGCGGTGATCTCGTCTGTCATTGGTGAGGCCGAAATTGCCGAAATGGTCTCGCGCGCTACCGGTATTCCGGCTGCACGCATGACCGAGGCTGAAAAGTCCCGGTTGGCTCGGTTAGAAGAAGAACTTCACGAGCGGGTGGTAGGTCAGGATGATGCAGTCACCGCGATCGCCCGGTCAATCCGACGCTCGCGCACCGGCATGGCGGATCCGTCCCGTCCGGTGGGGAGCTTCTTGTTCCTGGGTCCAACTGGCGTCGGCAAGACCGAACTGGCCAAGGCTCTGGCTCAGTCGCTATTCGATGACGAAGATGCGATGGTGCGCTTCGACATGTCAGAATTCGGCGAGCGCCACACCGTGTCTCGGCTAGTCGGTGCCCCTCCGGGCTATGTCGGCTACGACGAAGCCGGTCAGCTGACCGAACAGGTTCGGCGCCGTCCCTACTCGGTGATCCTGCTCGATGAGATCGAAAAGGCCCACCCGGATATCTTCAACCTGCTGCTGCAGGTTCTCGATGATGGACGCCTCACCGATGGGCAAGGACGGACTGTGGACTTCCGCAACACCGTGATTATCATGACCTCGAACCTCGGTTCTGAGCACCTGTCATCCAGTGGGGCTCCCCTGGGCTTTGCCTCTGGTGACGCCGAAGCGACCCAGCGTGACATCAAACAAAAAGTCATGGGTCGTCTCAAGGAATTCATGCGTCCGGAGTTCTTGAACCGAATTGATGACACCTTGTTGTTCAAGCCGCTGAGCCGTGAACAACTGCGTCAGATCGTTGGGCTGCAGTTGAAAGCTTCCGAGGATCGTCTGGCTGCCCAGGGCATTGCGCTCGAAGTAGACGACGCTGCTCGCGACTGGATCGCCGAAACCGGATACGAACCAGCGTATGGGGCTCGCCCATTACGTCGAGTCATTCAGCGTCAATTGGACGACAAGGTTGCAGACCTGCTGGTTGCCGAAGCAGTCACCGAGGGTGACACGGTCAACGTCACGGTGGAGACAGGCGAACTCGTGGCCCTACCCATCCGCGCTGAGAAAACCATAGCGGCCTAAACGCTGCTGACTCTGTCAAAACGAGGCAGCATAACAACCGGGTGCTCACTGGCACAGTACAGTGGGCACCCGGTTTTGGTATCTCATCATGGGCTTGGTGGCTGTCGCGGTGTCTTTCAGGTATCGAGACTACACTGGGCACTAGAGGATTATGTTCGAAGGGAATCAGGCCATGACATCCCAGATTCCTCATCACGGCGCTGCACTGCAGCAACTTTTTCCTGGGCTGTGGGCCACGAGCACAACCCCATTGCCCTTCTTGGACGACGTGGTGGTGCGGTCATTTGTATTGGAAACCACTTCCGGCGTCGTCATCATTTATAACTCCCCCGGTATTGACGCTGCGGCCCAAGAGATACTGCAGTTGAGATCCCCGACGCGTTTGTTGCTCAACCACTATCATGAAGCGATGTACGGGCAGCCAGAACTGGAAGTTCCCGTGTATGTGCACGAGTGGGATCGACCAGGGGTTGAGCCGAAGATGCACGTCACCGGAGATTTCCGACACCCACAGTTCATGGGTGACGATTTGGAACTGTTGCCCAGTTATTCGCACACCGTGGGGACAACGTTTTTCGTCTGGCACCATGGGGACCATCGGTTCTTATTCCCCGGGGATGCCATCTGGGTTGACGACGGGACGTGGAAGGCCGTGGTTCTACCGGAGAGTGACCGGCGGGCGTTTTTGAATACTCTGACCATCTTGCGTGGTGTCGAGTTTGATGTACTGCTACCCTGGCACGCTCACCGTGACGCCCCGCCGTATGACCTGGTGACGCCGACTCACAAACGGAGCCAACTTGATGCGCTTATCGATCGGATCGTAGCCGGGGCTGCTGGACCGCGCGCTTAGAGCACTCCGTGCCTAGTCGGTAAGTTCTGGCAGGTCGCCAAAAGAATACGGTGGCCAGGGGCCCAGATAGCGGATCTGTGCCCCGGGCTGGGTGTCACGGATTTCGGCGAGCTCGAGCCCGATGGCATCGACGGCGTCAACATGAACCAACAGTGAGGCGTTCAAGACCGTCACACTGCCTGACTCACGTCCTGGGCGCGTGGTTTCGACCATATCTTCGGCCAGCGCCACGAGGCGTTTTCGGACCAGTGGATAGAGCTCATCGGCAATCCGTTCTGCCACGGTGCGTCTACGTTCTTCCACGCGCTTCCGATACAAGCGTTGTACTCCGGCCGGGCGTGCATCAATGCCTTCGCGCAGTTCCAACAACTCAGGGTCGTCTGCCGTCGCCGTGTCCTCATCCAGGGAAATGGCGACCCGCAATTCGACGTGATCGCGAAGTTTGTCCAGATGTGCTCGCATCGTGTCTGCTGATGCAGCAAGCCAGGTGCGCAGTCGCTGTTCAGGGTGCTGCACTGCGTCTTCTCCGGGAGCCACGATGACGTTGAAGGTCATCGGCAGGATCGTACCAAGCTGTTGCCATGCGGCATCGGCCACATCGCTGTGTTCCAAGACCCAGCGTTTCACATCGGAATCCGGTCCCTGATAGGGTTCGGGTTCAGCATTGTGGACAATGGCGGCGAGCCCCTCAGTCTCGACGAGATGGAGGGATTGACCGTTGATCCCTTTTGGTAGATCACTGGTCGACAGGCCCTCGGCGGGGATGATCGCATAGACATATAGCCCGGTATTTCTCACGGAGTAGTGTGCCCTTCGCTAGATGCCTCATCAGCCCAGCGTGCCGGGTTGATGAGCTTGTCGATGACTTCGTCCACCACATCATCCAGGCCTCGGTGCAGGTCTGCTACCGAGGCGGTTATCCCGTGTTCTGCTTTGATTTCGTCAAGTGCCTCATCTAATTCCATGAGCGCTTCGCCAAGCCGTTCTTGTTCATCTTCGGTGAGGTCTCCGCCTTCGAGTCTGCGGACCGCCTGGGTTTCCAACGCCTCTTGGATGACTTCCACCAGTGTCACGACTAACGTGAGCACTCCGTGTTTGAGGCTGCCTTCATCAATTTCCAGCATCGGATTCCTCTTTCGAATGACCCTGGCTGATAATCCGCTGCGACACGAGATGGACCCACTGTTCCGGGTGGGCGAGCCCAAGATACACATCCCCTTGGCGCGTCGTGAGATGCACAGCTTGGTTCTCGCCGGAGGGTGCACGCATCTTGGTGAGTTGTACAGCGGTGATGTCTTGCCACGCAAGATTGACTGCGTGACGAGCATCAGTAGGCGCTCGCCAGGCGAGCCTCTCGTCATCCACCGTGACTGTACCGCCACGCCACAGCGTACCCCCGGCCCGGTGTTCTAAGTACCACGCGTGCTGGGACAACTGGGCATATTCCTCTGGGGCGGGAGCAAGATGTCCGCAAGTTCTCAACTGGGGGTGTTGTTGTGCGATTAGGTCTCGAATCCGTCCCGGAGCTGAGGCAGACAACATCGTGGTGACATCATCAGCAGTGTCGACTAATAAACGGGTTCGAATCTCGGAACCAATGGTTTGTTGCTCCGTCAGACGTAACGCATTGATATGGGCTAGCTGTGTTTCCCACAGGATCTCTTTCGGTTCGCGTCGGAAGACTACTAGCCGTTGATTGGTGATGTATACGGAACCAGGTCGCCACGTTGTGGTCAAGCCTTCATGGAAATATCCCCTGCCGTCTTCGCGACAATTTCTTCGTCTGCTGCCAGTGGGAAATGTCGCGCGACGGATTGTCGGACCCAAGCACGGGTTTTTTCATCCCAGTCGCGCATCATGCCGTATTCCAGCATGGTTTCCATCCCGGCAATTGTCGCGCGAAGATTCACCCCGATCAGTGGAATGTCCGCAACCGAAATAATGAGGTCAAGGTTGAGATAGGTCCCTTTATCGAGCAGCACGGTGATCAGGTCCGACAGCGAAACCTCAGGGTTTCGGGTCGGTTCCATCGGCATGGATTTATCCGATGGACGGAACGCGGATTCAATCATGACTGCTCCCGACTGCCCGAGGTGATTAGGGGAGGTTGTATATCGATCAGACTACGCGCCAGCACAAGGCGTTACAACACTTTTTAAAGCAGCTTGCACAGCCTTCCGCCGCCCATGCAAGACGTATGAAACATTGTTCAGAACGTCATGCCATGTCAGTGGCCTTAAACGACAACATCCGCTGAATTCCCAGCACACGGGACTTCAGCGGATGTTGTGTAACGAAGAATTATGCGGTGGCCGCAGCTGCTGCTTGAGCTGCGCCAGGCAGAGCATCGGAGATGATGTTCATTGCATCATCGTCGTGTGCAGCGGAAACGAACCACGCTTCGAACACTGATGGTGCGAGATACACACCGGCATCTAGCATCGCGTGGAAAAATGGTCCGTAGCGGAAAGCCTCTTGTGCTTGGGCGGTTGCATAATCGATGACCGGGGTATTAGCGGTGCCAAATGTAATCGAGAACAGGGATCCGGCGTTTTGAATCGAGTGGTTCACGCCTTCGGCATTGAGGGCCTCGCTGATCATGGTTTGGAGCTGGGTCGAGCGTTGTTTTATGGTCGTATAGGCTTCCTCGGTCGCGTTCGACAGGGTCGCATAGCCTGCTGCCATCGCAATTGGGTTCCCCGACAGTGTGCCCGCCTGGTACACCGGGCCCACCGGCGCCAACAGGTCCATGACTGCAGCCCTGCCCGCAACCGAGGCGACCGGCAGTCCCCCGCCAATGACCTTACCGAACGTGAAGAGATCCGGCGTCCAGTCGGCATTTTCTAATCCCCAACCACCCTGAGCGGTAGCCCGGAAGCCGGTGAGGACTTCGTCCATAATAAAGACCGCACCGTGTTGGGTGGTGATGTCGCGCAAGAACGTGTTGAAGCCTGGTTTTGGTGGGACGACACCCATGTTGGCCGGGGCTGATTCAGTGATGATCCCGGCGATCTGGTCGGGGTAGGTTTCAAAAGCCTGCTTGACGGCGTCCTCGTCGTTATATGGCAGCACGAGCGTTTGGCTGGTGATGGCTTCGGGGACACCGGCCGAATCGGGCAGGGCGTGGGTCGCCAGGCCAGAACCGGCCGCGGCCAGCAGGCCGTCGGAGTGTCCGTGATAGCAGCCAGCGAATTTGATAATGAGGTTCCGACCGGTTGCCCCACGAGCCAGTCGGATCGCCGTCATAGTGGCTTCGGTTCCGGTGGAGACGAAGCGGACGCGTTCGACCGGCATGATCTGGGCAATCAGTTCGGCCAGTTTGGCTTCACCGGGGGTTGAGGTGCCAAAGGACAGTCCGGCGTCTACGGCCTCGTGGACCGCTTCGACCACGGCCGGGTGGTTGTGACCCAGCAGCATCGGACCCCACGAACCGACGAGGTCAACATAGGTTTTACCTTCCACATCGGTCAGATACGGTCCTGCGGCTTTGACCATGGCGGCGGGCGTGCCGCCCACGGAACCAAAGGCGCGGACCGGGGAGTTCACTCCGCCGGGGATAATGGCGCGGGCGGTATCAAAGGCTTGTTGATTCGTTGTCATGCAATGGCTCCTAGGAAAGTAGGCGGGCGGCTTCGGTCGCATAGTAGGTCAGGATGTTTTGGGCACCGGCACGGCGAATAGCGGTCAGCGATTCCAGCATCGCGGGAACACGTTCGATCCAGCCGTTGGCAGCGGCGGCTTCGATCATCGCGTATTCCCCCGAGATCTGGTAGGCGGCAACCGGTACGGGCGACATATTGGCGACGTCGCGCAGGATATCTAAGTAGCTCATGGCCGGTTTGACCATGACCATGTCGGCGCCTTCTTGAATATCAAGTTCGGTTTCCAAGATCGCCTCGGTGCGGTTGGCCGCATCCATTTGGTAGGTCTTGCGGTCGCCGGTCAGCGCCGAGTCGACGGCTTCCCGGAACGGACCGTAGAACGCCGAGGCATATTTTGCGGAGTACGCCAGTATTGTGGTGTGTTGGAACCCGGCGTCATCCAGGGCATCCCGAATCACGCCGACCTGACCGTCCATCATGCCCGATGGGGACACGACGTGCACGCCGGCTTCGGCCTGGGCCACCGCCATTTTGGCGTAGATCGCGTTGGTGGCATCGTTGTCCACGTTCCCGTCGGCGTCGAGCACCCCGCAGTGGCCGTGGTCAGTGAATTCATCCAGGCAGGTATCGGCCATGACCACCATGTCATTGCCGACTTCGGCGACGACTTCGCGAATCGCGACGTTGAGGATACCGTTGGGGTCCACTCCGGCGGTTCCCTGAGCATCGAGGGTCTCGGGCACACCAAAGAGCATAATGCCACCGACGCCGGCGGCAGCTGCGTCGTGCGCGGCAGCCTTGAGCGAGTCCATGGAGTGCTGTTGCACCCCGGGCATTGAGGAAATGTCGATGGGTGCGGTAGCGCCGTCTTTGACGAAGACCGGCAGGATCAGATCGGCTGGGGCGAGACGGTTTTGGGCAACCAGGTTGCGCATGGCAGCTGACTGGCGCAAACGGCGTGGGCGGTGCGGAAACATAGTGTCCTTTCGAGGATTAGAGGCGTTCGAGGACCTGGGCGATGCCCTGGGCATCGGGCGAGGGTGCGGTGGCGGCAAGGGCGATGTCGTGGTGTTCGGCGGCACGGCGGGTGGGTTGGCCAATCGCGATCAGGGCTGCGACAGTGACAGCGGTTTCGGCCCAGCGGCGCGCCGCACTCGGGGCGGTCAGGACCACGACGTCGTCGGCGGTGAGATTTTCACACGTCAAGACGTCGCTGTGGGCCGGTAGCAGGGCGCGGTCGGCCACCGCCGGGTAGTTCACGGTGTGATAGGCCACGACGTGGGTGACCTCCCACCCGCGTTGGCTCAGCCCGATGGTCATCGCATGACCGGCGGCATTGCCCTGGGGCAAGGCCAACCGTCCCGGGCCCGGTGGAAACTGGGCCAAAATGCCGTCGGCGGAGGCGTCGTTGGCGGGCATCCACGGGGTGCTGGTCGCGCCGTGCTCATGCAGGACCCGCGCGGTGCCGGGCCCGGTGACAGCGATGGTCGTGTGGGCTTCGGTGTTGGCCGGTTGCCAGCCGCGTGCGACCAGCGCTCGGATGGTGTTGGGACTGGTGAACAACACCCGGTCCCAGGCGCCGTGGTGGAGCCCGGTGACCATCTCGTCCAGCGGGGTGAGGTCTTCGGGCAGCTGAAAATCGGTCAGTGGGAGAAAACCAATGCGATACCCCAACTGCTCCAGCCCGGCTTCGATCTGGCCGGCCTGGGCGGGTTGGCGGGTCAAAATGACTCTCATCGATTGCCGCGTGCGGGTCCCGGTGGCAGCAGGTAGGCGCCGTCGTCGAGCATCATGGTGGCGACCTCGACACCCAGTTGATAAGCGGCGGCCAGCGTCTCATCGGTGATGGCCTCGACCGGCAGGGTCGTGGTGGCTTCGCGGCGGATGGTTTTGGAACCGTCCATCGACGCCACGACGGCGTCCAGGTGTAGTCGGCCATCGGTATAGGTGGCCAGCGCTCCAATTGGGGAAGCGCAACCGGCTTCCAGCGTGGCGAGCAGTGCGCGTTCTGCCGTGGCTTCCAGGCGGGCGGCTGGTTGATCGTGGTCAGCCAGCGCGGCGACTAGTGGCGGGTCGAGCACCCTGTCGGCTGAGACTTCGACTGCCAGTGCACCCTGCCCCGGAGCCGGAAGCATGAGCTGAGGATCGATGCGTTGGGTGATCGCCCAGTCCAGACCCAGCCGGTCAATACCGGCGCAGGCTAACACGACGGCGTCGAGGTCGCCCTTGGGTGATCCGGCTGCAGACGGCGCATTGTCGTGGTGGTGTTCATAGCCCTTAACCCGGGCGAGCCGGGTGTGGACATTGCCGCGAATATCAACCATCTCGAGGTCCGGGCGCAGCGCGAGCAACTGTGCTACACGGCGCGGCGATCCGGTACCAATCTTGGCGCCCTTGGGCAGGGTGTCCAGCGTCATGCCGTTAGCAGCGCACAGGGCGTCGCGGTGATCGGCGCGTGCAGGAATCGCGGCGATGCGCAGTTGCTCGGGTTGTTTGGCCGGCAGGTCTTTGAGCGAGTGCACGGCCAGGTCGACGTCGCCGTCGATCACGGCCTGGCGCAGCGCGGTCGCAAAGACGCCAGTGCCGCCCAAATTCGCCAGTGAACCGGTGGTCACATCCCCTTTGGTTTTGATGATGACCTGTTCAAATGCGGTGTCCGCCGTGGTCATCGCATCGGCCACCCACTGGGTTTGTGTGGTGGCCAATGCAGAGCCGCGGGTTCCGATACGGTAGGCCATTAGGCCAGCACCTCAGCAACTTCGTCGATTTCGATGTAGCGGCCGGTGTAGAACGGCACTTCTTCGCGTACATAGTGGCGGGTCTCATTATTGCGCAGCGAGCGCATCATGTCGACCAACAGATCCAGGCGCGGGGATTCTAGACCCAGCAGCCACTCCCAGTCGTTGAGACCAAAAGCCGAAACGGTGTTGGCCCAAACATCGGGGAATTCTTGACCCAGGTTGCCGTGGTCGCGCAGCATGCGGGCGCGTTCTTTGGGATCCAGCGTGTACCAGTCATAGGACCGGACAAACGGGTAGAAGCACAGCCATTTGCGTGGCTTGCGGCCTTCGGTGAATGCCGGAACGTGTTCAGGGTTGAATTCGGCCATGCGGTCGGCACCCATTGCGGTGAAGGTCAGGGTCGTGCCGGAGAGCAGGCCGGAGCGACGAATCTGACGGATGGCCTCTTGCAGGGCTTCTGGGGATTTGGACCACATCCACACCATGATGTCGGCTTCGGCGCGCATGCCCGAGACGTCGTAGAGACCGCGGACGGTCACGCCGGCTTCGGCCAGTTCTTCGACCAGCTTTTCGAACTCTTCGTTGTCGCGTGCGTTGTCGGTCTCAGATTTTGCCGGCGCATCGTTTTTCCGCGCAAAGACGGTGTAGGTAGTGAACCAGCTGGTAGCGGATTCTGTACCCTGGACGACTTTGGTTTCTTGAGTCAATTCTGCTCCTTCATGCTGCAGTGCACTTCATTGTTCTACACGCTGTAGAACTTACTGTACTGGATTCAATGCTAGACCTGTGACGTGTTGGGTAATCGCAGCCAACCCTGTCCCAGCAAACCACGCCCCGGTGACCTGAATCCAATTGGTGGTCTGCGCGGCGTGTGCCACCGCACGGATCCGGGCGGCATTGTCGGAAGTGGTCAGTGGCATCGCATCACGCCACCGGACGATCTTGGATGCGACCACTCCGGTGTGTAGCGCTTGCGGGTGTAGCCCGAACATCGCTGCGACGTCTTGGGTGGCCATGGTTAACAGTTCGACATCTGGGGTGTCATAGCCCGGGGCTGAGCCATCAGGTTGGTCGGTGACCCTGCCATAGCTTAAGCGGATGACGTGGCGGTGTTCAGCCAGCTTGGTGGCGGCCTTGGCCGCCCAGGCCCATTTGGCGGTGTCGTGCGTGGCGGCTTTGGCTTGGACATCCGTCACGGCCGGTGAGACAAGCATCCCGGTCCCCCGCGGATGATTATCAAGACCGGGTGCATCAAGGACGCACACCACCAGGCTCACGCCGGTGCCGTGCTCGGGGCGTTGGGTTAGCTGGGTGCTCGGCGCCAGCAGGTCGTAGGCTGTTGGCGCATCAACAGCAAGAATCACCTGATCGGCCGTGAGGTGCTCGTCGGTATCGGTCGTGATGGTCTTGCTCTGGGGGTCCAGCGAGGTCACCCGCGTGCCGAGGTGCACGTCAGCACGGCCCTCGAGGGCTTCCAGTAGCCGCTGAATGAGTCGATGCATCCCGCCGGGAAGGGTTTTGACTGCCGCTCCCGGGGGTGCTGCAGCACGCATATCGGCTACGGCTTTGGCCACTGAGCCCCGTTGAATCGCCTTGTCCAGCAATCCCGGGGCGATCTTGTCGATATCGACGTCGTTGGGGTCTGCAGAATGCACTCCCGCGACGACGGGGGCCACCAGCCGGTCCAGCGCTACCGGCCCAAACCGGTCGGCCACGAGTTCCCCTACGGTCACCGGCTGGCCCTGGGT
>ERZ1032895.97-NODE-97-length-23532-cov-5.048601_pt1 | contig 23532 bp, 24 predicted proteins | sample MGYA00516687_ERZ1032895 | MGnify/ENA primary metagenome ERZ1032895 (study PRJEB33719, sample SAMN04261600) | wastewater metagenome | biome: rural village; feature: latrine urine exit; material: soil | place: El Salvador | collected 2013-01-14 ... | reverse complement strand
CCCCACTCGACTGCCACGAGACGGGCATGATCGAGATACTCGTCAAGACCGCTTTCCTGCAGGTCAGACGCGTCGCTGAGCCGCCAGGCGTCGATGTGGACCAGGGTGCCTTCGGGCGTCGGGTACTCATGGATGAGGGTGTAGGTCGGGCTGGTCACTGCGGCAGATGACCGCAGCTCCCGGGCCAGCGCCTGGACCAGGGTGTTCCAAACCATCCACGAGGTATTGGCGGCAACATAGTAGCGGTCGGCGGGCGTCATGTCCTGGTGTAAGCCTTGGCCTTTGAGCGACTCCAGCAGCATGCCGCCGTGGCCGTGGACGATGCCTTTCGGGTCGCCCGTGGTGCCGGAGGAGAACAGGATCCACAGCGGGTGATCGAAGACGCCGCGTAGGTAGTCGACCGGTCCGTGGTTCGGGGCGTCACGGTAATCGGCGATGTCCAGGTGGTGGTGCACGCTGGGCAGGCCCGTGCGCAGTTCGGCGTTGTAGTCAGCCAGGTCAAAGTGCCTGCCGTTGAAAGTGTAGCCGCGGGTGGTGATCAACACCGTGGGGTCGAGTTGGCGCAGCCGGGCCAGGGTTGCGGTGGGGGTCAGATCCGGCGAGTTGATGGTCCAGACCGCACCGATCGTGGCTGCGGCCAACAACCCGATGATGGCTTCGGCATTATTGGGCAGCACGGCCGCGACCCGGTCCCCGGGTTGGACGCCGAGTTCGCGCAGTTGCTCGGCCAGCCCGTGGACGCGGGTGCGTAATTGCTGCCAGGATACGGTGTTGATGCGGTTGTTCTCATCGATATTGACCAGGGCGGTCGCATCGTCTTCGACCAGTTCTCGGGTGCGTTCGAGCACGTTTTCGGCAAAGTTCACGCGCGCCTGCGGGTACCAGACCGCCCCGGGCATGGTCGCATCGGTGAGCGCTTCCGTGTCAAAACCGTCACCCAGCACCCCGAAGTATTCGCGCACCGCATCCCAAAACGCCGGCAGCTCACGAATCGACCAGGCGTGCAGGCGCCGGAACAGGCCGGGTGCCATCTCGCCGTCGTCGGTAATTAACGGCCCCAGGTCTACACCGTGGGTGTCGGTGAGCCAGTGGGCAAACCGAAACATCTGGGTGTTCGCCGGGTTGGTGGGCTGCCAGGTGACCGGCGGTGTCGCAAAGTGCGTCATCGAGGTGTCCTTCGGAGGTGGTTATTTGATGAAGGTATTGCGGATCGAGCCGACACCTTCAAGCGTTGAGGTCAATACGTTACCGGGTTGCATCGCGATGCCGTGAGCTTTGCCAACCCCGGCCGGGGTGCCGGTGAAGATCAGATCGCCTGGGAAAAGGGTCACGACCTGCGACAGATCGGCGATTATGTTGGCCACCGGGAACACCATTGATGCGGTGGTGCCGTCTTGGACCGTCCAGGAGCGACCGTGTTCTTCGGTTTGGGGGCCCTCCAGTACTGCGGAGATGCGTAGCGCGTTGGGGTCTTTGAATTCATCGAGGGTGACGACGGCGGGGCCAACAGGGCTGAAGTTTGGGAACGACTTGCCCAGCGAGAACTGCGGGACCGGTGGGCGCAGCTGGATGCTGCGCTCGGACAAATCCTGACCAACCGAGTAACCGGCAACGTAGTCCAGGGCGTTGGTTTCAGACACCTTGTGCGCTTCGCGCCCGATCGTGACCACCAGTTCGGTTTCATAGTCCAGTTCACCCTGTTCAACGTCGGGAATGACGACGTCGACATCGGCGCCTGCCAGGGAGGACTGGAACTTAGTGAAGACGATCAGGTTCTCCGGGTACGGGATGGCGGCCTCATCGGCGTGGTCGCGGTAGTTCACCCCGATCGCAAAGATCTGGCGTGGCCTGGGAGATGGTGCCAGGATGTCCACGGATTTAGCTTTGAAGCCGTTAGAAATCTCTCGGGTGGTGATCGTGGCGGCCCAGGCTGTGAAGTCAGCCCAGCGAGTATAAATGTCCATCGGGTCGGGGCCGAAGGCGCCCTCGGAAGCGACGTGAATATCCAGGTGGCGGTCGCCATCGGTCAGGGTTGCGCGGTGGTTAACATTTGCGATACGCATGTGCGGTCTTTTCTGTGGGGCGGTCTCGAGTAGGTATCGTCGATGATAAGTTCTTACAACGGCAGCAGATACCCCTGCGGTGCGTGGGAGCGGGAGAAGGCTGTTAGTAAGAAAAGTACGCCAGGATGTACTCGCGAACAACCCGTGTTTAGGGTTTCATAATGATTTGTGCCCGCAAAGGGCGAGTTAGTCAAGGTCAGGGCCAACACACCTTCGGCATTCGAGCTGAGCGCACGCTGATCAAAGATCTTGCAGTAGCGCGCGACTCGTCGGCGCGACCAACCCTTGACCGATCATCTGCAAAGAGTGGGCGCCTCGGAAGGTGTCGAACAACTCACTGCATGTGCCTCTCTTAACGAGGTAGCGGATGCGTATGGTTGGTTAGCGCCACTGGCGCAGCGACGACATATCTGAACGAAGCTGTGCGTGCTCTTCAAGCGCATCGATCAAAGCTCCTTGATGATTGTCCTGAAGCTTCCGCAGCAGTTCTTTATCCCACGCCTGATCAGTGCCTTTATCAAAGGTGTCTGTCTTGTCGATGTTGCGCAGCACGCTGTAGAGGACTGCTTTCCGTTCGTCGTCATTGAGCGCAAGTAGCGCCTTTTCAATTTCAGCGGCGCTCCACTTCATACCCCAAGTCTACGACTGGTCGCGGGCCATAAATAGGCGAAAACCAGTCCGGTTTCTGGTCACTGAGAGAGTCAACCGAAGACGCTTTTGCGACTACCGTTGGCGCAATGGCTTGCACCCGAGTAGCTGATCCGACTGTCAGTGAGGGTGGAGGGATTGTTCAAACCATCTGTCTAAGGGGCGTCGTCAAGATTCTTCTGGCCACGCACGGTTGTTTAGCCCCTCGATCTGTTGCCTATGTGGTGTGCTCAACTGTCTGACACTGCTAGGAACTGCCCAGATTCACCGGGTAGTCTGCCCAGTATGAAAGCAGTTGCATTTGATACCCCAGGCGGCCCAGAAGTTCTGAAAGTTGTAGAGCTCCCAGACCCAGAAGTAGGGGAGGGCGAGGTACTCATTCGAGTCCAGACGGCAGCGGTCAGTCCGACCGACACCGTGCGCCGCGCCGGATCCCGGACCGAGGGCAAAGAGGGGCCCTTTGTGCCGGGGATGGATGTGGCCGGCATGATCGAAGCCATCGACGCCAACGCCGACACCGATCTGACCGTGGGCGACAAAGTCATGGCCATTGTGGTGCCCGACGGTGCACACGGCGCCTATGCCGAGCGCGTTGTGGTACCGGTTGAATCTGTGGCGCGGATGCCAGAAGGCTCAACCTTTGCTGAAGCATGCACCCTGCCGATGAACGGGCTGACCGCACGTCTGGCACTGGACACCCTGAATTTGCCGGAAGGCTCGACCCTGGTGGTCACCGGTGCCGCCGGAGTGCTGGGTGGCTATGTTGTCCAGTTAGCCAAGGCAGATGGCCTGGTGGTCATGGCGGATACTTCTGAAGCCGACGACGAACTGGTCCTGTCTCTGGGTGCGGACATCGTCAAACTGCGGGGCGAGACGTTCCCGGATGCGGTGCGCACCGAATTTCCAAAAGGTGTTGACGCCGTGATCGATGCTGCAGTCATGGAAGATGAGATTCTGCCCGCCGTCAAAGATGGTGGGACTGTGATTACTATTCGAGGTGCCAAAGGCGAACGCGATCGCGGCGTGACCTTTCAACCGATTTGGGTGGTCGACTACGCCAAAGAACAGGCCAAACTCGATGCGCTGCGCCAACAGGTGGAAGACGGCGTACTCACGCTTCGCGTTGCCGAGGTCCTGCAGATGGAAGACGCACCCGAAGCGCACCGGAAGCTAGAAGCTGGTGGTATCCGCGGTCGGATCGTGCTGGAGTTCGGCGATATCCCGTGGACCTAATCCTTATGGACAGATCTCACATGAGCTGCGCCAGGTATCGTCGGGCGTAGAGTGAGAATAGGCTCAAGTGTAAATGCTCTGGTATGTGGGCATGTATGACAGACCAACAGAGTACAGATTTGGATAAACTGCCTTCAAAATCTGCTGTCCGAAAAGCAGGCTCTGCAATTCGACAGGTGATGCGGAAATCAGAAGCAGCAACTATAGAGATAACGTCAGAAAAAGATCCGGCAGAGTTGGAAACTGATAAGAACATTCTTCGGCGCGCTATCTCCATGATTGACCTATATCGTTCTCATTTCAGTAAGCCGATGGGTCGAGTTGAACAAACGCTTCGTGACATCTGTGTCGGAACGGATTTCGACACGCAAATTACGAGCCGTCTCAAGCGTTTACCAACGATTATCAATAAGCTCCGGAGGCCGGACAACACAGACTTGTCGTAGTGGAAACTTACGATGAGCTGAACGTATTGCATGAGTTGGTTCGTAGGGAATACGCTAATCGCGTTCATCGTGAACGTGATTATGTAGCTACTCCGCGCGATAGTGGCTACCGCTCTGTCCACCTTATCGTGAAAGAACCTTCGTCTGATTTGAAAATTGAAATTCAACTTCGGACTCGGTTAATGCATGATTGGGCGGATTTAGTGGAGTCTTTTAGCAGAATTATGTCTGAGGATTTCAAACAATCTGGATCTCACATCGTGCAAGAGTTCATGAAATTGCAGTCGACGTTCTCAGCCTGGCAGGAAGGGCTTGGGCCTGAATTAACACTGGACGAGATGGAAGAACTGCGTATACTGGGAATGCGCGTCCAAGAGCTACTGAGCTCAATGACGGGCGAACCTGAGAGGAAATAAAACATGGCTGTCATGAAAAATTTTATTTTGATTTACAACCATGCCAAAAAAGAGCTGGAAGACATACTTCCGTTTGAAGACGATGTCGCTTCTGCTACTCGCAGGTATGGGGAACTTGAAGCTGAATTTCGTGATTCAGCGCTAATGGATATTGTTTTGGTCGGGTCCGATTCCATCGAAACAGTCAAAGTAACACATGCGAATTACTTCACTGGTGAAGCAGAAAGAAAAGTAGCCGAGTTGTTCCGCTCCCTGAATTTCGCTTGATCAACTCTCATCACAAAGCCTCTGTCATTGGTTATCGACAGAGGCTTTGTACTTACGCTCGTTGTACATCCAAGAGGAGCCAGATATCGTCGCGGCCGGATCGTGCTGGAGTTCGGCGATATCCCGTGGACCTAAACGGTTACGGTGGCCACGCGTTCTAACGCCCAGGCCGGATCGTCGACCGTGACCTGCTGAATGCCCAGGCGCCGGGCGGTCTCAAACTGCCGGTTCGCGGCTACCGTCCACATCCGCACGGTTCGTCCGGCCTCGGTCCACGACCGTAACAGCGAGGCGTGATGCGCCAGCCACCCCGTTGACGGGCCCAGCAATTGCGCTGGGCCCGTCGTCGTTTCGGGCAAACCAATCTGCAACGCGTGCGCATCAAACACGTCGAATAGTGAGCACAAACGGGTAGCTGGCACCGCATCGGCCACCCGGTCTAAGGCATTGAGTGAAAAGCTCATGATCGACACACTCACCTGCCCGCCAGTGCCGTTGGCTCGCAGGGTGCCGGTCGTGGCATCCCAACCCCAGCGCTGCAACCAGTCCAGCACCGCATCCTCGATCAGACCCGCTGTAGAAGGCGTAATTTTCATTTCCACCGCGAGCTCGGCGGGTCGTCCGGCAGCGATCAGCAGCTCGGTCAGTTCGTCCAGTGTCAGCAGTTGATTCGTCGTCGTCCCATAAGCCGTGGGCAGCGCCTTACTGCGCGCCTTCCACGAGTGCACATCCAGTGCGCGCATCTGCGCCAGCGTGTGAGTCTGCACTTCACCTTGACCATCCGAGGTCCGATTCACGGTGGTGTCGTGCCAACACACTAGTACTCCATCGGCAGTGATTTGCACATCGGTTTCCACCCCGTGGGCTCCGAGAGCCAGCGAGTGCGCAAAGGCAGCGCGAGTATGTTCGGCGTATTGGGTACTGGCACCACGGTGCGCGAAAACTTTCACGATCGCCACGGTAACGATGCAGCGTGACACCCGGACGACTAGCCCGTGAACATCAGCTAACAACCACGTCAATGCTCGGTTCACCTGGTCAATTTCTGACGTTAAGCCACGGCAGTCCCCAGGGCATCGCACTAGACTCACCACTGATGCCGCAGCCAGAAAGCCCGTTGAACCAGTCCACCCCGCCTAATCGCTGGGCCTTGCGACGGCGCGTCTTACTGACCGTGCTGATTCTGCTAGTGACCGCAGCCTCCACCATCTACGGGCTGGTCCAGCTGAATCAAGATAATGACGACGACGGCGCAGTTGCAGTACCACCCGCCGCAACACCCGCGGAACCTGTTTGCCGGGCCGAGGGCGAATTCGTCGCCGGTTTCATGTCGCCGCAAGCCGAGGACCACACAACCCAGGACATCCTGGAAACCATGAACACCGACGCCGTGACCTTTGGCGGTCGAATCGTACCGGTGGAGGCCAGGGAATATCCCGGTGAAGTCGCCGATGCGATTGGGGACCGGGATGCTTACGAGTACACCGTGGCGATGACCTGGGACGGCATCGAGCTGGCAGACAGCGATCAGACCGTGCAGGTCGGCGACACCTCCTACGGCATCATCGCCGCCGGTGACAACAGCGTGGTCGTGACCGAGTCGACGGACGGAGCGGATCATTTCCACTCGCTTACCAGCAGCGCGGGGCCGATGGTTTCTACCTGGCCATGGAAATGCCGTTGACCCACGAAGCCCACTGGAACCCGGTCACCGACTACTACAGCCGCCAAACCCAAATCATCAACGACATCGCCCCGGGTGCTACCGTGTTGATCTCGCCGTATTTGGAAGGCCGGAAAGATCGTCAAACCATCAGCCCCGAAACTGCAGCGCGCGGCTATCAAAAGCTGCTCGGTCTGCACAACGGCACCCACATCTTGGTCTCCCCGCAGGATGGTGTGGGCGTAGGTACCACGGCGTTAGCAGCTGACGACTCCGATGCCCACCGTACCACGGTCGAAGACTATTTTGCCGCCCTGCATACAGTGGACCCGGAGCGACTCTACGTCACGATCGAAGCCATGCGCCCCGGTGGTGGCAGTCCCGATTCTCGGAAGCCCACCACCCGCGAGCGCGTGGAACAACAACTGACTGCCACCGAGCCGTACGTGCAGGGTGCTATCGGTTTTCAGTGGGCCGATCCGAATTCAATGCTGGACATTGATTCCATTGGTGATGGCGCGTGCGCGGCTGGTCCCGGCCAGCTGCACTGAAGCCAGGTGAGCTTAGGACTTGGCACTGCCGTACGCGCGAGCTTGCAGGTCAGGTTCGATTTCATCGAAGTTACGCCCCTTGGTTTCAGGCACGCGACGGTAAACAAATATCAGTCCGATGACACTGATGACCGCGAAGATGAGAAACACCGGACCGGTGCCAATCAACCCGACTACGGGCAGGAAGGCCGTAGAGACCGCGAAGTTGGACAGCCAGCTCATGGTCGAGCCGGCACCGGATCCTTCGGCCTGGTGATCTGAGGGGAAGACTTCGCCCAGGATGACCCAGAAGACGGGCCCCATCCCCACGGCGAAGGAAGAAACATAGACCAGCATGCAGATCAGCATCACGATCGAGCTGAGTTCGAATAGGAACGCTAGGCCTAGCACCGCCACTGAAATGGCCATCCCGATCAGCGAGATCATCAGGAGTGGACGACGTCCGGCACGGTCGATCAGCCACAACGAGACGATCGTCATGCCAAGGTTGACCCCACCAATAATGACCGAATAGATGATGGAGTTCGCAGCACTTAGACCGGTCTGCTCCATAATGGTGGGCGCGAAATATAGGACCGTGTTAATCCCGACGATCTGCTGCAGGATGGCTAGCCCAACGGCCACGATGAGGCCCGGACGGACTCGTCGCGTCAGCAGTCCGCGCCACCCAGATTTCTCGGGGGTCGAGTCACCGCGTTCGCGTCGGCGCTCGTCCGCTTGCTGCTGCTGGTGGGCGATCATTTCGTCGGCGCGTTCCTCACCGGCAACCGATCCGAGCATCTTCTTGGCATCATCGATCCGGCCTTTGGTGATTAACCAAGAGGGGGATTCGGGGAGTCGCATAGCAATCAACGCCAGCACTACGGCAGGAACCGCGCCCGCCCAGAACATGGCTCGCCAGTTGCCGTTCGCAGCAAAGATCAGGTTGACTACGTACGCCACGAGCATCCCGACGGTCTGGAGGAGCTGGTTGAGCGTGAGCATCCACCCGCGGATTTGTGCGGGCGAGATCTCGCCTAGATAGGTTGGCACCAGCGCCGAGCCGACACCAACGCCAAGTCCCATCAGTATGCGTCCAAAGAAGAGCAGCCAAAAGCCCGACGCGAGTGCCGCCAGAGAGAACCCGACGGCGAACAGCACCCCAGCGGTCAACAGCATCTTCTTGCGCCCGAATCGTTCGGCCAGGTTGCCGGTCGCCGTGGCCCCTGCCATCGCTCCGAGCAGCAGGATACTGGTGACAAGACCCTGTTGCCCACTGTCAAGTTCCATGTCTTCTCGGATATACAGCAGCGCTCCGGCAATGACTCCGGTTGCGTAACCGATCAGGAAGGTCGCCAGGTTGATCCACAACCCCCATGCTCGGACTTTGCGTAAGCCTTTTTTCGGGATGCTGTCTGATGGTTCCGGCATTGTCTCGTTGGAAGTCATCTCATTCCCCCTGCTCTGCTCGATTGGGCAAGCCGGTTTCTGGCCAACCGGTTGGGCCGTTACTGCCGGCAGCGTATTCTTGCAGAGGCACCTGGCCATTGCGCCATGCTTGGCGGACAGGTTCAATAATGCGCCAGCACTCGACCACCATGTCCCCGCGGACCGATAAGGTTGCGGTGTCATCAACTAACACGCTCTTGAAGACTTCACCGTAGGGTGGCAAGGCACCGGGCCCAAAGTGGCCGGACATGCTGACCGGATCTATCCGAAACGGATCCCCGGGGCCCGTGAGGTTTAGTTCAAGACCAAGCTCATTGGATGCCAGGTCAATGCCGATGTGGAGCCGATTGGGCTGCGGTGCGCCGGCCATTCCCTCGGGGACCAATGGTGGCTCCTGGAATGTGATCACAATTTCGGTACGTGGCGACCCTAGGGCTTTGCCGGAGCGCACCCGAAACGGCACACCCGACCACCGCCAGGTGTCGACGGCCAGCACCAATTCGGCCAGTGTTTCGGTCGTGCTGGACGCGTCGATGCCGTGCTCGTCGACGTAGGATGGCACCTCACGGTCACCGATGTGCCCGGCCGTGTAGCGGGCGCGGCGACTATAGGTCACCGGGTCGTCGTCCCAAATATGGGTCGCGCGCAGCACCTGGGCTTTGCCGTCGCGCACGTCGTCAGCACCCAGGCTGGGCACCGGGTCCATAGCAAACAGTGCTAGCACTTCGAGCATGTGGCTTTGGATCATATCCACTAGGGCACCGGTGGCGTCATAGAAATCTGCCCGGCCCTCCAGCGTCAGGGTTTCATCGAAGACGATGTCGACACTTGCGACGTGCTCGTTATTCAGAACCGGTTCGAACATTCGGTTGGCAAAGCGTAGCCCCAACACATTCAACACGGTGGGCATCGCGACAAAGTGGTCGATCCGGTGCACGTGGTGTTCGGGCACGATCCGGGTCACGAGCTCATTGAGGGCCTGCGCGCTATCAGCATCGCTGCCAAACGGTTTTTCAATCATCAACCGGGTTCCTTCGGGAACCCCAATGGCTTCCAGGGCTTGACAGGCGCGCTCTGTAATGGCTGGGGGCAGGGCAAAGTATATGGTCACCGGCCCCTGACAGGCTGCAAGCAGTGCACGGAGTTCGTCTTCGGCAGTGACATCGGCCTGCAGATAAGTCGTGTTGGTGACCACTGCGTCCACGTGTGGGCCGGTGGCGTCGACTTCGGCAAAGGACTCGGTGACCTGGGCTTGCCAGCGTTGCGTATCCCAGTCTCGCAGATCGCTACCGATCAGCTGGAGATCGCCCAGTGCCTGCGAAGTCAACAGTGCCCCCAGGCCTGGGAGCAATAAGCGGGCGGTGAGATCACCGCTGGCGCCTAAAATGACTAGAGTTTGGGTTTCGTTATCGGAAACGGTGGTCATCGTACCTCTTCCAAAACTTGACGTTGGGTTGGGTCTCCTTCCACCCTCTGCCCCTATACAGGCCGATGTCAAGGAGTGTGCGTTGATGTTTTGTACTAGCCGGCAAATGCTCGGACCGGTTGGCCGGGGACTGTGACTCTGGCACAGAACAGCGCCCCAGCCAACGGATCGTCCTCAGGGGCCAGATTTTCTCGCGACGTTGTGATGTATAAATCGGTGAGATTCGGTCCGCCCAGGGTGCACGCGGTGACCTGGCGGGCCGGGACTTCTACGATCTCATCGAGGGAACCTTCGGAGGTGTAACGTCGCACTTGGCCGGACCCGTTCATGGCGACCCACACCCCGCCCTCGGCATCCACGGTGAGCCCATCCGGGAGCTCGTGATCGGCCAACGACACAAACACGCGTTGATCCATCAAGCCCGCCTCCCGGGCATAATCAAAGACGACGATGCTATTGGTCGGGGTATCGGCGTAGTAAGCCCGTGTGCCGTCGGGGCTCCAGTCCAAACCGTTGGAAATAGTGACGCCGGTGAGCACCGGCTTCACGCTACGATCCGGGTCGAACCGGTAGAGGGTACCGGCCCCGGTGCGTTGATCATAGGCCATCGAACCGCAGTAAAACCGGCCATCCGGGTCGCAAGCCCCGTCATTCATCCGAAGATCCCCGTCCTGGAAGGCCGCGATCGTTTCGACCGGGTTGCCCTGGGCGTCTTCGAGTAGAAAACCACGCTCGGTACCAATCACCGCACCACCGTCACATCGTGGCCGAAGTGCCGCGGCAATCGTGCCGACATTGCGCCGCGATACCTCACCGTCGGCCCTCAAACTCAGGATGTCGCCGGCCAGCATGTCGACCCAGCGCAGCCCACCCCAGGCCTCCGACCAAACTGGCCCTTCGCCGTGATACGTGATGGGATCGGTACATTGTGCTACCTGCATGCCACGCCCTTTCTGGTCTTTGTACAGCTCTTGGGATTGCACAGACTATGAGTACATTTGGGGTAATGCTACGTCGTCGAGTATCGGTCGGCCATGCTTCTTGACCGCCACACAGCGACGAACGTGTGTTGCTACGGCCCAAGACGTGGTGGTAGAGACAGAACCAGTACCCTCCAACGGAAGGCGACCAGAAGGTGTCACACCAACTGTCTTTGCAACGGGTCAACCGTCGACTGCGCCGAGAAGGGTGGACCATCGTGCAGCGCGCGGCCGCCGCCGTCATCGCCTTTATGCTCGCCCGGTGGATCGGCGACCACCCGGATGTCTTTTTCGCCCCCATTGCGGCCATTGTTTCGTTGAACACCGACGTCGGCGAGCGCGGCTTCAACGCTTTGAAACTGCTCTTGGGCGTCGTTATGGGGATCGTCATTGGCGAACTGACCCAACTGGTGGTCGGCAATCAGGTGGTGGCCTTGGGCATTGCCGCGCTGCTGGCAATTACTGTGGCTACGGTTGCCGGCGGATCTCGGCTGACGATCGCCCAGGCCGCCGCTGCCGCCGTGTTGACCATTGCCATAGCCGGTGAGGGCAACGGCTGGGACAGGCTAGTCGATGCACTCGTGGGCGCTGGAGTCGCACTGCTTTTCACCCAGGTACTATTTCCACCCAACCCGTTGCGGCTGTTACGTCAGGCTGAAACCGATGCACTATCCTCGCTTGCCCAGGGGTTAGATGCCGCAGCATACGCGATGCGCCACGACGACGCCGAGGCCGGACGTGATGCATTGACCCAACTACGTCGCACCCGGGATCACCTAGCCGAAATCCATAATGTCCGACAACGCAGCCGCCGGGTCACCCGCCATACCCTGACTCGTCGCGGCAGTACGCAACCGGTGGTTGCAGAAAATGAGAACGCCGGCTTCCTGGATTTGCTGGGTGACGGCAGTGTCATGGCGGTACGCTTGGGACTCGACGGTGACCGTGAACAACAGCAACACTTGAGTCACCCCCTGTCCGTCTGCGCCCGTCTCATTGGGAGCTTGGCGGCGGGTCCCGGCGATCGGGTCAATCGCCAGCAGGTCGTAGATGAGGTGCCACACTTGTTGGAACTTTTGCACGGCCTGGAGGTGGTTCGTGAAGATTCCGCCCAGGCCGCCACACGTATCACGCGAGTGCTGATCTACGACATGATGCGGTATGCGGGGGTGTCTGCAGAAAATGCGCGCCAGGTGCTGGAGCAGGTGGTCTCCGAAGCGGAAATTCCCGACGACGGCGCACAGGTCTCGTGGTTTAGGACAGTCTCCACCGGGCTGGCCGACGGCGCGAAATCCGTGGCAAGCCGGTTTCAGCGGATGCTGCGGAGGGGAGCACAAGACCACGACCCACCAAACCGCGGGTGACGTTCGGCCGGATTGAGGGGTCAGGAAAATCCGCGACAGTTAGTCCTCGGAACGTTCTTCGTCGGTGCTTTCTTTATACGTGTCAAACATTTTCCGGCGCTCATGCCAGCGTCTGCTGTACGTGGCTTGCCGGATGGCGTCATCGGAGTCAAAATTCGCACCCAGGGCGCCGGCCAGGGTGCCCAACGAGGCTGCTAGCCAGGAAAGCCTCAGGTAGCTCTCCAACCCGGCGGTGTGTTCTAGCTGGGAGGACAGGTAATTCGCGTCCACGATTGCAATCGCCAGCGTGAACAGCCCGGCAAATAAAATCAGGTAGGTCAATAACACCCCAACACCCACGGTGATGACGGTGGCGATATTGTCGAGTCGGGTCTCCGGTGCCTTGCGCGCGGTCCACAGACCATTGCGATAAATCAACCACACCGTCAGCAAAACGACGGACAGTATGCCGATCAGCAATAGCCGGATCGGGTGATGCGCATCGGCCAGGTCCCAGATGCTGCTATAGAACACCCCGAAAGCGCCGGTTGCCGCACCGGCGGTAATGAATCCGGACATCGCCCCGGGTAGACGAAACGGCCGGTTGCCGCGCAGCATGCCGGACAGCATTCGGAACGTACTAAACGGCCCCCGAAGAATGACTAGCTGCGAGTTGCCGGGTAGTAATTGCACCATGTTTTGCCGTTTGATGTCCCGCCCAATCGCTTGGGGATCAATGCCCTCGGTCGCACCCGATAGCGTCGACAACAGAGTGACGACTACTTCGATCACTTGAGCACGTAGACGGATCGCCCCCAGCGCGGGCAACACAATCAGGGCGCCACGGGACTCCGCGACCGTACGGCACAGGATCGGTCGTTTGTTGTAAAAGGCCGGCAAATCGGTGAGATAGAAGACGTAATCCCAGCCGTGCCGCTCAAAAATTACGGGGGCGTATTCCGCCAAGGCCACATTGCCGTCCGGTCCTAGCGGCAGTTCCTCTTGAACATTTTCTACCTGCCAGTCCTTGTCCGTCTCATCGCGCAACCGCGTCGCGAGGTCTTCGGCCACCCGCTCGGCGATATCCTCGGCCAAACCAGGGTCGGCCATGAGTCCCACCGTTTTTTGAGATCGGTTACTGTCAGCCAAAAAACACCTCCGGAAACATCCATGGCACCGTTCGATCCGCGCGTTGCTGCTGTGGGCAGATAAGTAGTGCTCTCTTGATCAACCGTCGTACCCCGAGTAGTGGAAGTCAAGCAGAGCACGGCGACTGATTCTCGGCGAGCTCGTGTTCGGTGTGGCCCGCGAAGGCTAGACATGCTTGTCAGTCCGGCACGTAGGGTGGAAACACGACTTCTTTCGCGAATCGATTGGATAACACCATGGACCTACCACTTCAGGCCCCGGCAGAAGGCCTGCGCTGGACACCAAAGCCACAGGGCAACCGGGTGCTGATCACGGGGGCTGCCGGGACCGTCGCCAGTCTCATTACCAAACAGCTCGCGGCATCCTATGAGCTAGTGGGTCTGGACGCAGCGCCGATTGACGACGACGCTTTTACCGAGACTTACCAGGCGGATCTTGACGACGTCGCACTGCTCGATGAATTAGTACAGACAACAGACTATGTGCTGCATTTGGCCACCGGCGCTTCGCAAGGAAAACAGGGGCTGTATGCCCTGGAGATCGATGCGACCAACCGGATTCTGGCATCGGCAATCACCCACGGCACCCGACGAGTTGTGCTGGCCTCCAGTAATCATGCTGCCGGCTGGCACGAACGCGAACACCTGGCCGGACGCAGCGACGGGCATGTCAAACCTTCCGATCCGCCACGGCCCGACGGCATGTACGGTGCGGCCAAAGCCTACATGGAGGCTCTGGGTCGATTTGCTTCTGATGCCTCGGGGCTACCCGTCAGCGTCTTACGCATTGGCACGATGCGCGCCAACATGACCTTACAAGAGCTCATTGATTCCGATGAGTTGGACTATTTGGGGTTCGGCGAGTTCAGAACCCAGCGACTCAAACGTACCTGGCTCACCGGGGATGACCTGGTGGAGATGTTAAAAGAAGAGTTTGGCGCAGCAGAGCCATATCGACTCCGCTACGCCACTTCTTCACCCGAACAATACGAGTGGGATCATACGGTCTTTACCGGTACGGAACCTGCTTAGGCATCAGCGCCCTGACGTGCCGCACCGAGTGCGATCGCTGCACCCGTGATGAATCGACGCCGACAGGTGGTGGCCTCGCTCTCCGTGGTCATCCCGAACGACTCGACCGATTCCGAGAAGCTGATCAACGGTGTCACGGCCGCTGATAGGGCTGTTTCTGCGGCGCTGTAACCCGCACCGCGCCCCTGTGACAGAGCGTGCAATCGCTTCCATACTCAGCGTCTTATCAGACAGTTCTTCGCTGGGTTTGAGCCAAACGCAAGCTCGCGAACAGGAAGGTTTTTTAGAGTGGAAACATCCTCTTCAAGGTGTGAGTGATGAGAGTGTGAGTGTTTGAGGCCCCGAGAGATCTTCTCAGGGGCCTCAAACATTTCCGCGAAGCTCCAGAATAAATTTCTGCCGTCGGGACGCGACTGCCACTAGGTGCGATTGTTAGAGGACATAGCTACCAATCAATTGCGCGAGTGCACGAATATCAACTTGGCCCTTGAACTCGAACCGTACGGTCCCCAAACCGCTAAAGCTCAGATCGAGTTCGGCATCTAGGTCGAATGTGCCCGCGGTTTCAACGGAGAATGCCTGGACCTTGGAATACGGTAGAGAAGTATAGTCGCGCTTCTTGCCTGTCATACCCTGCACATTGACTGCGATGACGCGTTTATTTGTGAATATGACCGAGTCGCGAATGCCTTTGAATGCAGATTGAACTTCTTCGTCGGCGACGAGTAGAGGCGCGATCTCCTTCGTGGCAGCTTGAGAGTCAATTGGGCTGAGTTTGAAGTACGAGCTATTTTGAAAATCGATCATGACAACAACCTAGGGCAATCATGATGATCGCGTGCAGCGTGTGACATTGTTCAGAACGAATTCGCGCTGCTGAAATATGAGAAACACTTTCAAGTAAAATCAAGCGTAAGTAGGTGATTGGTTTCGATTACGTTTGGAATACTGGGTCACTGTCCACAACGCTTTCAAGGCTCATGCTACGTTCGGTTGCTGACCATGTCGCTGGATTCCAAGCGTTGGACTCGGGGTCTCATGCGATTATGCAATATCACTATGCACCTCTACTTTGGAGAGCCCATGAAACGTATTTCCCGAAACCTGCTGGCCGGAACCGCTGCTACCTCGATGATCCTCCTCGCCGGCTGTGGCGGACAAGGCGTTGAAGACGTACCAGCACTGTCCGAAATTGATGACCTGATGTGGGAAACCATGCAGGAAGAAGGATCGGTCACGATTACCGCCGACGTGGAGATGTTCGGAAATACCGAAAATACTGAAATGTTCAGCAACGCCTCAGGCGAGGAAGGTCTAAGCGCGACTATCTATGGGCCGCTCGATGGATCTGCGACAGCCATCGGATTTGGCGACAACGACCTCATGCGCGCCTTCGGTCAAGACGAGGCCTACATGGCCGGAGATGGTTTGTTTGAACTCATTGGCGCTCAAGATCTCAGTGATGCGGAACAGCAACAGTTCGATGCAGCGACTGAGGAATTTGCAGATACCTGGATTGATTTGAGCGAGGATTTCTCTGACGACGCCGTTGAATTCAAGATCAGTGAGATCTTCGCGACTCTCCAAGACGGATGGAATGGTGAGGAAGATGAAGAGGACACGGTGATCACTCGCGACGATATCTCAGATGAGGGAACACATGAAGTTCGCGATGACATTGACGTGTGGGTCTACGAAGGTCAGACCGAAGGCCAGGAACTCGTCTTGATCGCAGACCACGATGCACCGCGATTTTATGAAATCTCTGATGACGGTCAAAACATGAAATTCAGCAAGTGGGGCGAAACTGAATCTCCGGAACGTCCGGAAGAATCACAAACCATCAGTCAGGATGAAGCGCAACAGCGCATGATGGAAGTCATCTTCGGTTAGAGGAAAACGTCAGTAATTACGAACTGGGACGCACTCAGTTAGCTAACCCCCGGTCGGGGCGAACATCAGTTCGCTATCCGGCCGGGGTGTTGTGTTACCTCCCGGAAGTAGAAGATCGCAAAGTTGACCAGCCTGGCAGGAAACCGGCTATGGTGGTGTGTGACATAGACCCCGGGGTGCACTGAAACTGGTGCTGAGAGTGCGGAGATGCCGCAGACCCGATTCAACCTGATCCAGATCATGCTGGCGTAGGGAGAGGTCCGAAGCTCTCGAGTTGTTGAGAGCCCGGTGGTCGGAGAGGAGACCACCGTGAGTGGTCACACAGTATCGCCCCAAGAAGTGGGGACTGAACTAACACCCGAACAAATCGGAATTGGAATGCGCATCAGCATCCACCCGCACGCCGATGACTTTGAACGCATCATCCTCAATGCGATCAAACAAACTCACGACACGCTTGCACCCCACGGCATGACCGACGGGTTAGCGATCGAAACCGGCAAAGTCTCCACCTACGTAGGCGTCAAAACCGGAGACGCTGCACAAAAACTCGCAGCCTATGCGGCAACCCTGATCCACTCGGCATCCATAGTGTCCAGACGACAGCACCTGACCAGCCACATCCTGCTATCCCGTGGCTGCCCAAGTGGTGCAGCCTGTGAACTAGTTCCCGGTGAACTACCTGCCGAAAAACGAGTCCACCTCGCCGAGGCTGGCATTCCGGCAGTCGCATCCTGGTCGTTATATCCACTCACCGACGGCAACGTACCGCACATGGATCCCATTATGGAAGCCATTCAGGAGGTCAAAGACTCCGGCCTGGACGTTACCGAAGACCACTTCGCGACCACCGTGCGCGGCGACCTGTCATGCGTGCTGACCGTGCTCTTCAACGCCTGGGCCAAAGTGGGCGAACACGTGCCCCACGTCGTCTCGCACGTATCGCTCTCCCTGGATTCCCCGAGCGCGCAGCACACCGGTGAGGCCGCGTGACCACCACTGCACAACCACACTCGATCTACCGCAATCCGTATGACAGCCCGTTCAAATGGCAACTCAAAGACCTCGTGGTCGTCGTTGTGCTCGGCGTGGTCTTCGGGTTCGTCTACTGGGCACTAGTCCAAGCCTGGAATGGCCTCGCCATCGCGATGGGCCCGGCCGGCGACCTGGCCCAACACTTCCTCCAGGGCGGCTGGCTACTGGTCGCACCGCTGGCCGTGGCGATCACCCGCAAAGCAGGCTCTGGGATTTTGGCCGAACTGCTCGCTGCGACCATGGAGTTTGTGTTCTTGGGCTCACCGGTCGGTCCGATGCTCCTGATCGGCGCCTTCCTCCAGGGCCTGGGCTCCGAATTACCCTTTGCCATCGGCGGCTATAAGAAATTCGGTATCACCCGGTATGCGATCAGCGGGTTCCTCAGTGCCTTCCTGGTCTTCTGGTGGACCGCCCTCCGCTCCGGCTGGTTTGGCCAGGACATTTTACTGCTCCGGCTGGCCATCCACTGCTCATCGGGCATCATCCTAGGCGGCATTCTGGCATGGATGTTAGTCAAAGCCATCAAGCAAACCGGGGTCGTGGATAACTACGCCATCGGAAGGGCGCAATGACGCCGGCCCAACCACCGTTGGTTGAGCTGCGCGGATTCACCGCCGTGGATCCGCGCACTCACCGGGTGCTGCTCGACGACATCAACCTGACCGTGCACCCCGGCGAACAACTGCTGCTGTTAGGTGCCTCAGGTGCCGGCAAATCCACCCTGTTAGATGCCATCCGCGGGGTCGTCCCGCACTCGGTGCCCCTGCACATCTCAGGCGACTGCTTCATGGCAGGCCAACCGGTGATCACCAAAACCGTGGCCGAACTCAGCCGAACCGTCGGCAACGTGCCCCAGGACCCACATGCCAGCATCACCCTGCCACTGGTCGAAGACGAAATCGCCCTGACCCTGGAAAACCACGGCGTCGACCCGGCAGAAATCGGTCCGCGCGTGCATAAGCTGCTGGCCTCCGTGGACGCCGAACACCTCCTGCACCATCAAACCCCAAGCCTCTCGGGCGGCTGGATCCAACGCATCGCCACTGTTGCAGCCCTGGCGGCCCGGCCCAGCGTGGTGCTCGCCGATGAGCCGACCTCGATGCTCGACGGCGCAGGCGTTGCGGCCGTGATGCAGGTGCTCACCGACCTCACTGGCGACGACGGCGCACTCATGCTGGTCGAACACCGACTCGATGAACTCGCCGACGGCCCCGGTCTGCCCAACCGCACCGTGGTCATCGATGCCGGACGCATCCAGGCCGATGGGCCCACCGACCAGGTCCTTGCCGACCATGCAGATCAGCTCGAGACCAACGGCGTCTGGACCCCGGGCGTGCAACTGCCCGAGTACCCCGCACCAGCAATTGACGACGACGCCCCACTGCTGCGCGCTCGCAATCTCACCGTGCGCCCGACACCCAAAGCCAACCCCGTCGTGAACAACATCGACCTGGATATCCACGCGGGGGAGCGGATCTCGGTCATGGGTGCGAACGGCACCGGCAAAACCACACTGCTCATGGCCCTGGCCGGGCTGCTGCCCGGAGATGGTGAAATCACCGGGCGCCCACCGGTCATGGTGTTCCAAAACCCCGAGCACCAATTTCTGACCCACTCGGTCCACGACGAACTGCGCTTCGGCCTCAACACCGACGCCGAAACCGAAGCCGCCGTCCAAAGCCTGTCCACCGCGTTCGGCATCGACCACCTGGCCGAGCTGAACCCCTTCCGGCTCTCGGGCGGAGAAAAACGCCGCCTCTCGGTCGCTGCCGGCCTGCTCGCCGCCCAACAGCGGACCGAACCCACCGTGCTGCTCGCCGACGAACCCACCTTCGGCCTGGACCGCGCAGCAACTAACACTATGCTCAATGAACTCACAGCCCACGCCAACTCCGGCGGCGCGGTCGTCATCATCACCCACGACCACCGCCTCGCCGCAGTCTGGGCCACCCGCACAATCAGGCTCACCCAAGGAGCCCTGGTATGACCACCCTGACCATCCAACACCCCTCCACCCTGGTGACACCCGGCGCCCTGACCCGCGTCAACCCCTCGGTCAAACTCATCACCATGTTCGTGGTGTCCGTGTCCATGCTGTTCATCTGGGAACCCATTCGCCCCGCGCTACTCTGGGCAGCCCTGGTGATCATCGCCCTGACCATCGGCAACGTCCCCGCCCGCTGGCTAGCTTTCGCCCACATCCCATTGATCGCGTTTGGGTTTGGCCTATTCCTGGTCAACGTGCTGGCCCGTGTCGACGACGGCGTTGTCATCGGGGCCGCGCTTGCGGGCAGAACCCTGGTCATCGGGGTCGCATCCATCCTGTTTCTGACCTCGACCGCGCCCATGGATCTGATGCGCTCGCTGAATCAGAACCTCAAACTGCCCGCCTCGATCACCTTCGCCGTGCTGGCCGGTTACCAACTGCTGCTGGGCCTGCCCAAAGAATGGCAGACCATCCGGGCAGCACAACTCATGCGTCAAGGCGGAGCGAAACTGAATCGCAAAGGCAAACCTAAACTCACGCTCAAAGACGCCGGGCGGGTGGTCTTTACCGTGTTGATCGTGGCCTTACGTCGCTCAGAACGCATTGCGACGTCGTTGGAATCCCGCGGCTTCGGGCTCAAACCTCGCACCGTGTATCGGCCCATTCGTGTTCATGCCGGTGACGTCGTAGTGGGCCTGGTCGTGTGTCTGTTCGCCGTGGTCTACTGCTTGCCGTGGATGTAAGGAGACTCGGTGCTGACTATCATATTCGGAATTTTGATATTGGACGGTCTTCAACTCTTGTACCTATAGTGAGGCGATAGAACCCGTGCAGGTTACTCGCATCCGGAGGAAGGAAACCTCTATGTCAGAAGTTGAGAAGAGTTCGGAAGCAGCTTTCGCTCAAACAGATTTTACAGTCGGTATTTATCAAAACTCTGAACACATTGCTGGTCTTCTACAGCAGCTTTTTGCGGCTCCCCTAGTAGTTGGAGAAAGTCGTGAATCAGGAGCAGATAAGACAAGCGGTAAAACGAAACATCCTGACACCGCAGTGCCCCCCGGGGTCACCGCGGCCGTGGTCAGCGATGACTGATCCCGGCGACATCCCCCTGCGACGTCGGGTTCGCGACACCCCGGAGAACTGGCCCGTGCAGGAGCGCGGCCTGGTGGGGCGGGGGCGATTGTTCGACTATGTCAGCGATACCGTCGCGACTCCGGCCGGTGCGGCCATGCAACGCGATTACATCGATCACACCGGTGCAGTCGGTGTGATCGCGCTCGACGATGAGGAACGCGTGGTGGTTGTGCACCAATATCGTCACCCGGCCGGCTTCCGCCTGATCGAGCCCCCCGCCGGGCTGCTCGATCAAGACGGTGAGGACTGGTTGGTCGCCGCCCAGCGCGAACTCGCCGAGGAAGCCGGATTGGCGGCCGCCAGCTGGCGGGTGCTGGTGGACGTGTTCACCACCCCGGGCGGGGTGACCGAATCGATCCGGATCTATCTCGCCCGTGAACTGAGCGCTGCCGCGCCGGCGCAGGGGTTCGTCGCCGAAGGGGAGGAAGCCCATATGCAGGTGCTGCGGGTGCCCGTGGACGACCTCGTCGCCGGCATCCTCGCCGGACATCTGCAAAGCCCCACACTGGTCGCGGGAGTGCTGGCGTATGCAGCGGCCCGCGACCACCTCGACCAACTCCGACCGGCGCGGGCCCCCTGGCCGGCACGCACACAGCTCGCCCGTCTGCGCGCGAGCGTCCCCGCAAAGGCACCCTGTGATGGCGACGGCGCTTGAAACCCTGATCGCGACCTATCTGGACCACCTCCAGGTGGAGCGCGGTATGTCCCGCCACACCGTGGCGGCCTATCGGCGCGACCTCACCCGCTATGCAGCTCACCTGGCTACCCGCACCATCATCGACCCCGCCGACGTCACCCCCGATGACATCGCCCAACACAACGCGGCGCTGGGGGAGAGCCTCGCTCCCGCCAGCGTCGCCCGGGCCTGTGTGGCCATACGTAGCCTGCACCGCTTCGCGGTGGAAGAAGGACTGACCGAGGTCAACCCGGCCGCCACGACCCCCCTACCCCGCCAGCCCCAGCGACTGCCCAAAGCACTCCCGATCGACCAGGTCCAGGCGCTGCTGACCGCACCTGACACCACGACCGCGATTGGATTACGTGATGCGGCATTGTTGGAGCTGCTCTACGGCACCGGGGCCCGGATTTCTGAGATCATCGCCCTCGACGTCGACGATGTGCAGCGGCTGGCCGGCGCCGGCACCGATCCCACCGCGGGTCTGCGGGTGATCGGCAAAGGGGACCGCGAACGCATCATCCCGGTCGGCGGTTATGCACGCCGCGCAATCGATGCCTGGTTGGTGCGGGGACGGTCGGCGTACGCCAAGCTCGGCGTACCCGCCCTGTTCCTCAACACCCTGGGCCGGCGGCTGTCACGCCAAAGCGCGTGGGCGCTGTTGCGGGCGTACGCCGATAAGGCCGGCCTCACCACCGAAATCTCACCGCACACACTGCGCCACAGCTACGCCACCCATCTGCTGGACGGTGGCGCCGACATCCGCGTGGTGCAGGAACTCCTTGGGCACGCGTCGGTGACCACCACACAGATCTATACGATGGTCACCGTCGACCACCTACGTGAGACTTATCTGACCGCTCATCCACGAGCATATTAAACTCAGCAGACGCACGAGCAACGAACGAGAGGACCGTCTGTGCCAGCACTCGACCGGCCCGGCACCACCCAGGTGTCGACGGGGCCTTTGGTGGACGTCGAGGAGCAGTCTGTCCTGGAAACCGAGGAAATCGGACCCACAGGACGGCCATGGCCAAACCTGCCGGAACCCACCCCACCGGGTCCCGGTCCTAAGCACGCGATCATCTTGGCGATGTGCAACCAGAAGGGCGGGGTCGGCAAGACCACCACGGCCATCAACCTGGGCGCTGCCCTCGCCGAGACCGGACGCAAAGTGCTGCTGGTCGACTTTGATCCCCAGGGCTCTCTATCGGTCGGGTTGGGAATCAACCCCCACACCTTGGATCTCAGCATCTACAACCTGTTGCTCAACCACGAGACCGACATCGATGAGGTCATCGATGAGACGATCGTGGAGGGCATGGACATCCTGCCGTCCAACATCGATCTGTCGGCCGCGGAACTGCAGTTGGTATCGGAGGTGGCGCGCGAACAGGTGCTGTCTGGTGTGCTCGAGGAAGTCCGCGACCGCTACGACGTGATCCTCATCGACTGCGCCCCGTCGCTGGGACTGCTCACCATCAACGCCCTCACCGCTTCTGATGGAGTGCTGATGCCGTTGGAGTGCGAGTTCTTTGCGCTACGGGGCATCGCCTTGTTGACCGACACCATTGCCAAGGTCCAAGAACGGCTCAACCCACGGCTGACGATCACCGGGATCCTCGGCACGATGTTCGACTCCCGCACCCTGCACAGTCGAGAGGTGTTGGATCGCGTCGTGCAAGCATTCGGTGACATTGTGTTTCACACCGTCATCCGCCGGACCGTCAAGTTTCCCGAGACCACCGTGGCTGGGGAACCCATTACGACGTATGCCTCGTCTTCCCCCGGGGCGCAGGCCTATCGTTTCCTTGCCCGGGAGGTGCTGCAGCGGTGCCTCGCAAAATAACTCTGCCTGGTCCCGACGATCCCGAAATAGTCGGCGTTCCCGCCAGCAGTTCCAAGGGCAGCGGACGGGTTCGACACGAAGAGAAGATCACGGTCTATATCAGCCGCGCAGAACTACTGCGGCTCGAACAAGCCCGGTTGGCGTTTCGCGCCGATCACGGCCTTGCGGTCGACCGGGGCCGGATCGTACGCGAAGCAATCGCGGCAGCCCTCGACGACTTCGACGCACGCTGGGTGCCAGTGGTGGTGGAATCCGGCTTCACGCGCTAAGCGTTGGTATGGTGGCCACCGATCGGCGCGCACTGCACGATT